>Ga0224496_10001301_pt1 | contig 15674 bp, 12 predicted proteins | sample SF_Jul11_sed_USG_2_FD_168127 | JGI IMG/M metagenome (GOLD analysis project Ga0224496, IMG submission 168127) | Sediment microbial communities from San Francisco Bay, California, United States - SF_Jul11_sed_USGS_8_1 | ecosystem: Environmental > Aquatic > Marine > Sediment | place: USA...
AGCAAAAACGGGTTTGTTTACATCGACTACCCAGTTTGATTCGTCACCACCACACTGGTCAGTTACTGTCGTGAATTCACTTTCTTTACCGCCTACTCCGTTAAGGCCTTGATCATATATATTATGTACATTGACTTTTCCTTCGTGATTATGATGTCCATAGCCACCAGCATGTCGCAAATCATAGGCTATAGTTTCTAACGCAAATCGCGCATCATCCATCATCCTGACGTCTTCATCGACCACACGCTGGCTTTGTCGACTATTCGTAAACACCGTTAATACACCGGCCAGCAGGAACAAACCAATGACAATACTGACCATCAGCTCGACCAGTGTAAAACCTTTCTGTTGTTTATTAAATATGGTCATGTTTTCTCTCAAATACCTGTCTAGGGGACGGCTGGTTTACATGTATCTGCTGTGCAAGTAATCTCTGTATTTACCGTATAGTTATAATTAGTATTTCTAACCGACCAGTCTATAGAAACCGTAATCGCCCTGATCATCTGCGAAGGATCGTCAGCAAGATCAAGCTTTTCCTCACGTATATCAACTACAGGTGTACCTGGAAACATAGCATTGACCTCGGCCAGCCAGATAAATAAATCATCGGCTGCCATATCAGTAGGCAGGCAGGTGCTACCACTACTGCAACCATAACTGGCTCCAGCACCGGCATAACCTTCAAGACCTTGTGGGTTAGCCCGCATGCGCTCCAGAATTTCTTCGCCTTTATTAACCACCTTCATGCGCTGTACAGCGACATAGCCCGTACGCATGGACTGGCCATGCATTGCCGCAACCCCAAGCAAGCCAATGGTTAAAACAAACAGGGCCAGCAGTGACTCAAGAAAAGAGAAGCCCTGCTGGTTATTTTTCAACTTTAATGATTGTTTCATATCAATAATCCAAAGCTATAAGCAACTCACGATTTGTGCGGAATCACGTGTCGTACGCACGCTGCCTGACGCACTCAAGGTAATGCCTTTACCCAGCACAGTAATACCATCAGGATGCATCAGCCCCCTGTCGTCACAAATCTTGAACATGCCCTGCAGGCCTACACCGGTTGCTGTTGTCGGTAAGCCACGTGAATTAAATCGCACATAATGGACAGCATTAATATTTGCACTATTTGTACGCACGGAGACCTGGCTACTAAAGGGCACACCATCCCATACTTTTAGCAATACATCATTTTCAGGATCTGCCGGATTGAAAACGCCATCACCAGCCGTATCAAGAAACGCCATCCAGCCCGATTCCCAGTTATTGCTATTATTACAAACGGGTACCGCATTATTGACCGTACTACTGGCACAGACATAGGCCACGCCCGAATGCTGTATGGCAGCACTTCGTGCAACCTGTAGTGATGATACGAATTCATTATTGATCGTGATCAGGCGGTTATTTTTTATAAACTCCTGCATACTGGGCACACCAATACCCAACAGGATAGCCGCGATAACCAACACCATCATTAATTCAAGCAATGTAAAACCGGATATTCTTTTCATAGTCATAGTAAAGCTCGTTATACTTAAAATGTCATGCAAGCTAAGATGAAACCCTTTTTATCCCTGACCGGCGGTAAATCTTTTTTTACCTACGCCTAAGATCCCATCGCACATTATCCCCATAGACCTGCGCAATACCAGCCCCACCTGTTCTACACGAGAGTGGCGGTATTTTTTTACTGACTAACGGTAGTAACTAATGTGTAGCATCTAGATTGTAGGGATACGGGTTTACCACAGGCTCTCTTCCCAGCAACAAATCTGATAACAGGACACAACTCGCCGCGCCCAGGATAACGCCATTCCGGTAGTGACCACTATTGATAAACAGGCCAGAAATTTCCGGGTGCTCACAGATATAAGGCACACCGTTCGGACTCCCCGGCCTTAAGCCGGCCCAGTGGTGCTCAATTTCAAGCCCTGCCAGTTGCGGGATAATCTCTACAGCCGATTGATGCAAATCCTGTTTTGCTTCATTACTCAACTGTTTTTCAAATTCCGTATGCTCGAGCGTGCTGCCGGCAAGGATTCGTCCATCGCGCCGCGGTATAAGATAGCGGCCTTTATTCAGCACAATATTCTTTAATAAACCCGGATGACCTTTATAGAGAATCATCTGGCCCTTTACCGGCTCAATCTCGGGTGGCTGCCTATAATCAGTGAGAATTTTGGCTGTCCATGCACCACCGGCAATAACCACCCTGTCCGCATAAAACGTGTCATCGGCAGTTACCACCGCGCTGACCTTGCCATCATGGGTTAATAGCCCGGTGACGGCTGTATTTTCATGGTATTCGATATGACGCAGGTCGAGGCTGGCACGTAGTGCCTTGATCAAACGGGGGTTTCTCATCTGGGCGATATCGGGAAAGTGCAGACCTGATGTGAATTCCGAGCTCAAAGAATGCTCTGTATGGTGCAGCTGATCCGTAGACTCTATATATGACAGCTGCATTTTCCAGTCGCTGGCCCAGGCGGTTGCCGCAGCGTCTTCGGTCTTATCCAGTACCAGCAATCCACTGGTCGTATACTCGGGATCAATACCTGTCTCAACCAGCAGCTGTTCGGCAAATGCCGGATAGACCTGCTGACTGTATTTGGCCAGCGCATTGACGGCTCCGGGGTAGCGCCAAGGATACAGGGGCGACAATATACCACCACCGGCCCAGGTCGACTCCCCACCCAATACGCCTTTCTCCAGCAGACACACCTTGAGGCCCGCCTGCTGCAATTCCCTCGCAGTCAGCATGCCGATCAGGCCACCGCCGACAACAATACAATCAGTCATAGATATATTCTTAAAAATTATTCATATAAAAAACAACGGCGGGAAAATCCGCCGTTATACAATCTGTAATATCCTGCATGAAAATTAATTGCAGGTATTTTTTACACCCGCCGGTGCCTGCGACATGAACTTTTCGCAGTAACAGGGACTGGCACCACGCTGCCAGTGCTTCTTACAACGCGCCAACCAGAGTTCCTGCTGTTTCGTTTCCCATTCCTGCTCTCGCTCGGTCACGGCTACCGGTTTTTTTACTGCGGCCCTGATTTCCTGTTTTTTCTGTTCCTCAGCCAGCTGCTTTTGCCTGATCTTTTCAACTTCATTCTCTACCTGTTTTATGGCCGCAGCTTTTTTGCTGGCATCACTACAGGGATATTTTACGTTGCTTATTTGTGACTTCATTGCAGCCGGTGGTTTTGCCTGGCATATTTTTTCTACTTTTTTAACGGCATGGACCACGGGCCTGGTCACGACTTTGGCTACCGGCTTTGCCACCACGACAGGCTCTGGTGTCTCGAGCTCCTTGACCGCCGCGAGAAAACCTTTCATGCCATACACCAGGCGTATGGGCCGCCCATAGGGCTCAACTACAAATTCCACATACTGCGCCGTAGATAACTGCTCCTTAGTTTCCGCATTCAGCTGGATAATAAAATCACCATCCGTGTTAACACAGGTGTTGTTGGGTGTTCTTGCATATTGCTTCAGCTTGGGACCCGGCTCCTCCTGGTTATCCAGGCACCACTGGAAACGCGCCATGCGCTGGCTGTCAATCAGTACATCGTCGATCACCAGGTTCTCCAGCATGCGCGTGTTCGGCAACTCACCACTGGGGTCATTCTGGCTAAAACGCAACCTGAGACGCTCTTTATTTATATTCAGGTGATAGAACAGGGAATTAGCACCCTCACTGACCCGGCCACTTTTTATTACCTCACCGTCCTTGAAATACCAGACATAGGCATCTTCAAATACATAATTGACGGTTTTCTTGAAAGGATTTACCCCGGCATACGAGGAAGAAATCCCTATAAAAATCAAACCCATAACGAATATAAATGGCACACGAAAACTTGGCATATCACCCTCTCTGAAATTTCGGCTCATCTCAAGCCCAACCCAAATTCCTAACAAAATTTTTACAAATATCGGCTAAATACTGGTTAATTATGAAGATTTTAGATCTAAACCTGAGCTTTCGCCAGTTATTGCAGGGCATATTCTACAACAATATGCGTAATGCGCATCTTTCGGCCCAAATCGTGTACAATTTCGGCTTTTAAAACAGGCTGATGGTATGAAGATCACTCTCAACGGCGAAGAGCAGGAACTACAGGACGATATACTGCTGGGCCAGCTACTTGAACAAATGCAACTGGCGGGTAAGCGCCTGGCTGTTGAAATTGATGGCGAAATTATCCCCAAAAGCAACCATGCCCATTTTAAAATCGAAAATGGCAATCGTATTGAAATTGTTCATGCTATCGGTGGCGGCTAAGCAGCCAGCCCAAAGCATACTGTTTGCCCGCACACCTTACTGATGACACGCTAACTAATACAGACTAGATACTTATGAATAACGACCCCTTGATCATTGCAGGCAAAACCTACAACTCCCGACTCCTGACTGGCTCTGGTAAATACAAAGACCTGCAGGAGACACAGGAAGCAACCGAGGCCAGTGGCGCTGAAATTGTTACGGTGGCTATACGACGCACCAATATTGGCCAGAATGCCGATGAGCCCAACCTGCTGGACGTACTACCACCGGATAAATACACCATACTGCCGAATACGGCCGGCTGCTATACCGCCGCCGATGCGGTGCGCACCTGTCGCATGGCACGCGAATTACTGGATGGTCACGACCTGGTTAAGCTGGAAGTACTGGGTGATGAGAAAACCCTGTTTCCCGATATTATCGGCACGCTCGAAGCAGCAGAAATCCTCGTCAAAGACGGCTTCAAGGTCATGGTCTATACCAATGATGACCCGATTATTGCCAAGCGCCTTGAAGAACTGGGCTGTGTTGCCGTGATGCCGCTGGCAGCACCTATTGGCTCAGGGCTGGGTATACGTAACCCCTATAACATCCTGACCATTGTTGAAAACGCCAATGTCCCCATCCTTGTCGATGCCGGTGTCGGCACCGCTTCCGATGCGGCCATCGCGATGGAACTGGGTTGTGACGGCATACTCATGAATACCGCCATAGCGGCTGCGCAAAACCCCGTGCTCATGGCATCGGCAATGAAAAAGGCCGTAGAGGCCGGGCGTGAGGCATTCCTCGCAGGCCGCATGCCACGCAAACGTTTTGCCTCGGCATCCTCACCCATCGATGGCACATTTTTTTAAAGGCATTCCAGCCAACGCAGGGACGCGTTCACCCCCTTCACCTTACTAGTTTTTTATGATGACTGAAAAATACATTAGAACCATCCGCAGTTTTGTTAAACGTGAGGGCCGTTTAACCTCCAGCCAGCAATATGCACTGGATAACTACTGGGCTGACCTGGGTATTGATTATTCGGAAAATCTTATTGATTTTGAAACGCTATTTGGGCGTAGCGCGGAAACCGTGCTTGAAATTGGTTTTGGAAATGGTGAATCCCTGTGGCAAATGGCAAATAATCATGCCGATAAAAACTATATCGGCATCGAGGTTCATCGCCCCGGCGTGGGCCGCCTGCTACACCTGGTCCACACGTCTGGCATCACTAACCTGCGACTAAGCAACCATGACGCAATCGATGTCTTAAAACACCAGATAGCGGATCAAAGCCTCGACCGGGTCCAGCTCTATTTCCCCGACCCCTGGCACAAGAAGAAACACCACAAGCGACGCATAGTACAGCCAGACTTTGTCCATCTTATTGCGCAAAAATTAAAATCGGGCGGTATTTTTCACCTCGCCACCGACTGGGAAAACTATGCCCTGCAGATGAAAGACGTACTGAATGCCTCTGATGAATTCACCAACCTGTCGAGCGACAATACATTTGTTGTGAAACCGGAAGAACGGCCAACGACCAAGTTTGAACACCGAGGACATCGACTGGGGCATGGTGTGTGGGATTTACTTTATGAGCGAAAATAAAACTGCCCGGTCTTTAAAAAAACGCAAATAGCGCAAATAAAAACAAAGATCAAATAGAAAATTATCCTGACCCAGGATTACAATTAATCACATCAATATTTATTTGCGTATATTCGCGTTCATTTGCGTTTTCTTTTTAAAAACACTCTACGCCGGCATCGGCAGCAATACCGCATCCTTACCTTCTTTACCCAGGCGCTTATAAATATCAATCAGCGCCATATCTTCTGTGGCAAAAAAGTTTTCTGTGCCCAGTGCTTCGAATAAATTGGTCTTGCGCATAACATCCAGAATCTGTTTTTTTAGTCCACTGAACACTAGCGTTATTCCATTATCCCTGAGCCGATCGATGATGTGGTGCACCACTTCTTCACCCGACGCATCGAGCTGGTTGATGCCATCACCGACCACCAGGATATATTTTGTATCCTGATTATCACTCACCGCTTCAAGAATGGTGTCTTCAAAATAAGATACATTCGCAAAATACAGTGAGCCATCAAAGCGCAACACAATAATCTCTTCATCCTTGGCCAGATCAGGATTCACAGCAAGGTCACGCAGGGTGCCGTCAGGGTAACGACCCAGCATAGCAACACGGGGTTTCATGGTGCGATACAGGTACATGCCCAGTGCCAGACCAGCACCAATTAAAATGCCTTTTTCCAGGTGTGGTGCAAAACCCAGGGTACAGACAAAGGTCGCAACAGAGGCAATGCCATCATGCCTGCTGGTTTTCCATGCATGCTTAACCGCAGAAAAATTAATCAGGCCAAATACGGCCATCATTATTACTGCCGCCAGCACGGCTTTAGGTAAGTGATAGAGCAACGGTGTTAAAAACAGCAAGGTCACCACCACCAGCATGGCTGTTACCACCGAGGAGAAACCCGTTCTTGCACCCGCATTCAAATTTACCGCTGAACGTGAAAAGGAACCACTGGCGGGATAGGCCTGGGTGAAACTACCGACAATATTACCCATACCCTGACCTACCAGCTCCTGGTTGGGGTCAATCTTGTCCTTGGTTTTTGCCGCCATCGCCTTGGCTATGGAAATGGCCTCCATAAACCCGACCAGGGCAATAATGATCGCATTAACCACCAGGTAACCAATATGGTTCATATCGATACCCGGCATTTGTATACTTGGCAGACCATCGGGGATCTGTCCAACCACCTTGCCACCCATAGCCTCAAACCCAATCAACCAGCTGATGATTGTGGCGCCAGCAACGGCTACCAGGACACCGGGCAGCTTGGGTACATATTTTTTCATCAGCATCATCACCCCAAAGGCGCCCATGCCCATGATAAATGTTGGCCAATGAGTTTCGGCCATCTGCTGAAGCACACCCCAGATACGCACACCCAGAAAATGATCACTGGGAGCGCCAGGCATGGCGACACCAAAAATTTTGGACAACTGTGACAGACCAATAACCAGTGCCGCCGCATTGGTAAAACCGACTATTACCGGATGGGAGAGGAAATTTACAATAACACCCAGGCGGAATATACCTAACGAAAACTGGAACAGGCCCACCAGCAGGGTAAGAAACGTCGCCATACCGATATACTGAGCGAGAAATTCAGGACTGGCATTATCAACTGCGGTCCCTCCCAGCAGGCCAGCCACGGTGGTGGCCGTCATTATGGAGACCACGGCAACCGGGCCTGTGCCCAGCTGCTTGGAAGAACCCCAGAGCGCTGCGACCATGACGGGCATGAAGGCAATATATAATCCAAAATAGGCGGGCAGGCCGGCTAGATTGGCATACGCCATGGATTGCGGGATTAGCACCAGTGCTACGGTTAAACCTGCGATGAGATCTGCGCGTAGAATTGCTGGATCTTTGAGTAAGGGTAACCATGCTAGAAAGGGGAAGAATTTGTACAGCAGGTTACTAGACTTGTCTTTAATTGCCATGAGTTTACCAGTTATTGTGTATGATGTTGTCAGGTAGACACCCGGTGAGAACACTTGACAATGCTAACATACTTGCCTTACGCGGTCATATAGTGTCTCTGCAGCCTGACTCAAAATTTTATACGCGACTAATTTACAGAAACACGGTTACCCAAAAAAAATAAAGCGTCTATAATTTAATCGCTCAATAAAAAACTATTAAAAAAACTATGAAATACATTACCCGGCTTGCATCCCTGCTCATACTGTCACTGCCTACCCAGGCCCTGGCATCCAGCAATTCCCAGTTACTCGATCTCACCAATCATATGGTGGGTTATGCCGGCCTGTTTATTTTCATCCTCGCCTATGCCTTCGTGATGATGGAAGAGTTCACCCATCTACGCAAATCCAAACCCGTCATGCTCGCTGCCGGCATAATCTGGGGCATGATAGGTGTTGTCTATGCCAACAACGGCATGTCCCACGAGGCCGAACAGGCGGTTCGGCACAACCTGCTGGAATATGCCGAACTGATGCTGTTCCTGCTGGCCGCCATGACCTACATTAACGCCATGGATGAACGCAATGTTTTTGAAAAGCTGCGCTCATGGCTGGTCATCAAGGGCTTTGGCTTTCGCCAGCTTTTCTGGATTACGGGCATTCTGTCTTTCCTCATTTCACCCATTGCCGACAACCTGACCACTGCCCTGCTGATGTGCGCCGTGGTTATGGCCGTAGGTATTGAGAACAGAAAATTTTGCATGATCGCCTGTATCAATATTGTCGTTGCCGCCAATGCCGGTGGTGCCTTTAGCCCATTTGGTGACATTACGACACTGATGGTATGGCAAAAGGGTGTACAGACGGCACAGGGCACAGTTGATTTCTGGGCCTTCTTTGCACTGTTTCTGCCCTCGCTGGTCAACTGGCTGGTGCCGGCCATCATCATGGTGTTTGCTGTACCCGATGAACGCCCCCACATCCTGGATGACCATGTTCAAATGAAACGTGGTGCCAAGCGCATTATCTTTCTCTTCATCATGACCATTGTAACAGCCGTCAGCTTCCATAACTTTTTACACCTGCCACCGGTGCTGGGCATGCTCACCGGCTTATCCTATTTACAGTTTCTCGGTTATTACCTGAAAAAAACCGCATGGAAAGATCATCATGGCAAGGTGGATGACCCGGACCATGAAGGCCAGATGGGTACCCCCGTTGTTTTTGATGTGTTCAGCAGGATTGCCCGTGCCGAGTGGGACACCCTGCTATTCTTTTATGGTGTCGTGCTCTGCGTTGGTGGCCTCGGCTTCATTGGCTATCTAAGCCTGGTATCACAGGTTATGTATATCGAATGGGGCGCGACCAGCGCCAATGTCGTCGTGGGTATCTTATCGGCCATCGTCGACAATATCCCGGTGATGTTTGCGGTACTGACGATGATGCCCGATATGTCGATGGGGCAATGGCTCCTGGTTACATTAACGGCCGGCGTTGGCGGTTCACTCTTATCTATTGGATCGGCTGCAGGTGTCGCATTAATGGGCCAGGCCAAGGGGCGTTACACTTTCTTCGGGCACCTTAAATGGACCCCGGTCATTGCGCTGGGCTATGCCGCCAGTATCTTTACCCACCTGTGGATAAATGCCGAGCTGTTTTAATGACCGTAATAACAGAAGCTTTTTTTATAGCTTTAAATACATAAGAAAACGCAAACAGCGCAAACAAAAGCGAATATTAGATCAATGCTTAGGTCTCTTGTCATTCTTTGGTCTGGGTCGAGCCGGGAACAAAACCACCCATTTTATTTGCGTTCATTTGCGTTTTCTTTTACATCAGTTAACCCTCGCTTTGCAGCGTTAACAGGCCATCGTAGGCAAAATATAAGTGCAGGCTCCAGCCTGGCCCGACTCCCCAATAGATCTTAGCCAGTTTGCACGAGTCTGCTTATTCCATGACTTTGAATCCTATTCATGCTAAATTTTTTCATTGTATGGGCTACTGCACACTTTATTCAAATGCATAACGACGGCTGGAAGACCTGATTTGAAACAGCATGCATGATTTAACGCTATTACTTCTACTGCCTGTTATTGGCGCCGTTCTTATTGCCCTGGTCCCTGCGCAACAGGTCAACACCGTTCGCCGTCTTGCCCTGGTCACATCGGGTGTTGCCCTACTCAAGACCTGCCTCATTGCCTATGCCTTCGATGCCTCCAGCGCACTCTTCCAGTTTAGTGAAGAAACGGTATGGAATGCCCGACTCGGTACATCCTACGCACTGGCTATCGACGCCATTTCACTATCGATGATTTTACTCGCTGCATTACTGACCCTGATTGCCACCATGGCCTCGGCCAGCATCAAAACAAATGTTAAGGCCTATTACATTTTATTGCTGCTACTCGAATCCGCCATGCTGGGGGTTTTCATGGCAAGGGACTGGTCGCTGTTTTATGTATTCTGGGAACTGACGCTGATCCCGTTGTTTTTTCTTATCGACCGCTGGGGCGGCAAAAACAGGCACGGTGCCGCACTTAACTTTGTACTCTATACCATGGGCGGCTCAGTATTTATGCTGCTCAGTTTACTGGTGCTGTTTGATACCACACCGCACCATTCCTTCGCCATGGCCGACATGCTCGCCAGCGGCCACACCTTATCTGCCGATACCCAGCTCATTATATTTCTCGGTTTCCTGCTCGGCTTCGGCGTCAAGATGCCCATTTTTCCACTCCATGGCTGGCTGCCACTGGCTCATGTAGAAGCGCCGAGCGCGGTCAGTATCCTGCTCTCTGGCGTACTGTTAAAAATGGGGGCCTATGGCCTGATTCGCAGCGCCAGCATGCTGCCGGATGCGGTCATTGCCCTGCAACCCGTGCTCGCGGCACTGGCCCTGTTCAGCCTGATTTATGGCGGCCTGCTGGCCTGGCGCCAGTCTGACCTGAAGGCCATGATTGCCTATTCATCCATCAGCCATATGGGCGTCGTGTTGCTGGGCATAGCCGCACTCAATGTCGCCGGCCTGACCGGTGCAGTGATGCAAATGGTCGCCCACGGCCTGGTCGCCGGGGCGACCTTCCTGCTCATCGGCCTGCTCTATGAGCGCACCCATACCCGCGATATTAACCACTACTGCTCACTGGTTCGCGTTAACCCGCGCTTTGCCTTCTTCACTACACTGGCCTTTTTTGCGGTTGTCGGCATGCCGGGTACCGCCGGTTTTATCGCCGAACTCCACGTCATTATTGGCGGCTTTGAGCACTGGCGCTGGGCGATGATTATTCTCAGCCTGGGTGTTATGATTAGCGCAGCCTATGCCATCCGCACCATTGGCCGTCTATTCACCGGCCCGGTGCATTGTGAGATGAAGCAGATACAGGATTTACGTACCACTGAAATGATTGCGGCCTCCATACTGACCCTGGGGTTCCTTATCCTCGGTTTTTACCCGACCCCGGCACTGGACCTGATCAGCACCTCCGTGCACGAAATCAGTTCACTGTTTGCGACACGCCTGTAAGGATATACGCCGTGAACGAGTCGACAACCAACAGCACAGACAAAGACATACGCCAGCAGCTACGCGAGATCATTACACATCTCGAACACGTCCTGCCCGGCCAGGCGCCTATCAGGGACTTTGTCCACCACAATACCCTGCATGGCTATCAACACCTGCACTTTGCCGATGCACTGAAAGCCGCACATGAACTCACTGGCACCTACGGCTACCTTGCAGAAGATCAGTACCGTGAATTTTTCAAACAGGGACGAATTTCACTCGCTGATCTTAGCCGGGTGCTGGCCGATGACAGTAAATTAAATGCCCGCCAAACCATCGCCAGCGAGCCACCTCTCAGGCAGATGGATATTTATCTGACCACCCTGTTACACCCCCTGAAGACGGTCACCGGCTGCCAGCTCAACTGGGAGATTGAAGAGCAGGATGTACTCTCCCGTTTCCAGCCCGATGTCACAGATGCGTCACGCACTAAACTCCTGTCGGCCGCCGCCCAACAGGGCGAAATGAGTGAGAGCAGTGCCATTAGCTCACTCTGGAGCAGCTGCCTTAAAAGCCTGAATCTCGAACATTTTGCACTGCACCCGGAAGACATGGTCGAGCTTGATCCCGAAAGGGCAGAGGACATACTCAAACAGTTCCCGGAAGAGGACATCAGCCCCACCGAGTCCTCTTTCCTGCACAAGCAGGTTCACCGCGAGACCAAAAATACGCTCGGCCAGATGCTCCGCAAGGTAGGTCATGAGATCACCCTGGGGGGCTTCCTGAAAACGCTCACCGGCGAAGATATCCTCGACGAGATACGCCCCACGCTACAAAAGCACATGGCCAGCTTTCTCGACCAGGGCATGGCCGCCTGGCATAACACCGAGCGCCAACGGGGATTTTATGCGAGCTGGCGCGCCAGTGCAGGCCAGGACCTGAGCTGGGTATTTGAACAAATGCCAGAGTGGAATGACACTATCGAGACGCTGCCAGACGATGCGCTGGAAACCATCATTTTTGAATTACGGCAACTGGGTATAGCCCAGACCCACTGGACACATTACCTGGAACGCCTCGCACTGGAACTGCCCGGCTGGTCAGGCATGTTTCTCTGGCGCCATCAACACCCGGGGTATGAGGGTGCCCGGTATCCTGTCGATATGCTCGACTACCTCGCGGTGCGCCTGGTACTGGAACGCCTGTTTGCTCAACGCCTGTGCCGTGAACACTGGCAGCTCGAGGCCAACCTGGATATGTTTCGCTGGTATTTCCGACGCCGCCGTTCCGAGTTCTACTGCCGCTATCAATTATTCAATACACACCTGCCTGAATACCTGATCAGCCTGATACAGCAACAGATGCAGCGCAGCCGGCACAGCAATGCGGATTACCTGCCATGGAAGCATATCGCCGACATGGTCATCACCTGGAAGCAAAGCCCGATGGCGGCCAGGAACAAAGGCTATTCCGTACTGCACCATGGCTGGCAACTGTTCCGACTGGCCCAGCACCTGGGCCTCTGTGGGGCACAGGTCGCAGCACTGAATGCGACGCAAATCGAACAGGTTTTCCAGTGCATGGAAACCCTCGATAATGAGACAAAAGGCTTTATCTGGCTGCAGGCCTATGAACGCAATTACCGTGATGCACTGTTCAATGCGGTACTTAAAAATGAAAGTCGGGGTCGCTGGAAACACACCGCACAACGACCACAGGCACAGGTCATCTTCTGTATGGACGACCGTGAGGAGGCGATACGCCGCCACCTGGAAGAATATAACCCGATGATCGAGACCCTGGGGGCCGCCGGCTTCTTTGGGGTCGCCATCAACTGGCGTGGTCTGGATGACGAGACCGTCACCCCGCTGTGCCCGGTAGTAGTGACACCGGTACATGAACTGCGCGAACTGGCCAACGAGGATCAACAGGACAGGCTGGCCCGTCACAGCCGACGCCGCCGCTTACGCCTCTGGCTAAAAAACACGATCCACCAGGAAACCCGGCGCAGCACCCTCACCCCCCTGCTGGTCTGCCTCTCCGCACCTCTCGGGCTGCTCGGTCTGCTCGGCAAAACCTTCAGTCACCGCGCCACTGGCCAGCTGGTTAACAGGCTGGCCCAGCGCTTTGATCAAACGGTACAAACCCATGTTGCGGTAAATGCCGAGAGCTGCGATCACGCGCCGAGCATCCAGCACAACCAGCTCGGCTTTACCGATAAGGAACAGGCCGACCGGGTTGAAAATTTCCTGCGCACCGTGGGACTCAATAAACCCCTGGCACCCTTTGTGGTGATGATGGGCCATGGCTCCAGCAGTAGCAATAACCCACACCTGGCTGCCTATGACTGTGGTGCCTGCAGCGGTCGTCACGGCGGACCCAATGCACGTATTTTTGCCCGCATTGCCAACCGCCCCGAGATTCGTACACTGCTTAAGGCAAGGGGCATCAGCATCGCGGACGATACCTGGTTTCTTGGCGCTGAACACAATACCTGCGATGAAAGCATCACCTGGTATGACACCGAAGCCATCCCCGCCGACCGGCAATCGGCATTTACTGCCCTGAAAACCGAACTTGACTATGCTGCCACCCGCTCCGCCCATGAACGCTGCCGCCGGCTGGCATCGGCACCGCGCAGGCCATCACTCAAGGCCGCCATCAGGCACATCATAGGGCGCGCCCATGACTTCTCCCAGGCGCGCCCGGAGCTGGGTCATGCGACCAATGCCGCCGCCTTTATCGGCCGTCGTTCTCTGTCACAGGGTGCCTTTTTTGATCGCCGTGTATTCCTCATTTCCTATGACCCGACCCAGGATGATGACGAGGGCCATATTATTGAAAACATCCTGCTCAATGCGGGACCGGTGGGCGCCGGCATCAACCTGGAATACTATTTCTCGACCATCAACAATGATGAATACGGCAGTGGCTCCAAGGTCACGCATAATGTGACCGGCCTGTTCGCGGTCATGGATGGCACCGATAGCGACCTGCGCACCGGACTGCCACGACAGATGATCGAGATCCACGAGGCGATGCGCCTGCAGGTACTGGTCGAGGCCAGCACCGAAGTACTGACAAAAATCTACCTGCGCCAGCCCGCACTACAGGAACTGGTCGGCAATGGCTGGCTGCTACTCAGCGCCAAGGACCCGGATTCAGCCACCATCTCGGTCTTCGTCCCCGGCGAGGGCTTTGTGCCCTGGCAGGGCGAGGCCGGTGAGCTGCCTATGGTGGCGAGCTCCAGCGACTGGTATGACGGCCATCACCTGCCCCTCTCACCGGCATTGATCAAACAGCCGGAGGTCGCACTGGATGCATAATTTCCTGAGCACCATCTGGCTGATTCCACTGGTACCCCTGCTCGCCTGCGGCTGGATTGCGCTGGGCTATATCTTCAAATTCAACCAGGGGGAAGCGGGTGAGGCCCAGACCTCGCGTACCGCCGTGACCGCGGCCACTATTTCGCTGCTGCTGATACTGGTACAGGATGGCTTTGCCCTGCTCTATGGCACACCGGGCCAGGTGCGCTTTGGCCCCTGGCTGCACAGCGGCCACTACACGGTTTATCTCAGTTTCACACTGGATGCCCTGGCACTGGTGATGACCACGCTGGTGGCCCTGATCAACCTGGTCACGATTCGCTTCTCGGTGAATTACATGCACCGGGAAGCCGGCTACCAGCGCTTCTTTATGATCCTCTGCCTGTTCAATGCCGCGATGCTGCTGATCATGCTGGCGGGTAATGCGGTGCTCACCTTCGTCGGCTGGGAGCTGGCCGGCATCAGCTCCTTCCTGCTGATTGGTTATGCCTACGAGCGCCCTAATGCAACCGCCAATGCCAACCAGGCCTTCATTACCAACCGTATTGGCGATGCTGCATTTATCCTCGCCATTGCGATGTCCTTTATCTGGCTGGGCGGTGTCGAATGGAGCGATATCCTTAAGGCCAACCTGGGCATGTCCAGCCTGCATATCGGCCTTATTGCAGGCAGTTTCCTGGTGGCGGCCATGGCAAAATCGGCCCTGTTCCCCTTTTCCTCATGGATCAGTAAGGCGCTAGAGGGCCCAACGCCCTCCAGTGCGGTTTTCTACGGTTCACTCATGGCGCACGCGGGCATCTACCTGGTGATTCGCCTCGAACCCCTGTTTATACAGGATGCTGCGCTGCTGCCCCTACTCGCCATGATCGGGCTAATCACCGCGCTCTACGGCTTTTTCAGTGGCCTGGTACAAACCGATGTGAAAAGCAGCCTGATGTTGTCGGTGGTATCGCAACTCGGCCTGATGCTGTTTTTGTGTGGCATCGGCCTGTTCACCCTGGCGACCGTCTAACTGGTGCTGCCCCGT
>Ga0224496_10001302_pt1 | contig 15674 bp, 13 predicted proteins | sample SF_Jul11_sed_USG_2_FD_168127 | JGI IMG/M metagenome (GOLD analysis project Ga0224496, IMG submission 168127) | Sediment microbial communities from San Francisco Bay, California, United States - SF_Jul11_sed_USGS_8_1 | ecosystem: Environmental > Aquatic > Marine > Sediment | place: USA...
CGGCGGCGCTATACCTGGTCTGGAAAAGGCAAGGGCAAGGGCGGCGGGCAGTCCGGCTACTTTTTTTCCATGAACGACCTTGCCGCCATCGACCTCCTCCCCCAGCTCGCCGCCGCCGGGGTGCGGTCGCTGAAGATCGAGGGGCGGATGCGCAGCCCCCGCTATGTGGGCGCAGTGGTCTCCGCGTATCGTCGGGTCCTGGATGCCCCCCCCGGCGATGCTGCCGCCCTGGCCGAGGCCCATGCCTGGCTGGATGAGGCCATGGGGCGCCGCTCCACCAGCGGCTATTTCACCACGCCCCAGCCGGATGATGCCCTGTCGCCACAGCACTCCGGCAATGTCGGGCACTTCCTGGGCAGGATCGATGTCTGCCGCGGCCACTGGGCACAGTTCACGGTTCGGGCGCCGCTCCGCTGCGGAGACCGGCTGCGCCTTCACCGAGAGAAAAGCGGCGATCGTCAGGCCTTCACCCTCAAAGGGATCAAGGTGGGGGGGGAGGTCGTCGACTCGGCCGCGCCGGGGACGGAAGTGGCGGTGGAGTTGCCGGATCCGGGGCGCCTGGGAGACAGCCTGTACAAGGTTGACAGCAGCGATCGGCGGGGAGCCCAGGCCGTACGGGCCGAGATTGAGCCGGGCCGTTTTCGCAAGCAGGTGCCGATGAAGGGTATTGCCGATCGGGCGAGTCGGGTGCTGGCGGCCCTGCGTCAGGCCGGAGTTCGATCGGCGGCGGACGGGCACGGCGTCGGGCCGCGGTCCCGGTCCTTGCCGGCTCGGTCCGGAAAGAAAAACAGCGACAGGAATCTTGCCTGGTGGCTGCGGGTGGACGACCTGCAACTGCTGGCGCATCCCCTGCCCGAACTCCCCGAACGGATCGTCGTCACCCTGACCCCGAAGACCGCCGGCCAGCTGCAGCGGCAGCGGCGGCAGCTCGGGCCGTTGCTGAAGCGGCTGGTCTGGGCGCTGCCGCCGATCATTGTCGAGGCGGATCTGCCCTTTTACCGCGAGGCCATCGCCGCGTTGGGCCGTAATGGTTTCACCGACTGGCAGTTGGGCCATGTCGGCCAGCTGCCGCTTTTCTCCCCGGCCACCGGGGGGGAGGGTAAAAAAGGCGGCGGGCGGCGGCCGCCCCGTGGCGGCGGGCGGTTCAACCTCAGCGGCGACTATACCTTGAATATCCTCAATTCATTGGCGCTGCGGTGTGTCGGCGGGATGGGTATCGGCCGGACGCAGCTGGCCGTTGAAACGGATCGGGACAACCTGCGTCTGCTTGCGGCAGGACAGGGCGCGGCAACCGGAATTTTTCTCCACGGTGCGGTGCCGCTTTTCATTGCCCGTTTGAAGGCCGGCCACTTTCACTATGATCGGCCCTTTGTCAGCCCCAAGGGGGAGCGGTTCGTGCTCAAGGAGGCGTGGGGGCAGACCATTGCCGTTTCCGAAACCGTCTTTTCGTTACTGGATCGTCGGGAGGAGCTGGCCGGATTCGGCCTCAATTACGGCGTGATCGATCTCAGCCATCTGCGGCTGCGTAAAGGGGATTTGGAAACCTTGGTGCAGCAGGTGGCGGGGACGGGGAGAGGCCGCAAGCCGTTGCGGCAGCGGACCAATGCTTTCAATTATCTTGGCGGCCTGGAGTAGGCACGGCGGCTGGTGCCCGGCAGGGGGGTATTTCCCCCCCCAAAAAAAAGAATCGTTGTGCTCAGATCGTATTGCCCTGCAGAACCTTGTCGACGTCGAGAAGGATTTTCACCGCGCCCTCGCGCTTGGCAATGCCGCGCACGTAGCTGAGATCGATGTTGCCGCTCATGGCCGGGGCATCCTCGATTTCTTCCTCCTTGAAGGTGGCAACCTCCTGCACCGCGTCGACAACGATCCCCATGATGAACACCAGTTGTTTTTGCTGCATGGCCTGGAAGAAGTTGCATTTGGTGCAGGCCTCCCTTTTCTCGTAGAAGGAGCCCTGGATCTCGTCACGGCAGTGGGTGCCGGAAACCATCCAGCAGCGATGATCGCTGCTGCCGTAGGCCGGGCAGGCGGTCTTGCCGCATTTTTTCACCTCCCAACAGGTTTCCAGGTTGGTTTTCTGCCCCTCGACGACGATGATGCAGGTCTTGTCGGTTTCTTCGTTTTCCGGCATGTCGAACCGGCGCCGCAGGTCGAGGATGGGGATAACCTTATCGCGGAGGTTGATGACGCCGCGAATGGCGGCCGGGGTTTGGGGGATGGTGTTGATGGGCATCAGGCCGAGGATTTCCTTTACCTTGAGGACCGGGAGGCCGTATTCTTCATCGCTCAGGGAAAAGGTAAGGTACTTGCCGGCTCTTTTCTTGCCGCCATGGGTGGTGTCGGTGGCTGTCGTCTGTTCGGTTGTCTGCGCCATTTGGGTCTCCCGTTGGTTCGCGATGCCGCTTTGGTCAAGAGCTAAGGGACAGAATCACATAATACGATAGGTTTTCCGGTAAGGCGAAGCGGTTTTTTCGTTTCCCGGGAAATACTGACTGATCCTGTTGGGCCGCGATTGGCAGTCGCGGCGGTGAAATTATTATATTATATAATAATTACTTATGCAGATTTAGACAAAAGAACGTGGTGGGTCAATAAAAAGTTGTATTCTGGTGCTTTTTATAATGGCCGGGCCGGCATCGAGGTGCCGCGGCGTGGAAGATGAGTCATTTTATTGTTACAGTGGTTTCTGCTGAGGATTGTCGGGAGGGGGCCGGAGCGGTTGTTGCTCGGCGGTGAGGGCGGCGTCTGTTGATGGGAGCGGGCGTGGGTTTTCCCTCCGGAATTGCAAAAGGGGAGAAGTGGGCGGCGGCATGGACGGTATTGCTACGATAGGTATTGCAGGCTCGGGTCCGGCGCCTGTCGCCCCCTACGTCGGCCGTTTCGCCCCTTCGCCCACCGGGCCGCTGCATTTTGGTTCGTTGGTGGCGGCAATGGGGAGTTATCTTCGGGCCAGGAGCCGCCAGGGGGCGTGGCTGGTGCGGATGGAGGATATCGATCCGCTGCGCGAGGTGGTTGGGGCGGCCGACCAGATTCTGCGGACTTTGGAGATTTACGGGTTCCAGTGGGACGGTGGGGTGATGTTCCAGAGCCACCGGAGCGAGGCCTATCGTGAAACTCTGAGCCGGCTGCGGGACCGTGGCCTTGTCTACCCCTGCGGCTGTTCGCGCAAGCAGCTTGCCGAGGCGAGCTGCCGCAAGGGGCTCCGGGCCGGGGTCTACCCCGGAACTTGCCGGGCCAGGGAAGGGGTGGTGGCCAATGCCAGCGGCCGCCACGCCTGTCGGGTTCGCACCGACGACACGGAAATCTTTTTTGTCGACCGGCTGCAGGGCGAACAGCGGCAAGTCCTGGCCAGGGATGTGGGTGATTTCATCCTCCTGCGCGCCGACGGGCAGTACGCCTATCAACTGGCGGTGGTGGTGGACGATGCGGTCCAGGGGGTCACCGAGGTGGTGCGGGGCAGTGACCTGCTCGATTCCACCCCGCGTCAGATCTATCTTCAGCAACTTCTCGGTCTGTCGACTCCGGGGTACCTGCACCTGCCGGTGGCGGTGAACAAGGCGGGCGAAAAGCTCTCCAAGCAGACCCATTCCCCGCCGCTGTCGTTGCGCAATCCCCTGCCGGCACTCTGGCTGGCCCTTGATTTTCTCGGCCAGGAACCGCCCGTCGAGATTCTGGAGGGGGAGGTCGAGAGTTGCTGGCAATGGGCTCTTGCCAACTGGCGCCTGGCCAAGGTGCCGCTGGGGGCCGCCACGCCACGCCAGGCACCCGCATGCGGCTCGGCGTGCAAGGTCATGGTTGCGGGCTGAGCCGCCGTTGGCCCGGAGCTGGGTGGCGGGCGTGGCGCCCCACCCATGATCCGGACTGCGCCCGGCCCGATGCCTCCCATATTCGCCATCCTGCGGGGCCATACGCCTGTTGTGCCTGGCCGGCAAAAGGTATTGCCGCGGTCGTTTTCCGGTGGCGGGTGGATTTGGGCTCCCGGCAAGTTTTTTGATGACGGATGGATTCTTTTTTTTGTACCATTTCAGTTGTGTCGTCCGGTGGCGCTGCCACTGGAGAGTCTTTCCCATTCGAAACAACCCTGTGTAACCCGTTCGGAACAGAAATATTTCCGGACGGGCACTCGTTCCCGAAACAAACAAACTCGTAAGGAGGTTACGGAATGGCTGTAAGCCAGTCGGATTTCAATAAGGCATTGGCGGTCGGGCGGCCGCCCAACGTGGTCCAACTCTTCCCCAACTCGAAGGCGCTCCTGGTCAGCGGCAAGGTGATTGACCGGGCCCTGCTCGCCAAGGGGCGCGCCATGACCATGGCGGCCAACGGTCGTAACAACTTTGTCATTCGTGGCGCGCTCAAGGCCGCGCAGCGGGCCAATGCCGCGATAATCATTGAAATTGCCCGTTCCGAGGGGGGCGCGGCCGCTTACTGCCCCACCAACTACTGGAACATGGCTCTGCAGGTGGATGCCGCCTGCAACGAATTGGGCATCACCGTGCCGGTGGCCATCCATGCCGACCATTACGGCCTTAAAAAGGAGTCGGATATCGCTTTTGCCAAGGTGGAGATCCCGACTCTTTTCGAGGCGGGTATTACCTCCATTGCCATCGACGCCTCGCATATGCCCGATGATAAAAATTTGCTCACCAATCTGGCCCTCGGGCAACTGATACCATCCTGGGCCGGGCTGGAAACCGAGGTGGGCGAGATCAAGGGCTCCCAGGGGCTCTCCTCGCCGGACGAGGCCCTGTTCTTGATCCGGGGGCTGAACGCCCACAATATCTTTCCGGACTGGATTGCCCTCAACAACGGCACCACCCACGGCATCGAGGCCAGCGGCCAGGGCATTCAGGTGGAGCTTACGGCGAAGATCCACGAGGCTCTGGCGCCGTACAAGGTTGCCGGCGCCCAGCACGGCACCTCAGGGAACAGCTCCGAGCGGCTGCGGGAAATCGCCGGAAAGACCCATACCACCAAGGCCAATGTGGCCACCGCCCTGCAGATGATTTCCTGGGGACTGGAGGTCAACGATTACGGCAATGCCATTCTTGACGCCGCCGGGAATTTCAAGAAGGTACCCGATGCCGGCGTCACCGAGGCGATGTGGCAGCAGATGGTGGCCTATGCCGACGAGCGTGGCTGGAAGGGAGGAAACTACAAGAGCCTCAACCTGCCCTTTGAGCCCCGGTTGATGGGGCAGCCCAAACCGGTACGTGAACGGATGATCAAGCGGGTGGAGGATTTTGTCTACGAGCTGCTGGTCGATGTTTTCAATGCCGCGGACACGGCGCCGCTGGCCATCGAGGCGATTTTGCAAGCCGGCTCGTATGATCTTGGTGCCAAGGGGGAGCGCATCGAAGATCCTGCCGAGTGGACCGGCGACAAGATCGCCCAGCGGGCCGCGAGCCTTGACACCGACAAGGGGCCGGAGGGGGATTTCGACGATTAACAGGCGGCTCACGCAAACAAAAAAAGCGGTGTGGGATGGTTGTGTCCCGCACCGCTTTTTTTGTTTGCGTGGGTTACCATTCGCCGCCCAGGTAAGGGTTTTCCTGTTTTTCGCGGCCGATGGTGGAGGTTGGGGTGTCGCCGTAGTCGTGGCCGGGCCAGATGACCGTGGTGTCGGGCAGGGGCAGCAGCTTGGCGGCAAGGCTGGCGAGCAGGGTGTCGAAGCTGCCGCCGGGCAGATCTACCCGGCCGGCCGCACCCACGAAGAGTGAGTCGCCGGTGAAGAGGTTGCCCTCGCTGAGCAGGCAGATTGAGCCGGGCGAGTGGCCGGGGGTGTGCAGCACCGTGAGGGCCGTCGTGCCAAGCGGCAGGTTTTCTCCGTCGCTGACGATGCGGTCCGGGGGCGGCGAAAATGGCAGGCCGAGGGAGGCGAAGGCCGCCGCCGCTTCCGGTGAGCTGATCCAGCGGGCATCGTCGCCGTGCATGACGATGGGGGCGCCGGTGGCCTCCCGCAGGCGGGCGTTGCCCAGGGTGTGATCCGGGTGGCCGTGGGTGTTGATGATAAGCCGGATGGTCAGACCTCTGGCCGCCGCTGCCGTAAGGATCCGCTCCTCGTCGCCGCCCGGGTCGATCACTGCGGCTTCGTGGGTTGTCGGGCAGCTCACCAGATAACAGAAGACTTTCATGGCGCCGGTTTCAAGCTGGACGATTTCCATCATGTCTGTCGCGCTCCTGCGGTGACTGTTCTTTGTCCGGTCGTCGCGATGGCCCCCGGCGTGTTTTGACCACGCCTTGTCCGGCAACGCGATTGCTCATTTTTCAATGATCCCCCTTATGATAAGCAGGCGCGGGGGGCGGGTCGAGAGAATTCGTTCCCCGTCGCCTTACTTGCCACGACTGGCGAATCAAGGTATTTTAATCGGATATTGAAGTTCTGGCGGGCGACGAGCCGGCCGCCGCTTCCGGGAGGATTGCCGCTGTGGCGAATGTGCAGAATGTGATTTCCATCTCTACTCTCGACCTGGTCGAATGTCTCTCCATGGCCATGGACCTGATCAGTCCGGCTCTTGCCAATCACCAGCGGCGAGTGGGCTATATCGCCATGCGACTGGCCGAGGATATGGGGCTGCCCGCTGCGGTGCGGAAGAATACCCTCATCGCCGGCCTCCTCCATGACTGCGGCGCTCTTTCCATGGCCGACCGCACCGTGACCCTCAATTTCGAGCTCGGCGCCGATGGCGAGCTGGTGCCGCACCGGCATGCCGTGGCCGGCTATCGATTGATCAAAAAGTTCCGGCTCTTTGCCGACGCCGCCCAGTATATCCGTTTTCACCATATGCCCTGGGAGCATGGTGGCGGGTGTTCGTGGCAGGGCGAGGAGGTGCCGATCAGCGCCCACATCATCCATCTCGCCGATCGGGTTGAGGTCCTCATCAAGGACCAGGCCCATATCCTCTTGCAGCAGGAGGAGATCGTCGAGCGGATTGAGCGCAATGCGCATTCTCTCTTCTGCCCGGAGCTGGTGGAGGTGTTCAAGATGGTGGCGCAACGGGAGGCATTCTGGCTCGATGTCGCCAGCATTGGCCTGGGCACCGCGGTTGCCGGGGAATCGGGTTTTGCCCATGAAAAACTCGACTGCGATGACCTCATCGAGATGACCGAGCTGTTCGGTCATATAATCGATTTTCGGAGCCGGTTCACTGCCACCCACTCAAGCGGTGTTTCCGCCTGTGCCGCCGCTCTGGCCGGTCTGGCGGGATTTTCCGACAGTCAGTGTCTGATGATGCGGATCGCCGGCAACCTGCACGATCTTGGCAAGTTGGCGGTGCCCATCGAGATTCTTGAAAAACCGGGCCGCCTCACCGCGGCCGAGTTCAATCTGGTCAAGGCCCATGTTTACTATACTCACAAGGTGCTGGCCAAGTTCCGGGACATGGAGGAGATCCGCAAGTGGGCCGCCCACCATCACGAGCGACTGGACGGCAAGGGCTATCCCTTTCACCTGGCCGGCGCGGAGCTGTCCACCGGCGAGCGGGTGATGGCGGTGGCCGATGTCTTTACCGCCATCACCGAGGACCGGCCTTACCGCAAGGGGATGGCGGCCCAGGAGGCGGCGGGGATTCTTGAGAACATGGCCCGCAACAACGTCCTGGATCGGGAAATCGTCCAGCTGCTGCTCGACAACTTTGATGAGGTGAACCACTTGCGGGGGGCGGCGCAGAGCGAAAGCCGTAAGGAATACGCCTCCTTCAGTCGCGAGACATGAGGCGGCCGCCGGCAGCCCGGGGGATTATTCGCCCCGCTGGCCGGTGAGGAGAAAGACCGGGTAGTTGTGTTCCCGGCCGTCGTTGCCTTCCTTGCGGATGATGTGGGCGGTGGCGGCGGCGAGGGCGGTGAAGCCGGCTCGCTCGGCCATGGCGATGAGTTGGCCCCGGTCGATGCCCAGGTGCATAACGCCGGTGTGGTCGCTGTGAAAGGTGCCGTCCTCGCGGTCCAGGTCGGCCAGGGCGATGAATCCCCCCGGTGGCAACAGGGCGTGGCAGGTGGCGAGCAGCGTTTCGATCTCCTTGATGTGGTGCAGGGTCATGCTGCTGAAGATGAGGTCGAAGCGCTCGTCGGGCAGGGCGTCGCGGCTCAGGTCGAGCTGCCGGGTGGTGACGTTGGCAAGGCGGAAGGCGGCGATCTTTTTGTCCAGCTCGGCCAGCATGCCTGTCGAGGTGTCGGTGGCGACCACCCCGCCAAGCCTTGGCGCCAGCAGTCCGGTGACCAGGCCGGTGCCGCAGCCGAATTCCATGGCCGTCATCTGCCTGGTGAGCGGCAGCCGCTCGATAATGGCCCTTGCCACGCCTTTGGCCAGTTCCACCCGCAGCGGTTTATCCCAATCGGCGGCGGCCTGATCGAACAGGTCGACCGCCGCGTTTTTTTCTTTGCTCATCTCTTTTCTCTTCTCCTTGTCAGCGGTTGTGCGGTGCGCGCATGGCGGCCGGTCAGTGTGTTTTCTGCCCCTGGCGGAAGTGGACCTCGCTGTCGATGAGCCGTTGGTAAAGTTTGTGGCGGTTCAGGTGGGGAACCCACTCGAAGATCAGGTGTGACGCCGCCTCCCACATGGACACCCAGGCGACGATGGTCACCCCCTCGACGCCCAGATCCTTGAGGATGCTGTGCATCGTCTCGTAGCGGGCGGCCAGCGAGAGGGAGAGAAGCACCATCATGATGCCGAAGCCGAGAAAAAAACCGGCCCGGCTCAGGTGTTTGCGGATACCTCGTTTTTCCGATTCCTGCAGGTATTGGAAGTAATGATGGATGCTCTTCCGGACCCGGTCTTCCCGGGTGGCGCTCTCCGGACCGGGAAGGTTGATCCGCACCAGAAAGGGATGGCGCTTGATCTCTCCGACGCAGTCGATGAGGTACTGGGCGAAATCTTCGTCCAGGTCTTTTTTGCGGTAGGTGGCGCCGCTGTCGAACCGGTCGTAGAGGTCCTCGATCCGCGCCACCGAGACGTCGATGATCACCCGGCCTTGGGCGTCGGTCTCGTAGCGGTCGATGATTTTCTGGCGTTTTTGCTTGGGGAGTTTGGTTGTCATGGTGGAGGAACCGTTGGCGAATCCGCCTGCCCGGGCGTCAGGCCTGCAACTTGTCCATCTGCTCGATGTGGCCGATCACCACCAGCACATCCCCCGACTCCAGCCGTTCGTCGGCCTTGGGGATGAAGCGGAACTTGGTGGCCCGGGAGCGGCGGGTGGCAATGACCTGGATGCTGAAGCGGTTGGTGAGATCCATCTCCCGCAGGGTCTTGCCGGCCCATTCGTTGATCACCAGCTCCTTGATGGCCATCTCCTTGTCAAAGGGCAGGTGCTCGATGAAGCCGGGGATGGCCATGCGGTTGGCGAGTTGCTTGGCGGCCAGATGCTCGGGCATCACCACCTCGTCGACGCCGATCTTGTGGAGGAGTTTTTCATGGTCACCGTTGATCGCCTTGACCCAGACCACCGGCACCCCCAGCTCCTTGAGGTACATGGAGATCATTGCCGAGGCGGCGATGGAGTCGCCGACGCTGATCAACACGTGGCTCAGGTCGGCCATGCCCATCTGCTGGAGGGCGGTCTTGTCGGTGGCGTCGGCCTGAAAGACCTGGCTGAAGACCTTCTGCGCCCGTTTGATGTTGTCCGGGTCGATGTCGATCCCCATCACCGTGTGACCGAGTTCGATGAGGGTCTTGCCGAATTTGTAGCCGAATTTGCCAAGGCCGATGACGCCGGCCTGAAGGGTGCGGGCCATTTTTTTCTCCTTACCTCAAGTGGTTCTAGCCGATCAGCATATTTTCCTCGGGCCAGGAATAAAACAGTTCTTTCTGAAAGCTCTGGATGGCCACCAGGAAGACGATGGGGCCCAGCCGGCCGATGAACATCAGGGCGGTGATGATCGCCTTGCCGGCCACCGAGAGCTTGGCGGTGATGCCGGTGCTCAAGCCAACGGTGCCGAAGGCCGATACCGCCTCGAAGAAAAGCTCCAGGAACATTCCCCTGGTTTCGGGGTGGGGAATGTCGCCGCCTTCGGTGATGGTGAGCAGCAGGGTGGCAAGGGCGACGATGCCGGTGGCGAAAACGAGGAGGATCAGGGCGTTGTTCACCGCTTCGCCGTTTACCGCGAAGCGGCCCACCACCGCCTGTTTGCGGCCCTTGAACTGCGATTGCACAAAGGCGGCCAGCGCCCGGAAGGTGGTGACCTTGATGCCGCCGGCGCATGAGCCCGGGGCGCCACCGATGAACATCAGCATCAGCATGATCAGCAGCGAAACATTGGTGAGCCGGCCGATGTCCATGGTGTTGAAACCGGCGGTCCGGCAGGTGACCGACTGGAAAAGGGCGGCGAGCAGCGACTCGTTCATCGTCAGGCCGCGGCTGGAGCCGTAAAATTCCGCCGCGAAAAGAGCCAGCCAGCCGGCAATGACCAGGAAGAGACTGGTGCGGAGAACCACCCGGGCGTACCAGCTCAACCGCCGGCAGCGTTTGGCGGGACGTTTTTTGCGCAGCCGGCAGAGCGAAACCTCCTGCAATTCCACCAGCACCGAAAAACCGATGCCGCCCAGGACGATGAGCAGCATGATCACCAGATTGATTCCCCAGTTTCCCCGCCAGCCCATGAGGCTGTCGCTGTAAAGGGAAAAGCCGGCGTTGCAGAAGGCGGAAACGGCGTGGAACAAGGCCGAGTGGGGGGTGAATTCCGTGGGGGCCTGGATATAAAGGAGGAGGGCGCCGCAGAGTTCGATGAGAAAGGTCCAGAGGACGATGCGGATCAGGAACTTGCCGAGGTGAAAGGTGGGGTCGTGGAGCAGGCTCTGGCCCACGGCGATCCGGTCGCTGAACGAGACGTGCCGCCGCCAGAGATAGAAGGCAAGTCCGGTGAAGGTCATGATGCCCAGGCCGCCCACCTGGATGAGACCGAGAATGACGTTCTGGCCGAAGCGGCTGAAAAAGGTGCCGGTGTCCACCACCGCGAGTCCGGTGACGCAGGTGGCCGAGGTGGCGGTAAACAGGGCATCCATCCAGGAGATCGACCCCGCGGCCAGGCTTGCCGAGTGGTGCAGCAGCACGGTGCCGGTGAGGATCACCAGCCCGAAAAAAATGATCGGCAGGGCGTAGGGGGGGAGGGTCGGACGGGTATGCATGTCAGGAAAAGATGTTGGTGGTCCCGAATCGGAAACGACATCCTCTATCCGTCCAGGAGATCGAACTTTTCCCGGCGGATATATGTTAGCGGAATGACTCGCCCGATGCGACCGGACAAGCCCTGCCAACTCTTAGCGCGACCCGGCGGCAAACGCAACAGAAAAGATACGGCGCGGCGGCTGCGGTGGCGTGGATCCGCGCCACCGCAGCCGCCAGGTTGTCAAAGATATTTGTAACTATCCAGCTTAGGACGAAAAGCGTTCGCATCACCTCGGCGCGTAACTGTTCAGCAGTGCCGCAGGTAAGCGAGCCTGCGAGACTCCGGATGCACGAAAGAGGCCTGACCGCAGATAAGCGACCGCAGGGAGACTTCGATACACCAGGTATGCGGGCAGGCCGATGACACCGCAGATGCGGTGCTGCTGGATAGTTACAGATATTTGTACCAGACCTGCATGCTCTCGATGCTGCCGCAGATCTGGGTGTTGTTGGTCAGGGTGCCGGCGTGGAGGTAGCCGGCCCGGGAAAAGGTGATGTTCATGCCGGCCGAGAGCGCCCGGGCGATGGTATAGGCCACGGTCAGGCCCCGGTGGCGCAGTTCTTTGTCCATGGCCGCCAGGAGGCGGCCTGCGAGTCCTTGCCGCCGGTGGTCGGGAACGGTGAGAAAGTCGGTCATCTCCACATGGCCCCCCTGTCGGTATTGTTCGGCCGAGGCCAGGGCCGCCAGTTTCCCCCGGTGCCAGGCACCGAAGTAGGTGACATTGTCGGCCATGGTGGCGGCAAGGAAGGCCGGGTCATGGACCGGGAAGGGGTAGGAGGGAAAGATGGCGCTGTAGCTCGCGGCCATGGCGGCGCAGTCGTCCGGGGTGCAGCAGCGGAGAGTGTACTCTTGTGTCGTGCCGTGGTCCGGACGGGTGTGTGTTTTTTTTGCGAGAGCCAGTATCTGCGCTATTTTTTCATGATGAGGTTCATGGGCCCGGGTCGGGTCAAGGTATTTGCCCATGAAGTGGCCGTCTTCCCGGCCCCGGAAAAAACCGGGCACCAGGGCTTCCGTGCGGAAGCCCTGCTCGGCAAAAGCCGTTGCCCAGCGTTGCGGTACTTTGGCGAAGATTTTGCCGTAGTTTTTTTGAGCCGCCAGCTCCTTGAGCCGGGGCAGCAGGCCGGGCATGTCGCCGTCGTCGAGTTCCATCAGGTAGACGCGGTCGCTGTCGCCGCCGTGCTGGATGGTGGAACGGCCAAGGATGACCACCTGGTCAGGCATCGTCGCGGCGCTCCAGCCGTTCGTTGTTTTCCGGCGTCAGGGTGGTGGCGGACTCATAATCGGCGAGCAGGCTGGAGATGCCGATGGCATGGGCATCGTCGTCGGCGCCATGCAGCGGGAGCTGCAGGTGGCACTCCTCGCAGTTGCGGTCGCAGAAGAAGGGCTGGTAGGAGTCCGGCTCCTTGTAGGTGCTGATCACGCCCTCGTAGTTACGGAGGATCACCTTGTTTGTGGACCAGGAAATCAGGTAGTTGGGCATCACCGGGATTTTGCCGCCGCCGCCCGGGGCGTCGATCACATAGGTGGGCACGGCAAAGCCGGAGGTATGGCCGATGAGGTTTTCGATGATCTCGATACCCTTGCCCACCGGGGTGCGAAAATGGCTCAAGCCCTCGGAGAGGTCGCACTGGTAAAGATAGTAGGGGCGGACCCGGTTCTGGACCAGTTTGTGGACCAGGCTTTTCATGATCCGCGGGCAGTCGTTGACCCCGGCCAGCAGTACCGACTGGTTGCCCAGCGGGATGCCGGCGTTGGCGAGTTTGGCCAGGGCGCGGCCGGCGCGGGGGGTCAGTTCGCGGGGATGGTTGAAGTGGGTGTTGATCCAAACCGGGTGGTGTTTTCTGAGGATCTCCACCAGATCGGCGGTGATTCGCTGCGGCAGCACCACCGGCGTACGGGTGCCGATGCGGATCACTTCGATGTGATCGATACTGCTCAGTTCGCCGAGCAGCCAGTCTATCATCTCGTCGCCGAGCAGGAATGGGTCGCCGCCGGAGAGCAGGACATCGCGGACCACCGGGGTGTTGCGGATGTATTCGATGCCGGCGAGCAGGGCTTTTTTGTCTGGTATGGAGTCCACGTCGCCCACCTTGCGTTTGCGGGTGCAGTGGCGGCAGTACATGGAACAGAGATTGGAGACGTGGAACAGCACCCGGTCGGGATAGCGGTGGGTGAGGCCTTCCACCGGGCTGTCCTTGTCTTCGGCAAGGGGGTCGGCGCAGTCACAGCGGCCAATGTGCAGTTCATCCGGGTCAGGGACCGACTGCCGGAAAACCGGATCGGTTTCAAAGTCGTAACGGTCGATCAGGGAGAAATAATAGGGCGTGATGGACATGGGGAACCGGTCGATGGTCCGGGCCAGCTCCTGCCGCCGGTGCTCCGGGAATTCGATGTCCAGCAATCGTTCCACTGTGTCGAGGCTTCTGATCGAGTGGCGCAGATGCCAGCGCCAGTCCTCCCACTGGGCAACAGTCGAGTCGGGGTAAAAGTCGCTGGACGCTGTTTGCTGTGCGGGGGCGGCGGATTGTTGGGGGGAGTACATATTGCTTCCTTTTTCTGTTGGCATATCCGGCCACACGACAGGCGGGGAAAAAATACCGACATCGAAGGAAATACGAGAGATTCTTCGTGAGAAGAAAACGACGAGAAGAGGGGTCGGAAATGCACAGACTATGGAGGACCGTTTTGATTCGATCCATGTTGATTATCGGCCTGACTGTAACAGGGTTTTGCCAAGGATGCAAACTTGAGCGGGCAGTTCGTTGATTAACTGGCCGATATTGAACAATAAAAAAGCTCGCTGTTTCATCAGAGGGGGGCGTGTGAAACAGCGAGCCGGCAGCCGTGGAGTTTTGATACGAACTGGCTCAGTGGGTGGTCATGCAGTCGTTGCGCCAGCAACAGTCTGTCTGGCCGCAGGAGTTGGGGTCGGTTTGAAAACAGGGGGAGTTGCCCTCCGTGGTCTGAATGGTGCGGATCATCTCCGCCTTCTTCATTTTGCCGGGGGTGATGCCCATCGCCATGGCCATTTTTTTGATTTCCTGAACTTTCATGCGAGTCGCCTCCTTGGGGAAGGTAGTTGGAACAAAAACGGCAGGCCGCGCCACGTCTTGTCTGGCACGGTTTCCCCGCTACGAACGGGAAACGTGGCCAAGATGGACTGCCGGACTCTGCCCCTCAGGCAATGGTGCCTGTTATGTGGTGGATTTGTGGTAAAAAGAATGAAAGCGATAAAAAATACTATGGCCTCGGGGAGGTGCTTGTCAAAGAAAAAAACAGGAAATTACAAGAACTCGATGGCACCACGGGTTTGTTCCTGAGTCTCATGGCGGCACGGGACTCGTTCAATGCTTTCGCGAAAATGGCGAAAGCATTGCCCAAAGGGATCGGATCATTCGCCGATGATTTTCACCAGGGCCCGTTTCTTGCGGCCGCCGTCGAACTCGCCGTAAAAGATCTGTTCCCAGGGGCCGAAGTCGAGCTTGCCGCCCGTGATCGCCACTACCACCTCGCGGCCCATCACCTGGCGTTTCAGGTGGGCGTCGGCGTTGTCCTCGTAGCCGTTGTGGCGGTACTGGTTCACCGGCTCGTGGGGGGCGAGTTTTTCAAGCCACACCTCGTAGTCGTGATGGAGGCCGGATTCGTCGTCGTTGATGAACACCGAGGCGGTGATGTGCATGGCGTTCACGAGCACCAGTCCTTCCTTGACCCCGGAGTCGCGGAGGCAGTCGTTGACCTGGGGGGTGATGTTGATGAAGGCGCGGCGGGTGGGGATGTCGAACCACAGTTCCTTGCGATAGCTTTTCATTGGGGGACTCCTTTGGCATCGAGGTGGTGATGGGGGGGATGCGGCGGTGCGTGCCGCGACGTGTTCCTTTCTTGCCACTTCCGGGGGGGTGCTGTCAAGGGGGCGGCGGCAGGGGAGCGGACAATCCGCTTGACTTTCCGTTGATTTTTAAGTAATCAAGCAGTTTCCAGGTGCTCGTGATGAGCGCAAGAGGGAACTCCGTGTAAATCGGAGACGGGCCCGCCGCTGTAACCGGGGACAAATTCCGCAGCATGCCACTGCTCGGTCGCGTAAGACGAGTGGGAAGGCGCGGAAGGAGGCTTGAGCCGGGAGTCAGAAGACCTGCCTGGAATGATAGGGACGTTTCCGAGGACGGGAGGCGTGCCGCTAGATCTCGTGGATAGAAAAGGGCATCCCCGGATCGATTTTTCATAAATCGATCCGGGGATTTTTTTTGTGTTGGAACTGTTTCGGTACGGAATCTCAAGGCAATAGCTACGTGATGCCGGTACGGCCCCAAGGGGCGCGGCAGGGAGTTTGAAGGATGCACAGCGCCTCGATGATGGCCCAGCTCTGGCACGGCCTTGGTTGGCCCCTGGTGCGGCTGGTCTTCTTCGTTTCGGTGGGTTTGCTGGTGGGCAACTTCATTGAGGCCCTCAATTGGACCCGGGGGGCGGCCCGGCTCGCCGCGCCCTTGATCCGGTTGGGCAACCTCTCCGACACCGCCGGG
>Ga0224496_10001303_pt1 | contig 15657 bp, 13 predicted proteins | sample SF_Jul11_sed_USG_2_FD_168127 | JGI IMG/M metagenome (GOLD analysis project Ga0224496, IMG submission 168127) | Sediment microbial communities from San Francisco Bay, California, United States - SF_Jul11_sed_USGS_8_1 | ecosystem: Environmental > Aquatic > Marine > Sediment | place: USA...
GCGGCATCAATAAGCTTGAGTTCGAAGAATTCTGTCAAAGACCGTGCACCGATTCCCGCGGGTTCACATTGCTGTACAGCGGCCAATCCTTTTTGAAGGGCGTCGATCGGCAGGTTTTTTTCTTGGGCCAGTTGCGCCAACGACATGTCGAGATATCCGTCTTCGCGCAATTCCGTGATCAAAAAAAGCGCCGCCGCATTGGTGACCGGATCAAGCCGCTGCATGGCGAGCTGGCTTGCCAGAGACACACTAAGGCTTTCGGGTGCGGCAGAGGTGGCAAGTGCATATTCAAAGGCGTCGCCCGTGCCAGCGGCTGGCTCAACGACAAGAAACGGGTTTTCTTCGGCCTCGTGGGCAATCTCGTCATTCAGGGCCTGCGCCGACATGCGCAGCAAGGACAAGGACTGCCGCATCATCGGCGACAGCGCGAGCCTTTGGGAAGCCGTCAGGTGAGCTTTTAGCGCCATCCATGAGCCCTTTGGTCAGGATATGCGGAAGTTTTGCCCCAGATAGACCCTGCGCACGTTTTCATCGTTTACCACGTCTTCGGCTGTCCCGCTCATCATTACCGTGCCATCGTGAAGGATATAGGCGCGGTCGACAATTTCCAATGTTTCGCGAACATTGTGATCGGTGATCAGCACGCCGATACCGCGCGATTTCAGGTCGTGGACCAGGGTGCGGATGTCACCGACGGAAATCGGATCAACACCGGCGAAGGGTTCATCCAGCAAAAGGTATTTCGGGTCCGCAGCCAAACAACGGGCGATCTCGACACGGCGACGTTCGCCACCTGACAGGGCAAGCGCGGGTGTACGGCGCAGATGAGTGATGGAAAAATCCGATAACAGTTCTTCAAGCCGCTCGCGCCGCTTGTGACCATCTCGCTCTGTGATTTCGAGAACGGCGAGGATATTATCCTCGACCGACAGCCCGCGAAAGATTGACACTTCTTGCGGCAGATACCCAATGCCCAGACGTGCCCGGCGATACATCGGCAAGCCGGTGACATCGCGACCGTCAATAATGACCTGGCCGCTGTCGGGCGCTATCAGACCGGCTATGTTGTAAAAGCACGTGGTTTTGCCCGATCCATTCGGGCCGAGTAGCGCCACTACCTCACCCCGCCCGAGTTCAAGCGACACGTCGCGGATCACCGGACGGCGGCGATAGCTTTTGCGCAGGTGCAGCACCCGCAGACCGACATCACCGTCAGAAACCGTCAATTTAGGAGGAGGTGTCATCAGTTTCCCGACGGCTGCAATACGGTGCGTACACGACCGTCCATACGACCGGTTCCGGTCGTCAGATCGACGGTGAGTTTCTGACCCGATATCGTGCTGCCGCCTTGAGTCAGCAAGACATTGCCAGTCAGGACAACCTCGCCTGATGCAATGGTATAGACCGCATCAGTGGATTCGGCAGCGTCCGCACCGCTGGCCAGAATAACGCCGCCGCTGGCATGCAGCCTTTCGATCTTGCTGGTGTTGTCTTTGGCATATTCAATGCGAACTTCTGCCGCTGACAGGCGCATCTCGCCTTGAATGATCAGGACATTGCCGGAAAAAATCGCGCTGCCGTCTGACTGGTTGACGCTAAGCTGATCTGCCGTTGCTTCGACCGGCAGGCTGGTATCGGCGCGCAGGCCGCCAAAGGCGACAGACGCCCCTTGGGCAAACGCGACCATGGGCAATACAAGCGTCAAGGCCAGAGCCGCTGTTGAAAGGCGCAAATCCGGAGTCATACCATGTCCTTACTTCACCGGCACATATATCAGCTTAACACCTTTTTTGAACATCAGAAGATAGCTGGTTACTTCTGCATCATTCCGGCGAATTTCCATGCTTCCTGCGTCAACTTTGCCATAGGGCGCTATGGCGCTTATGGCCCCTTCTGACAGGATTTCGGTGCGGTCAAGGGCACTATCAAGCCTGTTTGTGACTATTCTATAGCCCGTCGACGTCACGATTTCGACATCTTGCGTCAGCGTCAACAGGTTCTTGGAATAGTCGATGCGGCCTTCGGTTGCGGTCAGGTCGATGCGCAGCCCGTCGACTGTATTGATTTCGGCCACAAGACCCAAGGCGATTGCCCCGCCATCTTCACCACCGGGTCGAACGGTTTCTGAAACGATTTGCAATGCCGCGCCGTCCGAAGTCACCGTCGCAAATTCCGGTGAGGTCAGGCGCTGATCGCGGGCGAGTTCGTCGACGTCTATGTTGGAGAAGGGCAATTCGCCGTCAGTTTCAATATGACGTGAAAACAGGAACAGGGTTGACAGGATCGCCAAAGCCAAAAGCGGGAGAATAATTTTCAGCCAGAAAACCAGATGGGAATGAATGTTGTCATGGACCGCCATCGGTCTAGACCACTCCGGCGCGCAGACAGTCGTGGATGTTGAGAATACCGCTGGCCTTGCCGTCGCCTGCCGGATCAACCACAAACAGGCAGGTGATTTTCTTGTCTTTCATCAGGGCGACCGCCTTCTCCGCGATGGAGTGTGGATCGACTGTACGGGGGTTTTTGGTCATTACCTCGCCCGCCGTATGGCCAAGCAACCCATCCATGTGCCGCCGCAGGTCTCCATCGGTGACGATCCCTATCAACAATCCGGCCGGGTCGGTCACGCCGACAACACCAAAGCCTTTCTGGCTCATTACCAGCAACGCATCGCTCATCGGCAGATGATCGGGAACCAGTGGCAGGGCCTCCTGCCCATGCATGAGATCGGCCACCTTCATCAGCTTTGCACCGAGTTTGCCGCCCGGGTGAAAGGTGCGGAAATGTTCGGGGGTAAAACGACGGTGTTCCATCAATGCCAATGCCAATGCGTCACCCAATGCCAATGTCATTGTGGTTGATGTTGTCGGGACAATGCCGGTTCCACAGGCCTCTTCCGCCGCTGGCAGCAGGATCGCCACATCTGACTGTCGCAAAAGTGTCGAACCACCCTTGCTGGCGACACCAATCAGCGGGATACCGAAGCGACGGGTATGCGCGACAATATCGCTGAGTTCCGGCGTTTCGCCCGAATTTGACAGCACCAGCGCCACGTCGGCTTCTGTGACCATACCCAGATCGCCGTGGCTGGCTTCGCCGGGATGGACATATTGCGCCGGTGTCCCGGTTGAGGCGAGCGTTGCGGCAATCTTGCGCCCCACATGACCCGATTTTCCCATGCCCGAAACGATGACCCTGCCCTTGGCCTTCAGGATCAGATCCACTGCGGCTGAAAAACTGTTATCAAGCGAATCTGACAGAGCCGAGAGGGCGCGCGCCTCGATATCGATAACGCGGCGGGCCGTGGCAAGGAATGTTTCTGCGTCGGTCATCAGGTTCAATGCTTGAAAATATCGGTTTCGTCACCCCAACCCATCAGGTCGAGTATCGCGCGGGTCGGCAAGAAATCAAAGCAGCGCTGCGCCAGTTCCGTGCGGCCTTCGCGCGCCAGCCTTTGATCAAGTTCTGTCTTGAGTTGGTGCAGGTAAAGCACGTCAGATGCCGCGTATTCCCGTTGTGCTTCGGTCAGGGTTCCTGCGCCCCAATCCGAGGTTTGCTGTTGTTTGGAGACGTCAACGTTGATCAGCTCTTGCAGCAGGTATTTCAACCCGTGCCGGTCGGTGAAGGTACGGATCAGCTTTGACGCGATTTTGGTGCAGTAGACCGGGGCAGTCGTGACCCCGAAAGCGGCCTTAAGGGCGGCGACATCAAAGCGTCCGAAATGGAAAAGCTTCAGCGTTTCGGGATCGGTCAGCATTGCCTCTAGGTTTGGGGCGCTTTTCTGGCCGCGGCTGATTTGCACCAGATGGGCATCGCCGTCGCCCGAAGACAGCTGCACGAGGCAGAGCCGGTCGCGGGCCGGGTTCAGCCCCATGGTTTCGGTGTCGATGGCCACAATCGGTCCAAGGTTCAACCCGTCGGGTAGATCGTTCTTATGTAGATGGATCGCCATGTTTTATCCCTTGTCCGTGGGGCAGGACCGGTGGTTTCAAAAGCCAACTCCGTCGGCCAAGGCTTGGATACGGGAATCCCTGCTGTCGGACAAGGGCGCGGGTCTGCCCGCTGTGTCTTAGGGAACTAATCGGCCACTGCTTGCCACTATGGGGGTGGCAGACCTATGTTGAGTTCTGATGCGCAATTCCACGTATCCAGCGAAACACTGAGGGGGCGACCATGCAGAAAATTCAGGCGCAAGGTGTCCATCACATCACGCTGATGGGGGCGGACCGGCAGACGTCGATCGATTTCTGGGAAGGGGTGTTGGGTATGCCCTTTGTTTTTGATCAACCCAATCTGGACAATCCGGGCGAAGGGCATCTTTATTTTGATCCCGGTGATGGGCGCCTGATCACGGTGTTTTCCAACGAAGACAGGGTGCCTGATCCGACACCGTTCCGGACCCAGCCGGGGGAGGTGCATCACATTGCCTTCGCGGTGTCCAAGGCGAGCTTTTCGCAGGCGGTGGACCGGCTGGATGCACGCGGAATTTCCCATTCCGGTGTTAAAGATCGCGGGTTCATGGATTCGATCTATTTCCGCGACCCTCTGGGGCTGCTGATCGAGCTTGCCAGTTATCGGTTTGAGCCGCCATTCGGGTATACCCATGCTGATGTTCTGCACGAAGCACATCTGATCCGCGTGGCACGGGGGGACTATAGTATCGGTGAGGTTCATCTGGCCGATGCGATCGAAATACTTGTCGCGCGGCGGCAGGGTTCGCTGTCTTCGGATCGGCAACCGAAAGATCCGTATAGGCATGGCGGGAAATAGCGACCCCTAACATTTTTTGGTCAGGTGTGCGTGGATTTCAAATGTAAGATCAACGTTAAGGCGTTTCGAAAGCGCTTTCACACACATGGCCGGGCGCATCAAAAGAGGGCGGGTTTTCGCCCGCCCTCTTTGATCTGATCCATCGCAATTCGCAGTTCAGAGCAAACGCTGAACGTTGATGCCGAATGTGATTGCACCTATCATCTGGCCTGTTGCGGGATCATAAATCGGCAGTGAAGCCTGGCTTTGGTAGAACTGGGTGCTGTCATCGAATTCAACTTCGCTGATGTCCATATTACCGCTGCCGTCACCAAAGGTATTTTGCCATTTGCCTTCGTCGCCCTGCCAATAGTCGGATGTTTCGACACTTTGCGCGACGTTCAGGCCGCGGTTATCCATCACGAAAACCTCGGTCACGAAGCCCGCGGTTGCGGCAGACTGCTGGCGAAGCCATTCTGAGGAAGGGCGGGACAGCAGATCGGTGATCAGGTCACCGCCGCCAGCCTTGCGCTGGGCGCGCCAATCTAGATCGAGCTGGTCAATGTCAGCCTGCGACAAACTGGCGTGACGAACGTTCTGTTCGTTGATTGCCTGGATTAGTTCCGGGTTGGACAGCCATTTCTTGAGCTCGTTTTCGGCGTAGGCGGCAAGCGGAACGCGGTATACGTCTTCCTGGCCCGGCGTTGACAGCATGTAGAGCGTCACAACGTTTTGCATGTCATCCATCAGCGTGTGGGCAAATTCGGCGGTCGCCGCGACACCTTCCGGGCTGATACTGTCGGCCGAGCTGAGCGCCAACAGGTCGGATTGCTTGGCCTCCCAGATCTTGCTGACCGCTGCCAGTTCATTCTTGATTGCATCATTTGGCGGCGGGTTGATACCGGCGTCCGGCAGGCCGGTTTGAAGGGCAGCCAGAGAGACCTGGAAGACCCCGACGGTTTCCGTCAAATCCGCTGGCGTTCCAAGTGCAGTGGTCTTGGTCGCTATTCCACAGACATTGGTCGCGATCTGGTTTGCCAACATGCTCTGACGCCCGGCGATGCCGATCGACATGGCATCGCTTTGCAGCAGTTCCTGCGGGTTGGTGTATTCGCCGGTGATTTCCGTTGAAAGAACGATGGTTGCTTCTTTCAGTGCCTCGTTGGCACCGGCAATCACAGCCAGGTCGGCGGCAGAGCCTGCATTTGCCAGTATGTTGGTCGACGCGGTACGAACCGGATCCCAGGTGTCCTTGACACCCTTGAGGGCCTTGAGCGCACGGCGGCTACGTTCTGCGGACGGGATGCCCAAAGTGAGGTTCCCGTTCTCCAAGCCGCCTAAGATAGTTGCGAAGTCTTCCAGCGACACGCGCAGTTCTTCGCGGGCATTGTCCATGTCGATCTGTGCGGTCAGGCGGCAGCTGGCCGATGTGACCTGCTGGGTCAATGACCGGAGCTTACCGGCAAGATTGACCCGCGCCTTGCTGCCATCAAAAACCGCTTGGGCCAAGCCGGGTGCGGGGGCCAGCGTTACCATCCCGGCTAAGAATGCGGCACAGACGGATGCGACTGGCGCGAAGTTCAGCCTATTGTTCCCTGACATCACCAATTCCTTTTTCGTCGTATCGCACAACCCGGTCAGATGTGACCGCAAGTTCTGCATTGGCTTTCGGAGGCTCCTAAGCATGAGCGGTGACCTCCACGACACATTTTCTGGGCTTTTGACCGCCACCGCATCACCGCGGCGGTCAAATTCAGTTGGAGGCCTGAACCCAAACTTCGACCCGGCGGTTCAACGCTTTGCCACCCGAGGTGGTGTTGCATGCCGCCGGCGAAAGTTCGCCAAACCCGTTTGTAGAGATTTCGATGTTGGACAGGCCAGACGGTGCTGATGCCTTAATGTCAGCGGCGACCTGTTCTGCCCGCGCGATAGAGAGGCGCCGGTTGGCGTCGAATGCCCCATCTTCATCGGTGAAGCCAACGAAACTGACCCTTGTTCCTTGGGGTAGCGTTTCGAGATAGCTGGTTAGGCGGGCCATATCCAACAGGCCCTTTTCGTCGAGTTTGGACGAGCCGGTCCGGTAGCGGAACGTGGTCGAAAGCCGGTCCTGATCGATCATTGCGCCAAGCATTTCGCGCATCTGACTGGATTGATAGGGATCTGCGACAGGTTCCATCAATGAACGCGCACGCGCGCCCTTCAGGTCCTGCGTCGTCCTGATAATGCCCAGGCTGATAAAGCCGGATTTGGCAATAACAGCGTCAGAGTCGGCCGATGTAACGTAGTCCAAGAATTCCTGGGTGGACTCATCGGTGTTGTCCGAACGGTTGTAGAAGTAGAGGCGGCGCTGGATAGCATATTCTTCGGTCTTGGCCGAGAATTCATCCGGCGACGTCACGATGCCGCATTCGTTGGCAATCTGGACGGCCTTTGCACCGCGTTGGAAGGCAAAACCCACGAAACCGATTGCGGCGGGGTCCTCATTGATCTGCAGGGCCATTTGGTTGCTGTCTTCGACAATTTCGATGTCTGACACAGGAACAGCGTTCGAACCTTCGCCAAAAATGCGGTTGAAGAAGACCTGCTGGGTGTCGAAGCCATCTTCGTAGCCGTGAACCGCAATTTTGAGATCGGGTCCGCCAAACTCTGACCAATTGGTTGCCTGACCAGTATAGATGCGGTTCAGGTCATCGATTGACAGGGTATTGACCGGGTTGGTTGGATGCGTGATCGCGATGATGCTGTCCACAGCAACCACATGTTCCTGGGTCGGACTGACCATGTTACCGGCGCCGGAATCGCGCAATGCACGGGCTTCTTTGGGCGTGATCCGACGTGACGCCATGCCGATCTGCGTTGTTTTATCCAACAGCGCCTGGAATGCTTCATCCGAGCCTGTGGCGGTCACGAGGTATGTGCCCAATTCGTCGCCAAAGCCTTGATCTCCGATAAGCTTGTTGATCACCTGGCCGTTCTGCGAAGTGTTCGTCACTTCGACTTCCGCGTCGCGGAAATCGGAAAAGCCGGTCATCAGCAGCGGCATGAGACCGACAGCGATTGTATCAGAACCGGCAAAGCTGACATCGGCCGCAGCGGTTTCGAAAACCGGGCAGGCGTCGCCTTCGCAGCGTACACGGCTTGCGCTGATGCGCAGGTTCCCGAGGCTGGTTTTGATGATGTAGGTTTCGTCTGTGAATTCGACGAACTCGCCAACCAGATTGACCGTGCCATCGGCTGACTTCAGCGTCACAGTTTCTGCCAATGATCCGGTGGGCACAAGGCCTGCGCCGATGAGGGCAACTGTGCTGAGTAAGTTTCTACAGCGGAGTTTGTTCATTTTTACCACGGTAACTCTCCCAAGTGGTTCAACAGGTCATTTCAGTAGGATCGGTGTTGCTGGCGCTATCTTTCTTGGATGCACACGCTGGGTGTGGCGCTAACAACTCGATCCCATAGAGGTGGGTCGTTCAACCTGTGTTTGTATTCCAAATGTGTCATTATAGTGCGTTGATAGAGGTATTATTGCGAAAACGGAAACAAAAGGTACCGCCTATTCGCCATTAATTGCTGCTGCAAAGCGGGAACCGGACTCTCTTTTAACTTTTCCGGATATAGCAACCGCAGGTTGGACGGCATCAGCCGCCGCATGTTGTGATGAGGGCGCTTGTTGAAGGTTAGCGACGGATCGCAGGGTTTTTTGTGCCTGTTTGGCCATGGTCAGATAGTTGATCTTGACCACGGAAAAAGAAACGTTGTCCTGATTTGGGTCGCCCAAAGCCTCGATTGAGGCCAACAACAGGCGGGCGATTTCACAGCTGCGCTTTTTCCGGTTTTTCCGAAGCAGCTTTTCAATCTGTGGGTTGTCCAGATATTGCAGGCCATCGCTGGCGACGATGAAAATATCGCCTTCGCGAACCTCAAATGGATCTGCGGGGCAATCGGTTTTCGCGATATCCTCACCCATGATGACGGATGTCAGGCAGTTGCGATTGGGGTGGGTTTTTCCGGCTTCCGCATCGAGCATTCCGGATTTGACCAGAAAATCGATCTGCGGGCCCAGTGAATGATCTTCGTTCAACTGTTTAAGGATTCCGTCTCGGAAAAGGAACAAAGGTGAATCGCCGATCGATACCCAAAACAGCCGGTTCTCCACAAATACCGTCGAGACCAGCGTCGAACCCATGCCAGCCGATTTGGGGTTTTTGGCGACATGTTTCATGGTGGCCATATTGGCAGCTGCCGCAGCTTTGCAAAGCAGCGCGGGAATGTCGGTATTCTGATCGAGAAAGCTGTCGCATTCGAACTTGAGCTGGCGAAAAACTTCGCTGACAACTGTTTTGCTTGCGACATCGCCTGCCGCATGGCCACCCATACCATCAGCGAGAACGACTATACCGTAGGATGCGCCAATCGGGGCGTCTGCTACAACAGAGTCTTCCTGATAGTCACGGCTACCCTGGCTCACGGCCAGTGCGACATCAAAACCGGGTTCTTTGGTTCGCCACAACATATGTTTTCTCCGGTTCTAGCATGGATACCCGGGCGGATTACCACCCCGAGGGTCACTAAGATCGTGTTTTGGGAATCAAAAACTCGTTCACTGGTGACAGCGCCGAAAGCAACTGGGAAAACTGCCTTAAGCTCAGATGGCCGCGCCCTTGTAGGCATAAGTAGCAAGCCAGATGCCGCCGTCGCGCAGAACGGTGAAGTTCAACACAACTTCGTTTGCGGAGGTATTCTGTTCCAAGATGCCGACGAACGTGTCGGGGCCGGAAATCTCTTCACCCGTGCCGACATAAGCCTGAAGAATGTCACCAGTTTGCAGATCGCTGTTTACCTGTTCCGGGATATGAACTGCCACTGTCTGCCATTTGCCATTCACAAACCGGCTTTCGAACCTGGAACCGTTCAGGAAAACGAACTCCTGAACGACAGGCAATGCGGCTGTTTGTTCCGATGCAGAACCATCAACTGGGTTCTTCAGGCCGAAGGTAACCAGAATTTCACTCGCGGCACCGGGCTGAACGGTTTTTTGCAACACAGAACCGATTTCGTCGATTGAAGAGATCGGCTGGCCGTTGACAGAAGTAATCTGCACGCCCTTTTGCATCCATGATGCTGCCTGACCATTGATGGTATCAATTGTGTTCGGGGCAGCAGGCGATTGATCGAACGGCAAAGCAACCGACCATCCCGCCATGATCGAAGTGGCATCCAGTACCGTATCGTCAGAGTTTACAAATGCTGTTCCCGATGCCGCAGGAGCGGGCTCGGCTGCGGTTACAGGCTCGGCAACGACAAGTTTGGCCGGAAGAATTGCCGGAGTATCGCCATCGAAGTGCACTTCGAGCATTGCAGCAGGAACGACAAGATCCGGTTTCAGAAAGCTCAATCCTTGTGTCGGTTTGAGTGGACGATCTGCGGGCAGGATCAGGTCAGTGTTTTTGCCGGTTGTTAAGGCGATGGTCTGCAACACAACATTGCTGCGCGCCTCTACCTCGGGTGCTGCGGCCAAAGCTTCTTGCACAAAGGGCATAGCCTGTTCTGCTGCCTGCAATGGAACCGGTGTGGCGACCATATCGTAGGTTAGCGGAACGCTGACCTCACTATTGGGACCGACAGCGATACCGGCGGTCTGGATTTCCTCTGCGGGGACCGTCAACATGCCCGGACCACCGGAAGAAGCAGATTCATGTGTAACGGGGCCTGACTGGGTGTCGCTGGGTTGTTGCCCGATTGTCTGGGTGAGAACGGCGACGCCGATCAGGGCCATGGCTGCAACCGATGCCAACAGTAACCTTTTGCGGGCTGGCATGGTGACGATTGCGACAACATTCTCCTGTGTTTCGGGGATGTTGTTGGCGACAGGGCTGGTTTCAACGGGTTCTTCAGGCGCCGGGTCGGGCATCAGCACGGCTTCAGCTTCTACGTCGTCACCAGTGTCTTCTTCAGCGATAGCGTCAGTGTCCAGCAACATTTCTGGTGTATCTGACGTGACCTCATCATCGTCGATTTCGTTGAATTTTGCGGCAAGTGCTTCGTATGGATTTGGCTTTTTCGATACGGCCTCTGCCTCAGGGGTGACGATGTCGGCGGGCTCTTCTTCGGTGGTCAGATCTTCGTGCTGGAAGCTGTTGACCAGCTTAACGATTGTATCTTCGACGGGGTCGGCGCCGATTTGAACCGGCTTGGGCGCAGAGATCGCAGGCGCGGTGACCTCGGATGCGGTATCCTTGATCAGAGCAAGCCAGTCGGCTGCGCTCTGAATACGGTCCCGTGGCAGGACGCGAAGCGCCATGTCAATTGCGTCGAGGAAGGGTTTGTCGTACCCGACAGCCTTTTCGCTAAGGGGCACACAGGGATCCGGGTCGTTGCCCGCGATGGCCGCAAGCCGGGACTGACTGTTAGGCGGCGCTTCTCCCGCGATCAGATGGTAGAAGGTTGCCGCCAGCGCATAAAGGTCGCTTGACGGGTATTGCGGGCTGCCAGCGAGATAGAACTCTTGCGGTGAATATCCATCTTTGACCACCCGGAAAGCGGACTGGGCCCGATCAGATTGCTGAAGTTCCTGGCGCGCAGCGCCGAAGTCGATCAGGATCGGCTTGTTGTCACCGTCGATCAGAATGTTGTCGGGCGAGATGTCGCGGTGCAGTATCTTCTTGCCGTGCATGAAATCAATCGCTTCAAGCAACTGAACAAGCATCGCCTTGACTTCGGACGGCTTCAGCCCGTGGTTCTTGTCGCTGAGAGTATCATGAAGGTCGCGCCCATCAATGAAATCAAGCGCCATATAGGCTGTCTGGTTGTCTTCAAAGACCTGATGCACACCAACAATGTTGGGGTGCCGCAGTTTGGAAAGGCTTTTCGCCTCTTGTACGAACAGCTTCACAATGGACCGGAAATCGGCGTGATGTTCGCGCGAACGCGCGCGCACAGACGAATTGCTGCGGTGGCAGAAAGAGCTTGGGAAGCATTCCTTGATTACGACCTTGCGGTCCAGGCTGTCACGGGCTGTGTAGGTAATGCCAAAGCCGCCACTGTTGAGGAAGCTCTCGATCGTGAACTGACCTTGCAACAGACTTTCACCTGACTGCAGGTGGCCCGATTCATCTTCGAATTCTACATAGTCTTCGATTTTGTGTGCAGAGCCCATGTTTCACCACATTCTTGTAGGTCGGATGACAGTCCTTAAAGTTGACTTCGATTGTCGCCATCGGTTTCGCTTATTGCGTGTATGTCGCTGAAATGTGGCTGAATAGTGGTAAGTAGAAATGGGTTTGTGGCAACAATGTGAAAAATGATCTTGAATAGAAGGCGGTTTTTTCCTTTCATTATAAAGCTTTAAACGGGTACCGAGTGGGAATCTTCTTGGGCTTTCCCGCCAAGAGATGATCGGTTCTTGATGCTGCTCACATCGGAATTTGTGCTGAATGTCAGTATGTTGTACCGATTCCCGCACGGGATAACCCGATGTATATGGGTGAGTCGTTCGGCTTCACATTCAGGGCGAAAGCGAGATTGTGGGGCGATTGAGAAAGCGTCAAACCACCGACAAATGGCCATTCTGCTTTCGGTTGTTTGCCGTATGCATCTATCGCCTTTTGCGAACTCTTTAAAACCTGGGCGCGATTCATTTTCGACGTCTGGTTGACTCAACAATGGACGATAACGGGGATTGAGATTGTACCAACCTTCTGGTAGGTAGGTCAAAATTGTGCAGATGCCTGCCCACTTGTCACGGATGTGAGTCCCTGACTTCGGATTGAAACGATTGTAGAAGGCAAAGGTTGAGATGGAGTTGAACGCAGATTTCACGGCCCGTGTGGTCGTTCATTCCGAGACACTGGAATGGCAAGCCTCGCCGATGGCGGGGGTTGACCGGCGGATGCTGGACCGGATCGGGGATGAGGTTGCGCGGGCCACAACGATTGTCCGCTATGCACCCAAGAGCCATTTTTCACCGCATACCCATACCGGAGGTGAAGAATTCATCGTGCTTGAGGGGGTTTTTCAGGACGAACATGGGGATTTTCCTGCGGGATCTTATGTGCGCAACCCGCCGACATCCTCGCATACACCGGGTTCGGACAAAGGCTGCGTCATTTTCGTCAAGCTCTGGCAGTTTGCGCCCGAAGACCGGACCCAGATCATGATCGACATGAACAAGATGGAGCCTGTCGCAGCGGCGGGTCGTACGGGTGTTTCGGTTGTGCCGCTGTTTCACGACGCCCGGGAAACCGTGCGGATGGAACATTGGGCACCCGGTGCTGCGGTAACGATGGATCTGCCGCAGGGGGGTGAATACCTTGTTCTGGAGGGGGGTTTTTCCGAAGGCGGGGATACATTGAACAAAGGAAGCTGGCTTCGCCTGCCGGTGGGCGGCACATTGTCTGCCAAGGCCGGTCAAAACGGTGCCAAGGTCTGGATGAAGCTGGGCCACATTCCGCACGCCAAACCGCCAGCGGTTTGATCCTAGCCCTATGGATACAAAAACGGCACTGCTTGACGCTGCGGAAAATGCGGCCCGTGCTTTTGGCATCGACGGGTTCAGCTATGCTGATCTGGCCAAGAAAGTAGGGATACGCAAAGCTTCGATCCACCACCATTTTCCAACCAAAGACGATTTGGTTATCGCTTTGATGAGGCGATATACCAATGATCTGATCGCTAGTCTGGATAAGATCGATGCCGTGTCCGAAACCGCGGGACAAAGGCTGCGCCAGCAAATCGCACGTTACAGGTTGGCGCTGCAAGGGGGGCAATCACTCTGTCTTTGTGCGGCGCTATCGGCGAGTCGTGACAGCCTGAGCCCGGAGGTTGTTGCTGAACTGGGCAGCTACCGAAAAACGATGCTGGTCTGGTTGGCGGACGTTTTCGCAAAAGGGACCGCGGACGGAACAATCCTGAATGTCGGCAAGCCCGAAAACGATGCCGCCGCCTGCCTTGCGGTGCTGGAAGGCGCACAACTGTACGCCCGTGCCGAGGAGAATCTGAACCGTTTTGATGAAGCGGTCGCGCAGATAATCGGCCGGATTCTCTAGAAAGCCGGGTGGATACCGGAAAGGTCCGCAAGACAAAAAACCGGCCCAACGACTGAATTTGCTTGCCACATGAGCCTCAGCGGATACCGTCGGGAAATAACAAAAAATGGGAGGATGATTATGAACCTTATTGGAAACCTGATCTCGACGGCTGCGTTTGTGACGGGTCTGACCTTGGCAAGTGCCGCCGCCGCCCAGGATTGCCCGCGTGGCGATCTGGATGAGCGTTTTTGTGACGTAGACGGTGATCTGGTCGCAGATATTCCGGCGGACGCCGCAGATTGGCTGGACCCGGCCGAACTGATTTTTGCATACACTCCGGTAGAAGACCCCGCGGTCTACAAGACCGTCTGGGCAGAGTTCCTGGCCCATATGGAAGAAAAGACCGGAAAGAAAGTCGTCTTCTTCCCGGTTCAGTCAAATGCTGCCCAGATCGAAGCGATGCGGTCGGGTCGCCTGCATATCTCAGGCTTCAACACCGGATCAAACCCGCTGGCAGTAAACTGCGCTGGTTTCCGGCCCTTTACCATCATGGCGAGCCTGGACGGCCATTTCGGCTATGAAATGGAGATTCTGACCTATCCCGGATCGGGCATCGAGAAGGTAGAAGACATCAAAGGCAAGCAGATGGCGTTCACGTCTGAAACCTCCAACTCTGGATTCAAGGCACCTTCGGCGATCCTCAAGGCGGATTTCAACATGGTGGCAGGAACCGATTTTGAGCCGGTCTTTTCGGGCAAGCACGACAACTCGATCCTCGGTGTTGCTAACAAGGATTATCCGGCGGCATCGATCGCGAACTCTGTACTGTCGCGGATGATCGAACGTGAAGTCATCAAGCCTGATCAGGTGGTTTCCATCTACAAATCGCAGACCTTCCCGACCACTGGCTTTGGTGTTGTCTACAACTTGAAGCCCGAATTGCAGGAACAGATCCGCGATGCGTTCTTCAGCTTCAACTGGGATGGCACCGCCTTGCAGGCAGAATTCGAAAAATCGGGTGAGGGCCAGTTCCTTCCGATGAATTACAAGGAATTCTGGGAAGTGATCCGCAAAATCGACACGGCAAACGGCGTGTCCTACGCTTGCGAATGAACTGAAAAATAAAGGCGGCGCGGCGTGATCTGCGCCGCCTTTCAATAAAAATCGCGGGGGGCGGGCATGCTGCGGCTGGAAAAGCTGACCAAGACATATCGGACGGGCGATATGGCGTTGAAAGCCGTGGATCTGGAGATACCTTCGGGCCAGGTCCTGGCGCTGATCGGGCCTTCGGGGGCGGGGAAATCAACGCTGATACGTTGCATCAACCGGCTGGTGGAACCGACCAGCGGTAAGGTCTGGCTGGGCGATGTAGAACTGACAGGGCTTGGTTCGGCGGCTTTACGCCGCGAACGCCGCCGGATGGGAATGATTTTTCAGGAATATGCGCTGGTCGAACGTCTGACGGTGATGGAAAACGTCCTGTCGGGGCGATTGGGCTATGTCGGGTTCTGGCGCAGCTTTACCCGCCGGTTTCCACAATCCGACATTGACGAGGCATTTCGGTTGCTGGACCGCGTGGGTCTGTTGGAAATGGCCGACAAGCGGGCTGATGAGCTATCGGGCGGCCAACGCCAGCGGGTGGGCATCTGCCGCGCGCTGATCCAAAACCCGGCACTTTTGCTGGTGGATGAACCAACCGCGTCGCTTGACCCCAAGACCAGCCGCCAGATCATGCGGTTGATCTGCGAATTGTGCGCCGAACGCGGGCTGGCGGCGATCATCAACATTCACGATGTGGCGCTTGCCCAGATGTTCGTGCAGCGCGTCATTGGCCTGCGTTTCGGGGCGGTTGAATTCGACGGGCCGCCCGATGCGCTGAGCTCGG
>Ga0224496_10001304_pt1 | contig 15655 bp, 17 predicted proteins | sample SF_Jul11_sed_USG_2_FD_168127 | JGI IMG/M metagenome (GOLD analysis project Ga0224496, IMG submission 168127) | Sediment microbial communities from San Francisco Bay, California, United States - SF_Jul11_sed_USGS_8_1 | ecosystem: Environmental > Aquatic > Marine > Sediment | place: USA...
GCGGCTCGTGAAGCCGGACTGAAGTTTTAGAGAGACATATAAATGGCTAGAAACGACAACAACCAACAGGGCGATGACCTTATTGAAAAACTGGTCACCGTTAACCGCGTCGCCAAAGTAGTTAAGGGCGGCCGTCAATTTGGCTTCACGGCACTCACGGTAGTTGGTGATGGCGCAGGTCAGGTTGGCTTCGGCTACGGTAAGGCTCGTGAGGTTCCTATTGCGATTCAGAAAGCTATGCAGTCTGCACGCAAGAACATGGTCACGCTCAACCTGAACAACGACACGCTGCAATATGCCAACAAGGGCCGTCACGGAGCCACGCTGGTTTACATGCAGCCTGCGTCTGAAGGTACGGGTGTAATCGCCGGAGGTGCAATGCGCGCGGTGTTCGAAGCGGCGGGTGTTCGTAACGTTCTGGCCAAGAGCTATGGCTCACGCAATCCGATGAACGTCGTTCGTGCCACGTTGAATGGTTTGGTGGCAATCAAGTCGCCACAGTCCATCGCGGCCAAGCGCGGCAAGAAAGTTAAGGAAATCCTCGCCTGATCGGGCCGGGATTATCGAAAGAGATACAAGAGACAAGATCATGGCGAAATCCAAAGAATTGAAGGTCACGCTGCTGAAGAGCAAGTTCGGGCGTCTGAAGAGCCACAGAGACTGTGTTGCTGGCCTGGGATTGAGAAAGATCCGCCAAACAGTAACGGTTATCGATACGCCGGAAAATCGCGGCATGATTAATCGCATTTCGTACATGGTATCGGTAGAGGAAGCCTGACATGCGTCTGAACGATCTGTCACCCAGTCAGGGTGCGAAAAAAGTTGCCAAGCGCCTGGGTCGCGGTCATTCCGCGGGACAAGGCAAGACCAGTGGTCGTGGTCAAAAGGGTCAGAAGTCACGGTCCGGCGGATACCACAAGGTTGGATTCGAAGGCGGACAGATGCCCTTGCAGCGTCGTTTGCCGAAGGTCGGCTTTCGCTCGCGTATGGCTCGTTTGACGGCCGAACTGCGTTTGCACGAACTTGATATCCCGACAGCGGATGTCATCGATATCGATGTATTGAAGTCAATGAATCTGGTGCCTGCATTTGTGACCAAAGTTAAGGTCATTCTGTCCGGCAAAGTAACAAAAGCAGTCAAGCTGAAAGGTCTTGCCGTCACCAAAGGTGCGCGCGCCGAGATCGAGAAAGCTGGCGGCAGCATAGTTGAGTAATCAGGAATAATCGTGGCTAAGAAGCCCTTCCAAAATCCGGCAGATCTCGCCAAGCAAGCGAGCAAACTGGGCGAACTCAAAGTTCGTTTCCTGTTTCTCATTGGCGCGCTGATTGTCTATCGCTGCGGCACCTATATTCCGGTACCGGGCGTGGATCCGAAGGCTTTGGCTGAGTATTTCGCACAGCAGTCGGGTGGCTTGCTGGCGACGTTTAACCTGTTTTCGGGTGGCGCGTTGTCCCGGTTCGGAATTTTCGCGCTCGGCATCGTGCCCTACATTTCGTCATCGATCATTATGCAGATGGCGAGCCGTATCGTGCCGAGCCTCGAGCAGTTGCGTAAGGAAGGCGAATCCGGTCGGCGCCAGATCGTGAAGTACACGCGTTACGGCACGGTGGCTCTTGCAAGCTTCCAGTCGATCGCCGCGGCTTCATGGCTGCAGGGTCAGCCAGGACTGGTGGTCATGTCAGGCCCGGCGTTCCTGATCACGGCCTGTATCACGCTGGTGACCGGCACTGTATTCCTGATGTGGCTCGGCGAACAAATTACTGAGCGCGGAATCGGTAACGGAATTTCAATGATCATTCTGGCCGGTATTGTGGCTGGATTGCCCGGCGCGATCGCAGGTACGGCTGAACTTGTTCGTACGGGCGAGATGTCGTCCATTACAGCAATTCTGATGTTGCTCGGCGGTATAGCGGCCATCATTTTCGTCGTCTATATGGAACGTGCACAGCGCCGGATCACGGTGAACTATGCGCGACGTCAGCAAGGTCGAAAGATGATGCAGGCCCAGAGCACGCATCTGCCGTTCAAAATCAACATGTCGGGCGTAATCCCGCCGATTTTCGCCTCCAGTATCCTGATGTTCCCGGCGACGATTGCACAGTTTTTTGGCCAGGCGGCAGAGCCAACAGCGGTTCAGCGAGCCCTGCAGACGGTCGGCGCGAACCTCGGGCCGGGCCAGCCTATATACGTACTTTTGTACGCCGCTTTGATTATTTTCTTCTGCTTCTTCTATACAGCGTTGCAGTACAACTCGAAAGAGACAGCTGATCAGTTGAAAAAAGGTGGTGCATTCCTGCCGGGAATTCGGCCGGGCGCACACACCGCAGAGTACATAGACCGGGTCCTGACCCGACTGACTTTCTGGGGCGCACTCTACATCGCTGGTGTATGTCTGTTGCCAGAGATGGTCCGCATGTTCTACCCGAGCATGCCGTTCAGTTTCGGTGGCACGTCGCTACTGATTCTGGTCGTAGTCACGATGGACTTCATGTCACAGATGCAAGCACATGCAATGAGTCACCAGTACGAAGGCATGATGCAAAAAGCCAACCTGCGCGATTACGGCAAAGGTGGCAAAAACAAGGGTGGACAAGCTCGCTGATTCGCTCAGCGTGATGGAGACAGCTCATGAAAGTAAGAGCATCAGTTAAAAAGATCTGCAGAAACTGCAAGATTGTTCGCCGCAGCGGAGTTGTGCGAGTGATCTGCACAGACGCACGGCATAAGCAGCGCCAGGGCTAGTCCCGGGTCTATTGATAAGGAATACGTAAGTGGCACGTATAGCAGGCATAAACATTCCGTTGACGAAGCACGTCGTGATAGCACTGACGTCGATCTACGGTATTGGGAGCACGCGCGCGAAACAGATTTGTGCAGCGGCCGGCGTCGCCCCGGAAACGAAGGTAAAAGACCTGGCTGAACCAGAGGTCGCGAAATTGCGTACCGCGGTAGCTGTCTTCACCGTTGAAGGTGATTTGCGTCGTGAGACGTCAATGAACATCAAACGCTTGATGGACCTCGGTTCCTATCGTGGTGTCCGTCACAGACGTGGTTTGCCGCTGCGCGGCCAACGCACCCGCACGAATGCTCGCACCCGTAAAGGGCCGCGTCGTCCGATCAAGAGGTAAGGCTTAAATGGCTGAAGTTAAAAAGAAGAAGGTTAAAAAGCTCGTTGTCGATGCAATCGCACACATCCATGCTTCCTTCAACAACACGATCATCACGATCACAGATCGTCAGGGCAATGCGCTTTCATGGGCAACGGCCGGCGGATGTGGTTTCCGTGGATCTCGAAAATCGACTCCGTTCGCGGCGCAGGTCGCGTCGGACAAGGCAGGCCGAGTGGCACTCGAGCACGGCGTAAAGAATGTTGATGTGCGTGTCTGCGGCCCCGGCCCAGGTCGTGAATCAGCGGTACGTGCGCTGAATGCCCTGGGATTTCGTATTCAAAACATTGAGGATGTCACCCCGATTCCTCACAACGGCTGTCGCCCGCCCAAGAAGCGTCGCGTTTAGAGGCTGAACAATGGCAAGATATTTAGGACCAAAATGTAAACTGTCCCGCCGTGAAGGTACGGACCTGTTTCTTAAGAGTGGCGTAAGGCCGCTTGAATCGAAGTGCAAGCTGGATGTCCCTCCAGGCGGTGCGGCTCAACGTCGTCCGCGTTTGTCGGACTACGGTACGCAGCTCCGCGAGAAGCAGAAGTTGCGTCGCATGTACGGCGTACTGGAGCGACAGTTCCGTAGCTACTACAAGCGTGCCGCTCAGTTGAAAGGCTCAACCGGTGAAAATCTGTTGCGTCTTCTTGAAGGTCGTCTGGACAACGTTGTCTATCGTATGGGCTTTGCGTCTACGCGCGCGGAAGCACGCCAGCTCGTGAGTCACAAGAGCATCGAGGTCAACGGCAAGATCGTCAACATTCCGTCGGCGCAGCTTAAGGCTGGTGACGCCATTACGATTCGCGAAAAAGCGAAAAAACAGCTGCGCATCCAAAGCGCGCTGGAAATTGCAGGACAAGTGGGTCTTCCGGACTGGGTCGATGTCGACCCGAAGAAAATGGCGGGCAGCTTGAAAGCATTGCCGGATCGGGAAGACATTCTGCCCGACATTAACGAAAACCTTGTCGTCGAGCTGTACTCGAAGTAGTCAGGAGGGTTAATTCCCATGCAGGAATCAGCACACGAATTTTTGAAGCCGCGAGTCGTAAAAGTTACGCCGCTGGGCAATTTGCAGGCAAAAGTCACGATCGAACCGTTCGAGCGTGGATTCGGACATACACTCGGCAATGCGCTGCGTCGCATTCTGTTGTCGTCCATGCCAGGTGCCGCAATTACGGAAGCCGAAATTGAAGGCGTGCTTCACGAGTACACCAGCATTGAAGGCGTCCAGGAAGATGTCGTCGACATACTCCTGAACCTGAAGCTGGTCGCCGTCACGATGAGCGGACGCGACACCGCGGAATTGCGCGTGTCCAAAAAGGGTCCCGGCCCGGTCACCGCAGGCGACATTCAACTCGATCATGATGTAGAAATCATGAATCCTGAGCTGGTAATCGCAAACCTGACGAAAGCAGGCGAGCTGAACATGATTCTGAAGGTCGAACGTGGACGCGGATACCGTCCGGCGACACAGCGTCCGTCATTTGAAGAGCAGGGCGGACCGATTGGCCGTCTGCAACTCGATGCATCGTTCAGCCCGGTGGTCCGCGTTACCTACACCGTTGAATCAGCGCGTGTTGAACAGCGTACTGATCTCGACAAGCTGCTGATCGAAATTGAGACAAACGGCACGATCGATCCGGAAGAAGCGATCCGTCGTGCAGGCAGCATTCTCAAAGATCAGTTGTCTGTGTTCGTTGACCTGCAGGGTCAGGAAGACGGCGTTGGCGCTCAGGCTGAGCACCAGGTTGATCCGATCCTGTTACGGCCGGTTGATGAGCTTGAGCTCACGGTTCGTTCCGCGAACTGCCTCAAGGCCGAGAACATCATGTACATCGGTGATCTTGTGCAGCGAACAGAAGTTGAACTTCTTCGTACACCCAATTTGGGCAAGAAGTCGCTGACAGAGATTAAGGAAGTTCTGGAAGGCCATGGTCTTGGTCTGGGCATGCGCCTGGAAAACTGGCCGCCGTCCAGCCTGCGTCCCGAGCATGGACTTGTGATGTAGTTTAAGGGGTCAGAGCCCTTTTGGGTGTTCTGATACCAAAGATTGAAGGGAAAGTAGAATGCGTCATAGAAACTCCGGTCGTAAACTGGGTCGTAACAGCTCTCACCGCAAGGCGATGTACCGCAACATGGCCGCGTCAGTGATCAGGCATGAAACGATCCGCACTACGTTACCGAAAGCAAAAGAACTGCGCCGCGTCGTAGAGCCTCTGATTACGCTTGCGAAGGAAGACAGCGTTGCTAATCGCCGTCTTGCTTTTAATCGTCTTCGCGACAAAGAGGTTGTCGGCAAGCTGTTCACAGAGATCGGGCCTCGTTGCAAGGAACGGGCTGGCGGCTATCTGCGTATTCTGAAAATGGGGCCGCGTCCCGGTGATAACGCGCCTATGGCGATTGTTATGTTGACGGACCAGGCACCGGAAGCCGTTGCGACCGAATAAGCAGTAAAGCGAATTGCAGGATAAAAAAACCGGGCTGAGCCCGGTTTTTTTATGCTTGCGACGTTCTCAGCTTTTGAATGAGCGTGGCGATGTACTCTGGCGAATGGGTATTTCGGGCCATTAAGGAGTAGACGGTCGGCACGACCACAAGGGTAAGAATGACCGAAAAACTGACGCCGAAAAACACCACTGCGCCGATAGATTGCCGCGACAATGCTCCTGCCCCTGTGGCAAGTAACAAGGGTACGGCACCAAACGCCGTACACATGCTGGTCATCAGTACCGGCCGCAAGCGAGTTATGGATGACTCAATTACCGCCTCGCGGAACTCGAGGCCCCGGTCCCGCAACTGGTTTGCGAATTCCACGATCAGTATGCCGTTTTTTGCGGCCAGGCCGATGAGCATAATGACGCCTATCTGGCTGTAGATGTTGATAGACGAACCAAATAGATAAAGGCCAATCAGTGCGCCGGTGATTGCCAGCGGTACGGTCGTCATGATGATGAGCGGGTGTCTGAAACTCTCGAACTGGGCAGCAAGGACGAGGTAGGCGATGGTCAGCGCCAGCGCGAAAGTCAGATAAATTGCGCTGCCGGTACTCTTAAAGTCGCGGGATTCGCCGTCATAGCTCAATCGTGCCGCGGCTGGTAAATTCTCTGCCACGATCTTTTCAAGATCGTCGATAGCCTGGCCGAGCGCATAACCCGGATTGAGGCTGCCGCTGATCGTAATCGAGCGCATGCGATCAAAACGCCGCAGGTCTACGGGGCCCGCGACTTCCTTGAGCGTCACCAGGTTGGACAACGGAATGAGTTGTGCGGAATCGTTCGACCGCACATAAATGTTGTCGAGATCGCTGGGTGTCTGGCGGCGCTCATCGGCGCCCTGCAAAATCACGCGGTATTCCTCGCCGCGATCAATGAATGTAGTCACCACCCTTGAGCCGAGCACGGTTTCGAGCGTGCGGCCGACATTCGCCAGCGACACGCCCAGGTCTGCGGCACGATCGCGATCGACAGAGACGTCGATTTTCGGTTTGCGCTCCTTGTAGTCGGATTGCAAATTCGACAGCCCCGGCAATTTCTCCGCCTCGGCCATGACGATATCGCGCCAGGTGGCCAGTTCCTCATAGCTGGTACCGCCCAGCACGATGTTGAGCGGACGGCTACTCTGGCCAAGACTGAAGGCGCCCGGTGCCATCGCAAAAGCGTCTACTCCCGGCAGTTCGGCAAGCTGCCGGTTCCAGTTCTGCACAATCTCGGCGGCTGTCCGATCGCGCTCGGACCACAAAGACATCGGTGCGAAGATTCTGGCGGTATTAACATCGGCGCCGCCGCCACGAGTGCCCGAGCGACTGAGGATGCGCAGCACATCACCTCTTTCCGTATCAGCCAGCGCGATCTTCTCCACCTGCTGCACATGTCCCAGTGTGTAGTCGAGGCTCGCGCCGTCCGGAGCGGTGATCATGATCATCGCCATGCCGCGATCCTCGCGTGGCATGTACTCGACTGCGAGTCGATCAACGAGCGTGAGACTGCTGGCGAAAATCAAAATCGCGCCCGCAATGACCAGCCACGGTCGCGCGATCGCGCGTCGCAACAAGCGTCCATAGCCAGTGGCCAGTCGTTTGAACAGCCGGTTCACGGCATGCGTCAGCCAACTACGGTGGAGGCGATTGTCGGAAAACAATTTGGTGCTAAGCATGGGCACCAGCGTCAGCGAAATCAGGCTGGAAAAGCAGACCGCCGCGGCCAGCGAGATGCCAAATTCGCCAAACACCATGCCGATATTGCCCGGCATGAATGAAACCGGAAGGATGACAGCCACCAGCACCAGCGTAGTCGCAATGACGGCAAAACCGATTTCACGACTGCCGTTGGTTGCGGCAAGTAAAGTCGGTTCATTACCTTCGATACGCCGCGCAATATTTTCCAGAACGACAATTGCGTCGTCCACCACCAGTCCGATTGCGAGCACGAACCCCAGCATCGTCAGCGTATTCAACGAAAAGCCCAATGCGCCCATAACGATGAATGCCGAAATCAGCGAAATCGGGATCGTCACTGCCGGAATGAGCGTTGCGCGAAGAGTACCGATGAACGCATAAATCACAATCAGCACCAGCCCCAGCGCAAGAACAAGGGCCTTGCCAACTTCTTTCAGCGACTCGCGGATGAAAATGGAATTGTCCATATTGATAACGAGACTGACGTCGGGCGGCAGCGTGGACTGCAGTTCCTCGATGCGCTTCCTGACGTCCGAGTTGACCTGCAACAGGTTGGCCTGAGCCTGGGGGATAACGCCGAGCGCCATGCCGTCCCTGCCGTCGGTACGGGAAAAGCTGCGCACATCTTCCGGCGCAAGCTCAATCTCCGCTACCTCACCAAGCCTGACGAGGTAATTATCGGCACCCTGAGCCAATACCAGTTGCTCGAAATCGCCAACAGAGGAGAAACCGGTATCGGTTCGAAGCGTAAATTCACGGGTAGTTGACTCGAGCCGGCCAGACGGAATCTGTACATTTTCGCGCCGCAAGGCATCTTCAATGTCGTTGACCGTCAGCCCGCGCGCCGCCAGTCTCTTGGGATCGACCCAGATACGCATGGCGGGTCGGCGATTGCTGCTGCCGCGAACGTTGGCAACTCCCGGGACGACAGACAAAGCATCGATCAGGTAACGTTCCGCGTAGTCCGATATTTGCATAAGGGACAAAGTATCGCTGGACACGTCGATCCACATCGTCGTTTCGGCACCGCGGTCCTGTTTTGAGACTTCGGGGGGGTCTGCCTCGTCGGGTAGATTCTGCAGCACCCGTCCAATCCGGTCGCGCACGTCATTTGCGGCTGAGTCGATGTCGCGATCGCGGGAGAACTCCAAAACGATGCTGGAGCTTTCGTCATAGCTGGACGATGAGATCTTCGTGATGCCGGAGATGCCGGCGAGCTGATCTTCCAGTATCTGCGTGACTCGCCGCTCGACGATGTCGGATGCGGCACCTCGATACGAGGTACTGATTGAAACAATCGGACGCTCGATGTCGGGATACTCGCGGATCGGCATGCGCGATACGGAAAGCAGTCCGATTATTACGAGTATCAGCGAAATTACCGCTGCAAACACGGGCCGCTTTACGGAGATATCAGATATCAGCATTGCCGAGATCTTCTATTACAGAACCTTCGCGAACTTTTGCGGAGCCCTCAGTTACAACGCGTTCGCCTTCGCTGACCCCGCCGGTTACGACGACGAACCCGGGGATGCGCCGTCCGATCGCAATTTTGCGCTTTTCGACGACACCAGCTTGCGCTACGAAAACATACTGGTTGCTGCCTTCAGGTACGATGGCCTGCTCGGGAACGACGAGTACTTCGCCCTGGTCGCGGCGCAGCGCCACGGTCAAAAACATGCCAGGTTTGAGCGCGCTGTCCGGATTCGGAATCACCGACCGAACCTTTACCGCTCGCGAGACCGGGTCAACGCGGGTATCGATACTGACCACCTCGCCATCGAAAGTTCGCCCGCTGTAAACGATGCTCTCCGCGCTGATTGCCATACCCTTTCTGACGACTGTCAGGAACGTTTCCGGTACAGAGAAATCAAGCTTGATCGTGTCGGTGTCGTCGAGCGTCGTTATGACCGTCTGCGTATTGACCAGGCTGCCCGGACTGACGCGCCGCAAGCCAATACGCCCCGAAAACGGTGCCCGAATAATCGTGTTGGCCAAACGTGCTTGAGCTGCCTCGACCTGCGCCTCGTTGACCTGGACCTGCGCCAGCAACTGGTCCAGATTAGAGGCAGATATTGCCTGCGTTGTTGCGAGCGACTTACTGCGATTGTAGATGCTCCGACTTTCCGAGAGCGCTGCTTCGGCCAGCGCAAGACCCGCGACTATTTCGCTATTCTCGAGTTCGACGAGCAAGTCTCCCTTCTTGACGAATTGTCCTTCGTCAAAGGCAACGCGCTCAAGGCGACTTGCGATACGCGGCTGAATGTCAATTGACTCATTGGCGCTGGCCGTTCCCAGCGCCTGAATTTCATCGACCATCGACCGCAGCTCGATTTCCGCTGTGATGACTTTGATGGCCACGCTGCGGTTGCCGCCGGACGACGGCTGCTCGACCTGGCTACAGCCAACTATCAATGCCGGAACCAGTCCGAACAGGGCCCACAGGGAGTATCGCATATTGTTGTTTTATATAGAAAAAATGGAATCGACCGTCAGTACGCACTAGTGTACATCAATCTCGCATTTGTGAGTCGTCTCACAGCGATTAAGCACAAATACTTTTATGGTTATAAGCGTGTCATGAACCAGGACAGTCCCATTAGCAACGACAAAGCCTTTGATGATTGCGTCATTCTGACCAAGGAATCCTTCGATCCGGATGCGGTTTTCCTGGAGGATATTGTTGATGACGATGTTCTGCCTTACCTGAGCCTGGCAGTAGACGGTTTGACTCAGCCCGGCGAGCAAAAGCATGGCCGCCTGGAGCTTCGTCCCGGTGATGTGGCAGCGAATGAGCCTGCGCATCCCGATACCACGATGCCGGTGGCCGTACTCACGCCGGATCAGTTGGATGTCTACGGGTGGGAAACGAGTCTGTGGAAGAAGATCAAAGGCTATTTCGGACTCTGAACTGCTAGACTTGCCGCATGATTTTTAATAACAAGACCGTGATTATCACGGGCGGATCCGAGGGCGTGGGCGCTGCAACCGCGCGCCTGTTTGCAGAGGCTGGCGCCAACCTGGTCCTGGTGGCGCGAAGTAAAAAAAACCTCGAAGCTATCGCCGCTGAGCTGCGCTCGAAAACGCAAGTCGAAACATTTCCAATGGACGTCAACGATGCCGATGCCTGCGTCGACCTGTTCAAAAAAGCGGCATTCGAGTTTGGCCGGGTTGACGTACTGGTTAACAACGCCGGTTATCACAAACGCGGCAAGGTTGAGGACGTCGATGCCGTCGATCTTGCGACCATCATTGACGTCAATCTCAAAGCCCCGATACGCCTGAGCCGCATCGCATTGCCTTACTTACGCGAAGCGGGTGGTGGCGCGATCGTCAATGTTGGTTCGCTGGCAGGACGTGTACCCGTCCCGGGTAGCGCGGCCTATGCTGCGAGCAAAGCCGGCTTGCGCGCTTTTACCTATGCATTGGCGATGGAATTGGCTGGCAGCAAAATCAAAATTGCGACTGTGTCACCAGGACCTATCGACACCGGCTTTATCATGGCCGATATCGATGCTGCATCGGACCTGACGTTTTCACAGCCGATTAGCACTGCCGAGGAGGTCGCGCAGGCCGTGCTGGACATTTGCAGCAACAACCTGCGCGAACAATCCATGCCCAGGCTTAGCGGAGTGCTGACGACGATCCTGTACCTGTTCCCCTGGCTGAATCATTACGTCCGGCCCATGCTTGAGAGCAAAGGTGCGCGCGTCAAGGCAAAACTGAAAGCCGAGCAAAGACGGAAAAACGCCGAGTAACAACGGCGCAGCAGCCAACTTTTTTTGCCCAATTACGATGCAGCCGCGAAAGCGTCACGCGTCAGATTTTCACGGCCATCCAGCATGACACGAACGTTGTCTTCGATTCGGATTCCACCGAAGGGCCGTAACCAGTCAACGGTGCTCCAGTTGACCTGCTGTTCAGCGGGGGTTCCGCGCAGGTTTTCGAGCAGCATATCGATGACGTACGGCCGGGCTCGATCGTCAATACCATGTCTTCTTCCAGCACCCGGGTCAGGCGCAGGTAGCGATGTCCGCTGGGCGGGTCGATCCTTGTGCCGGATTCGTTCGCCATGAAGCCGCCGACATCGTGTACCTGGATTCCCAGCAAATGGCCGAGGCCGTGTGGGAAGAACGCCGACGTCACGCCGGACTCGATCAGTTTGTCCGGAGTGCCACTGGCCAATTCGGCGTCAACCAGCACTTCCGCCAGTAGCTTGTGCGCAGTAATGTGCAGCTCACGGTAATCGACGCCGGCCCGCACGTGGCCGACGATATCCTGCTCCATTGTTTCCATGCGATCGATCAGGTCCTGGAAGCGCTGATCCTTGTAAGAATAGGTGCGCGTGATATCCGACGCATAGCCGTGCACCTGGGCGCCGGCATCGATGAGGAATGAGCGCAGGGCCGCGGGCGCTTGCCGGTCCAGATCCGTGTAGTGCAGCACGGCACCGTGTTCATTCAGGGCGACGATGTTGCGATAGGGCAGCTCCGGATCGGTGAGACTGACCGCCTTGCAATACGCGCGGTGTATATCGAACTCGGATTGTCCGTCCCGGAATGCTGCCGCAGCAGCGAAGTGCCCGGCGGCGCCCCGCTGTGAGGCCAAACGCATCATCGCCAGTTCGTATTGTGTTTTCGATCCACGGGCGTAGTGCAAAATGTTGATCGCGGTTGTCGGGTTGACGCGCTCTATGCCGAAGGTCAGGGCGTCGTCGTTGATTTCACCGATGACGATGCACTTTTGGCGTTCCATCGGCAGGTGAGGAGCGACTTCGTCGAGCTCATGAACGATGCGAATATCAAACTGGTCGGCCCAATAGCCCGCCGGGGCGCCCGGCACAACGTGCCAGTAGTCGTGCGGCTGGAAATAGATCAGCAGAGGCTTTTCCCCGGGTGTATAGACGATGTAGGAAAATGGCAGCTGTGTGAGCGGTGCCCAGCTGACAAAATGCGGGTTCGGCTTGAACGGCATCTGGTAATCGTCCTGGAACGCGAATTTCGGATTCCCGGAATAAATGACTGCGTGGCTTGCACCGGCCTGCTCGAGGGCATGGTCATGGCGCGCAGTGATGATGTCGATGTGCTCTCTATAGAGTGCAGCGAGAGACGGATTCTTTTCGGTATAGTCATCGTTCATTGCCAAATCATACCTTGTTGCCGCGGTTGGCGGCGAGTGACATCATTAGCGGCTCCCGCGCGCCGGGACCAATAGCCTGCTCGGTAAGGAGCAAAGGATGAAGCAGTTGAAATGGATAGCGGGTATCGCAATTCTGGTCACGGGAAGTACTGTTGTGGCGGCATCTGAGCCGGGCTATGACAGGGTCGCGGGCCGTGCTCACGCGTCACGGTCAGAGGTGATCGCACCGCATGCAATGGCCGCGACCAGCCAGCCCCTGGCGACACAGGTTGCGCTCGATATCCTGAAAGCGGGCGGTAGCGCTGTCGACGCTGCAATTGCCGCCAATGCGATGTTGGGTTTAATGGAGCCGACAGGCAGCGGTATTGGCGGCGACCTGTTCGCGATCGTGTGGGATGCCGAGAGTAAGAGACTGCTGGGCCTGAATGCGTCCGGCCGTGCCCCGAAAGCAATGACTTTGGAGTACTTTCAACAGCACGGAATCGACACCATTCCGCCTTACGGTCCATTGCCCGTCAGCGTGCCGGGTGCCGTCGATGGCTGGTTCGAACTGCACAAGCGTTTCGGGCGACTGGCGATGAAGGACATACTGGCACCGGCAATTGCGTACGCGAACGAAGGATTTCCGGTTTCCGAAGTCATCGCGCAGTACTTTCAGTCGAATAAAAGGCGCATAGGGCAATATCCGGGATTCGCCGAGACCTATATGCCAGAGGGTGACGTCCCGAAAAAGGGCGAGATGTTCCGCAATCCGAGGCTTGCGGCGACGTATGCGTTGATCGCTGACAAGGGTCGCGATGAGTTCTATAAAGGCAGCATTGCGCGCCGCATCGACGCTTACATGGCTGAGCAGGGCGGCTTGCTGCGCTATGAAGATTTGGCCGCTCATGAGTCTGAGTGGGTCACGCCGGTGTCCACCAGCTACCGTGGCTGGGACGTATACGAGTTACCACCGAACGGCCAGGGCATCGCCGCGTTACAGATACTGAACATCCTCGAAGGATACGACCTCAAATCCATGGGATTCGGCAGCGCCGAATACATTCACACTTTCGTCGAAGCGAAAAAACTCGCGTTCGAGGATCGCGCAAAGTACTACGCCGACATGGATTTCGTCGATGTCCCGGTAGAGACTTTGATTTCGAAGCCTTATGCGGACGAGCGGCGCAAACTGATCTCCGCGGAAAAAGCGTCGCTTAGGGTGCCGGCCGGCGATGCAAAACTGAAGGATGGCGACACGATCTATCTCACGGTTGCCGATGCCGATGGCAACATGGTCTCGCTGATTCAGAGCAACTACCGCGGCATGGGTTCGGGTATGACGCCAGGTGATCTGGGCTTTGTCTTGCAGGACCGGGCTGAATTGTTCGCGCTGGATGCAAACCACGCTAACGTGGTTGCTGGCGGCAAGCGCCCGTTTCACACCATCATTCCGGCCTTTATCATGAAGGACGGCAAGCCCCTGATCAGTTTCGGCCTGATGGGTGGCGCGATGCAACCGCAGGGGCATGCTCAGATCGTGGTCAATATGGTCGATTTTGGAATGAACCTGCAGGAAGCGGGTGACGCGGCGCGCATCAATCATGACGGTTCGTCGGAACCGACAGGAACGACGATGACCGATGGCGGCGTCGTGCATCTTGAATCGCAGTTCAGCCGGGAAACCCGCGATGCGCTGGAAGCGATGGGGCATACACTTGGGGCCAGCGACGGCAGCTTCGGCGGCTACCAGGCGATCATGTGGGACGACGCAGAGGGTGTCTACTACGGCGCCAGTGAAGTCAGGAAAGACGGACAGGCAGCGGGATACTAGGAATGTCACAGGAGATTTATCTCACAGGAATCACAACGACGGGCACGCCGCACATTGGCAACTACGTTGGTGCCATACGCCCGAGTATCGCTGCCAGCAAAGACCCGCAGAAGAAGAACTATTATTTCCTGGCCGACTTTCACGCGCTTGCAAAAAACGAGAATCCGGACCTGATTTCCCGTTCGACGCTGGAGATTGCCGCCGCCTGGCTCGCGCTCGGCATGGATACGGAAAATTCTGTGTTCTACCGCCAATCGGATATTCCCGAGATCCCGGAACTGACCTGGATATTGACCAGCATGACTGCCAAGGGACTCATGAACAGGGCGCATTCCTACAAGGCCGCCGTGCAGGCGAATATTGACAGCGATAACAAGGATCCGGACCAGGGCATTACGATGGCCCTGTACAGCTATCCGATACTGATGGCCGCCGACATACTCATGTTCAAGGCGACCAAGGTACCGGTGGGCCGAGACCAGAAGCAGCATGTCGAAATGGCACGCGATATCGCGCAGCGATTCAATCATCACTATGGCGAAATACTGGTGCTTCCCGAGCCGGTTATCGACGACCACACGGCAGTCCTGTCGGGGCTTGATGGTCGCAAGATGTCGAAAAGCTATAACAATACGATTCCCCTGTTCGCGCCTGAGAAGGCCTTCCGCAAGCTGATTATGAAGATCAAGACCAACAGTCTTGAGCCGGGCCAGCCGAAAGACATCGAGGGAAGTACCTTGTACGAGATTTACAAGGCCTTCGCGACTCCTGCAGAAACCAGGGCGGTGGAAAGGCAGTACGCGGAGGGTATAGGCTGGGGAGATATGAAACAGCAATTGTTCGAGTACATCAACGATCATATTGTGCCCGCTCGCGAGGAGTATGACCGGCTGATTGCTGACCCGGCGGTGGTCGAGGCCGAATTGCAAAAAGGTGCCGCGCGCGCTCGTGAGGTGGCCGCACCCTACATGGACCAGATCAGACACGCCATCGGCATCAGACGGTTGGGCGCAGCCTCGTAATGGAGTCGGGTTCGTCAATATTTCTCGCTGTCGTTTTCGGCATGTTCCTGTTGCTGCTGTTTTTGGTGCTGGCGTTCATTATTTTCCGGGCCGTCGTGCGCAAGCCGTCGAAAGGTGCGCCACTGATTCCGGACCAGGAAGGCCACTTCGAGGTCGTTGGAAAAAGAGTGTCCTGTTCGCATTGCCAGGGTACGAAATTCACGGCCAAGGAATTTCTCCTTAATACATGGCTCCTGTCACTGCTCAGGATCGACTGGCTTGATGCCAGCGCAACCGTGCTTTCCTGTGAGAAATGCGGGCAACAAATTTGGTTCGCGCAAGATGCTTAGGGAATGGTTTCTGGAGAC
>Ga0224496_10001305_pt1 | contig 15651 bp, 9 predicted proteins | sample SF_Jul11_sed_USG_2_FD_168127 | JGI IMG/M metagenome (GOLD analysis project Ga0224496, IMG submission 168127) | Sediment microbial communities from San Francisco Bay, California, United States - SF_Jul11_sed_USGS_8_1 | ecosystem: Environmental > Aquatic > Marine > Sediment | place: USA...
ATCTCCTTGAGACTCAGGAGTTGATCGAGCGACTAAAAACCTATCTGCCTTATCAGGAAACCAGGCATTACCTAGATAAGGTTACCCGAAGGCAAGCCGCCTTCAAAACAATAAACGAATAGAGTTAATAATCACCAAAAGATAAAGGGGAGTGATGATGTTTTGTTTTCGATGGACCAAGTTATTAATTCTTGTTGCGATATATTATTTAGTGTTTTCAGGGGTTATCTCAGCTCAGGAAAATACCTGCGAAAGACTTTTGAAGATGGAAAGCGTGATGGCAAATGGGATTCCCTCATTAACCGAAATCGAGAAACTGTCGGTGGATGAGTTGAAAAACAGAGCTCTGATCTTTCATGCCCGGGGCGAAAACGAATTTGTCGCCGTCAACGAGGCAAAGCAAAGAATCGCAGAATCGATTTTAAACAGGATTGCAACCAAACAAAGTGAGATCACCCGCTCCAAAGGAGATTCGGTCGAGGGTGCCATAACCCAGACCGAGTTGACTTCCAATATCGAAACAGAAACCGTTTTGGATATTCAGCTTCCCCAACCAAAAATACAAAACTGCCAGGAAAACAACCTTACATACGTACAGGCCATCTATCATATCAGCATGGGGGCTTTGATTGAGCAGTCCTCCCAAAAAATAAAAGAATTCAATGACCTTTACTTGAATTACCAAAATCAACCAGAGTCGGTCAGTGGCATCAACGCTCTTTTGAGGTCTTATCCTCCCCTTGCGATGATCAACAAGAGAAACCCTGTTTACAATAAGGCCGCGATGAGACTCCTGGGGCTAAAGCGAGACCTGCCGAGTGACGCAGCCCTGTCAAGCCAGATATTCACTATCCTCCGGCAGGTGAAGGTTGATTTGGTACCCATGAAAAATTCTTTAAATCCCCTTGAAAGCCTTGACGGCTTTGATTTTGATCTCCCAATGAGTATTGCTTTTAGCTATAGATCCAAACCATTGGTTAATCTCGACCTGACCTTAAGGGCTGATGCGCATTCGATGGAGTATCAAGCGTATAAAACCGATCAACAGGGTCAGGTCCAGCTTGGTTCGATTCTACTTACAAAAGTCGACCCCACGGTTTCACAAGATACCTTTCCAGGTAAATACTGTCCTAAAATCAGTTTGCTTTTGGGAGAAAGAGACCCGCTTCAAGAGATCAGCGGGGTAAAGCAGTTTGAGATCAAATCCTTTCAATTTGTCTGCAACAGTTTTTCACTCAATGCTTTTAGAAAAGCACGGCTGGAAGGTCAGTATGAATCCTACAGCGCTTTTCTGGATCAATATCCCCTGTCACCAGAATCTCAAGATGCCGAAAATGCTCTTTTTAACTTAGTGTCCCAAATTGACAGCGATGAGATGTACAATCGTTTTTTAAATGATTTTCCAAATTCAACAAACAGAGCTTTGCTCTTGAGAAAGCTTTTCAATAAAGTGACCCAGAAAAATACCTGGGAAGATTATTATGAATTTGCAAATAAATATTCTGATTCCTCCGTAAAAAGCTCAGCGATGGAAAAACTCTCTACCATTGCCGCAGAGATGCCTGAGAATACCCTGGGTGAAAAAGAGGATAAACTGAGCCGCCTAGAAGAAATCGACCAGATGGAAGCAGGTAGCAATATTGGACTGCTATCCAGGCTGAGAAAACAGGTCAGTCAGGGCAGGGCCAAGGCGCTTGATTCTCCGGGCAACGAAGATGTGAGGGTTTTTAAAATGAGATCCTTATCGGTACCGGATAACTACCTGTCGATCAATCTTGATGCCACTGAGATCGCCAATTCCCATTTCGTCGGCCGGGACCTTGAATACGGCTATGGGATCAAACAGGTACTGGGTGTCGTTTTGAGTTTAAATTACGATCCTAAGTGGGACCAACCCTTAAGGGAAGTCGCGGCTAATTTTCAGTTTAGAATCTTCGGCAAGAGAAAAGATCCCTTTTCAATTGCTCTAGGGGGGACCTACACTAACCGCTCGAAAAAAGTTAAGTTGGAAAAACAGGACCCGGCTTACCCTGAAGGCACCGATGAGAATGGAGAGAGTCAATTCGTCAACACCCAAAGTGAAAGTGAACTGTATTTCAACGGGGTTTATAAACATCCCGGAATGGCTACCTTTTTCAACTTTTTCGCCGGGGTGAGTCACGTTTCCTTTGCGGCTAGATATTTTATAATTCCCGAATTCTCTCTGGTTGCTGAAATCAATTATCGCCATCAGGAATTTTTGATTGATGAACGAACCACGGATGATACAACCAATAACGACTTCCAAGAAAGAGAAGACCAAGCTGCCAAACAAAGAATCGAGGGTTTGGCTGGTTTTAAAATCGCGACCCACATGACGGGAAAAAGCCATATACAAACGAAGGTTTTTTATTCATCAAGAGATGAAGTTGTCTATTTGGTTTTTGCCGCTTCTTATTGAAATAATTATCTGAATTAAAATATAATTCTCCACGCGGGTCGGCTCCGTGACAAATTTGCTTATTTTTTGCTAATAATAATCTTCTGAGTGCTAATAACTCTCGTCTTTTTTGAGTGGAATGCAGATAACTGTTGCTCAAACGATTATATTCAAATAAAATTACTACAAGATTATCAACTCTATATTTTAATGAGATGATAACTCTATCCGAACTTCACAAATCCCGTTTACAATTCCCGAGTATTAAACGAGGTAAGATTGTATATTAAACAAGAATATTTAAATAAACATATTATCAGATGGATAAACTTGAATATTATCAAAAGCAGCTTAAAAACAAAACATCGCTGGAAATTATTCAATGGTGCGCGGAGGAATTTAGATCTGAAAAAATTGCTTTCGCTACCAGCTTGGGTATTGAAGATCAGGTTATTACTCACTTACAGGCCCAAAGTGAATTTTATCCCCGCATCTTTTCGCTGGATACGGGACGACTTTTTCAAGAGGTCTATGACTGTATTCAAAGTACAGTTGACCGTTACCATATTAAAATTGAAATTTTATTCCCTCAAACTTCACAAATCGATTCTCTATATTCGAGTTATGGACCAAACCCTTTTTACGCCAGTCAGGAACTGAGGAAACTCTGTTGTGACATCAGAAAGGTGAAACCCTTGAGGAAAGCTTTGGATGGGATGGATGCCTGGATAACAGGTCAAAGAAAGCAACAATCCGAAACAAGACAAAATCTTGGTGCTGTCGAATGGGATAGTATTCATGGAATTTATAAGATCAATCCCCTTTATTATTGGAGTGAGGAGGAGACCCTGAACTATATCAAGGCAGAAAAGATACCTTATAATCGCCTCTACGACCGAGGTTACCGTAGTCTGGGTTGCGCTCCTTGTACCAGGCCGATTGGAAAAGATGATGATTTTCGATCAGGTCGCTGGTGGTGGGAAAGCAAGAATCACAAAGAATGCGGTATTCATTTATAGAATTACAATGCGAGTTGCTTTGGATAAGATGTCAAAATATATCTAATCAGTGTAGATAATATTTTATTGTAATCCACGTTATTAAACAGTTGAAAAATATTTTGGGGATAATTAATATATTTTAATAATAACTTGTAATAAAATATCAGCTGATATATTATAATATGCAATTAGAATTTAAATTATTGAAATAATGAAGTATTAAATTAAAATCAATTAGTATTGCTTTTATTTAATTAATTTTCAACCATGATTTAGGATTGTTTATGAAAAGGCTTGATAGCTTATTGATCACCACGTTAAGTTTGATCTTGGCATCGTTATATTCAATCAGTAGTCTTTCAGCTCAAACCGCGATAAAGCCTACTGCTAATAAATCAAACAGTGCGTCGAAAGCTCCACCGACCTCGATCTATTATGATAAAAAGGGGCGCGTTTTTATAGCGCAGAAGGAAAAACTTTATTTATTTTTTTCCACAACGGATGAACCTGGTGCTGAAAAACATCAATTGAGAAATAAAATCAGCTATCCGGCATCCAAACCGATCTCTTCCTTTCAATTTGAGGGTCATGGCGAGCATTCGATAGTCCATCCTGCTGATCACAAGAATCTACAGAAAACGGAAGATGAAAATATTTTTCCTATTTTTTCAGATGCGATCCCGCCCTATACGATCATTAAAGCAACCAAGGCTCCCAGCGTCACTAACGGCAAAAGAAAGATCTTTGGTAAACCCGTTAAATTAAGTTTAAAGTTTAGAGATAAGGGAGCTGGAGTTCACTCGGGATATGTCGATTTTGATGGGGCAGGCTACATGGTAAACACATCACCCCTTTCTCTGGAACAGGAAAAGGACTATACAGTGAAGTATTACGCGCTTGATAACGTCAACAATAAATCAAGGGAGTTCACCCGCCTTTACGCGCTGGATTTAACGCCTCCCTCCACCACGCCGGAGATCAAGGGCCCCCAAGTAGATAATATTGTTTCGCGTAAATCATTAATCATTCTTAACAGCAAGGATTTAAAAGCGGGGGTGGACCTGGTCCGCTATCGAATAGGAGGTCGCCGTCACGTTTATTCAAAACCCATTTCCCTGTCAGACTTGAAAGACGGGAACCACGAAGTTGTTTATGCGGCTGTCGATAGGGTTCAAAACGCCGAGAAAAACCAAACATTTAAATTTTACATGGACGCAATTCCTCCAAAGGTAAAATCTTCCATTTCAGGCGATCAACATAAAAAGTCCAAGAAGCAATTTGTCTCTGGGAGGACAACTTTTGAGTTAAGCGGGACGGATAACAAAGCTGGTGTTGATCAGATTTATTATTATCTGGAATCAAAAAAAGGCAAACGCTATAGCGATCCTTTTTCTCTTGAACCAAAAAACGGTCCAACAACTTTCTTTTACAATGCGACCGACAAGGTTGGAAATATCAGCAGAAAGTTCAGCAAGTCTGTCATCGTGGATGTATCACCACCAAAAGTCAGTATCAGCTTCAAGGGGGAGCAATATTTCAGCAGAAAAATCCATTATATTCGCAAGTCAACCATGACTTCGTTTTACATTAAAGATAACCTCTCCGGTGTAAAGGGGGTCGCCTATATTTTAGATCAAGGACAGCCCGTCAAGAGCCGAAAAGCTTTCAAAATAGCTGATGAAGGAGAGCATATAATCAAAGTGAACGCGACGGATAACGTCAATAATCTTTCCGAGAACAGCCGTTACGTTCTTTTTGTAGATGAAACCGCTCCTGAAATTTATCCACACTTCAGCGTCGATAAATCAAATCCGAACGCGCAAGGAGCCCAAAAGGATATCTATCCTTTAAAAACCAAGCTGTTTTTAGCCGCCACTGATAAGGACGCTGGAGTCAAAACCGTTTACTACCGGATTAACAATGGTAAGGAACAGGTATATGACAATCCGATTCAGTTTAATAAAAAAGGCAAATTTAACGTCAAGGTTCGCTCGGTTGATAATGTCGGGAATGTCTCCAAGAAGGATGTTAAATTCGATATTCAGAAGTTCTAAACTTATCGAAACGGTTTTCCTGCCCGTAAGCGGGAAAACCGTCTTTATTATTAAAGATCAGGCACAAAACTTCTTCCAAGTAAAAACCTATTGAACTCCAGCTGGAATTTGGTCAAAGAAATGTTGATTTAGATGCTTTTGAGGTAGAACTATGAGTCTAGAACGACCTTGTTTCGTCCGGTCTCTTTTGCTTTGTAAAGTGCGGCATCCACTTTTTTGAAAAGTTCAATATCATCACTGTCCAGTTCCGCGACACCAAAACTGGCGGTTATTTTACCGGCTATTGGAAAATCGGTATCCTCAATCATTTCTCTGATCCTTTCGGCAAAAAGGCCGGCTCCCTGTTTTGTCGTTTGTGGGAGCAGTAAAATAAATTCTTCCCCTCCCCATCTGGCAGGAGTATCAATACTACGACTGTTGCTTTGAAATATTTGAGCCGAAATCGATAAGACCTTGTCTCCTGCGTCATGGCCGTAGGTGTCGTTGACCTTTTTGAAAAAATCCAGATCCATCATGATCAGCGAGAGGGTTTGATGGTAACGTTTGGCTCTGTCGATTTCCTGTTTCAGCATATTGCTGAAGTAATAGCGGTTATAAAGGCCTGTCAGGATATCGGTGGTGGCCATTTGTTTGTCCTTGATGATACGGGTACCTGTTTCGATACGGGCTAGGAGTTCATCCATATCAAAAGGTTTTTTTATATAATCATCACCACCGCATTTTAATCCTTTGACGATATCTGCCGTATCCGCCTTTTCACTTAAGTAGATAATATAAATTGAATTTGCTTTGAAATCATTACGTAGGATTTTGCACACTTCATAACCATTTATTTCCTGAAGAACAGCATCCATTATGATCAGATTCGGTGAGTTTTCGAAAACTTTTTTCAGGGCCTCTTGGCCATCCGCGGCTTCAACAACATGATAACCGTTATCTGTTAATTTTTTTCTGAGTACCTTGCGAAGGGTCACATCCTGATCCGCGATTAAAATTGAGAAAATGGGCGATGTGATTTTAGCGAATTGGTTGTTCATATCTTGCCGTTTTGTGGTTAAAAACCTGGCTTTTTATGATTGCGTGTTTTTATCAGTTATCGGAAATGGTTTATAATGAAAAAACCATACCTTTCAAGCGGTTCTTAATTAAATTCTACAAACGTTATGTTTAAAAGCCGTAGGTAGTTATGTTTTTTAATAATCTGGTAAGTTACAGTTTAAAGCCGAATTCAAATGATCAATCAAAGTCAATTCGCGATAATTTGAAATCCTATATAATCCCAGCTCATCAGGGACAGGGAAAAAATTACAACTATACCCGATCAGGTTAAATTATATTCAGACGACTTGCTTTAAGTAAATAAAAACAATTTTAAAAGGAAGATAATTACCTCAAAGTACTTTTATTAATTTCGACACGAGACAAACAGGACTTTAAGTGACAATAGCTTCCTTTTTATAATAAAAAGGTGAATTGTTAAACAAAAAACAACTTGAACAGCAATAAAATCAGGACTGAAGGCTGATGACACCTTGTAGAAACAATCGTGTTTTACCTCCGATCATGACGGAATCATCAAGTTCTTCCAAAAGGATTTCACCTCCCCTGGAAGAAAGTTGAGAGGATATTAATGAGGTTTTATTTAATTTATTAGCCCAGTAGGGAACGAGGTTGCAATGGGCGGAACCGGTTACGGGGTCTTCCGGTATTCCGGCAACAGGCGCGAAAAAACGTAAGACGTAATCTACTTTGTCACCGGGAGCAGTAACGCAAACCCCCATTTTATCAAGATTTTCCATTTTGTGGAAATCAAGCTTTAAAGTTTCGATAGTCTTTTGGTCCTGATAGACAGCTATATAATCGCGCGCAGCCAGAACTTCGAGGGGTTTGACTCCGCCCAAGGCATCGATTAGTTCTCTGGATATCGATGAGGTTGTGGGAGGTATTTTCGGGAAAGTCATCCAGAGGCGGTCTTCCTTTTTTTGAACCGTGAGGATTCCTTTTTTGGTTTTAAACTGTAGAGAGAGACGATCCTTTTCAAAGAAGTCAAAAATAACAGCTGCCGCCGCCAGCGTCGCATGACCACAGAGATCGACCTCGACCTTGGGTGAGAACCACCTCAATTCATAATAATCTCCCGATTTGATCAGGTAAGCTGTTTCTGAAAAATTGATTTCCCTAGCGAGATTATGTAATAACGCGTCTTCTGGCCATCTGTTGAGGATGCAAACGGCAGCGGGATTACCCTTGAAGGCATGGCTCGTAAATGTGTCCAATTGAAATACGGGTATTTTCATTGAAGTTGAAGATTATATTGATTAAATAATAGTCACTGGGCCACCATTTTTATCGGCAGTTTAATTGAATAACTAAACAATGGCAAATCGGTTTCAAAAAATGGAATTATTTGCCAAAGTTGCCTGTAGTACTTTGACAAGGGAATTAAAAGAACAAAAAAAACAACAAAGAAACTGAAATTAAATTTTAGATAATAATTGTTGGAAACTTCAGTTATTAAATTTCGCTCTATACAATTCCCCCTTTATCTTTTAGCTTGTACTGACCACCGAACTATAATTATCTATCAAATTTGCCGGAACCAAATGCGTCTAGAAACCATAAACCTGAGGAAAGTCTACGATAAGAGAGCTGTCGTTAAAAACGTGTCCTTCAACATTTCAAAAGGAGAGATTGTTGGGTTGCTTGGTGCGAATGGAGCTGGGAAAACGACCAGTTTTTACATGGTGGTGGGTGTGGTCCGTCCAAGCACGGGGCGAATCCTGATGAATGGGGAGGATATCACCCATCTTCCGATGTACAAAAGGGCAAGAAACGGCATCGGTTATCTGCCTCAGGAATCTTCAATTTTTCGCAAGATGACGGTGTTTGAGAATCTGATGTCCATTCTTGAAGTGATGAAACTCACCAATGAAGAAAGAACAGAAAAGGTCGAACAGTCCATGGAAGATCTAAAGATCGCGCACATTAGAAACAGTAAGGGATTCGCACTTTCCGGCGGGGAACGCAGGAGGGTGGAGATCGCCCGCGCATTGATCACCAATCCACATTTTATGCTCCTTGACGAGCCGTTTGCCGGAGTCGACCCGATTGCTGTTTTGGATATCCAGCAAATCATCCGTGATTTGGCGAAAAAAGATATCGGCATTTTAATAACCGACCATAACGTTCGTGAGACTCTTGGGATCACCGACAGAGCCTACATAATGAACGAGGGTGAAATTATGGTGGAGGGAGTTCCTGAGCACATCATCAATAATGAACTGGCAAAACAGATTTATTTAGGCGAAAATTTTCGATTATAGGACATAAAGCGGTCAATGCGTTTATTAAGGTTAGAGCTTTCTGGTTTTAAATCCTTCTGCGATAAGGTCTCTATCTCATTTATACAAAATGGGGTGTCGGTTATTGTCGGGCCAAATGGCTGCGGTAAGAGTAATATCGTTGACGCGATTCGTTGGGCTTTAGGGGAGCAAAGCGCAAAACACCTCAGGGGAATGATGATGGGCGATGTCATTTTCAACGGCAGCAAATCCAGACAGCCGGTCAACATGGCGCAGGTTACCCTGACTTTCGCCAATCCCAAGCACGACACTCTGCATAAGTACGCCGAATTTTCTGAAATATCCACCACCAGAAAACTCTTTAGGAGTGGGGAGAGCCAATATTTAATTAACAATACCTCTTGCCGACTTTCCGATATCAGGGAGCTTTTCATGGATACCGGTATCGGAGGAAAAGGTTACTCGATTATCGAGCAGGGTAAGATCGAGCGGATTGTTCTTAGCAAACCGGAAGATAAAAGAGCCATTATCGATGAAGCGGCGGGGATCATCCGTTTTAAGACTAAAAAGGCAGAAGCCCAAAAAAAACTTGAAACGACCAAACTGAACCTCTCAAGGGTCAAGGATATTATCCATGAACTCGAGAGCCAGGAAGAAAATCTGCGATCCCAGGCTGAAGAAGCAGAAATCTATACCAATACCAAGGCAAGAATCGAAAGGCTTGAACAGTGCGTTCAAAGCAAAAACTGGTTATTGATTAAAGAGCGGATTAAGAAAAACCAGGACGAGATGTCGTCATCAGGCCATGATCTTCAAACTGCTCAAAACGTGATTTTAAAGATTGAGATGGATGAGGAATCAAAAAAGTTGATGGTGACTCGCCTGTCGGTGAAAATCGATGAAAATAAGGGTGAATTGTTGAGGATGAAGGAGGACTTCATCAAGCTGGAAAGTAAAAAAGAATCCGACGAGGCGGCGTTAAAACATCTCTCGCAATGGCATGAAAAAAGTCTTGATGAAATCCGCAAAACTCGTGAAAGCCTCAGCAACAAAAAAGATGATTTCGAAAAAATGATCATCGATTTGGAAGGTATCGATAAAGAGACGACTTCTTTGATTGACTCGATGAAAAAGATGGAGGAGGAAAAAAAGGACTTTGAAACGAAAGAAATTGATTTCAAGGATAACCTGAACCTCAAGGAAAAACGTCAGGTCGCTCTTTTAAGCGCAATTTCCGCTGAAAAACAAAAATTAAGGCATTTTGAGGAAAAAGAAGGGACTTATCAGGAAAATATTAAACAGATCAAGAGTAATCGCGAGAGACTCCTCAGTAAGAAAGGAGCTCATCAAAATCAAATCGCGAGGGACACAGAGGAGCTTGAGAAAATCAAACTCAGTCAAGCCGATTGTGAGGATCAGCTAAGGAAGCTGAACTTGGAGGTTATCAGTCTCAAATCGGCCTTGGATGACATCATATTGAAATCACAAGCTTCGATTAAGTTGCGGCAACAGCATGAAAGCAGATTGCAATCACTAAATGAAATTGAAAAAAGTCACGAGGAATTTGATTCGGCGACCAAAATATTTTTGGACTATCTCGACCAAAACACCCAAACAAAAAGTGAGCTAGGCTATCTAGGGACGCTCCCAGAGCTTTTTGCCCTGCCTGAAGAACCGCCGCAACAAATCATTACTTTTTTAAACCAGCATTTCAACCTGCTTGTTTTTTCATCTTCGAAGCGATTGCGGGAAATCGTTCTTCTTCACCATCAAATCGAATCTGAACAAATCCATGTTTGTTTTCTGGATTTGATGAAAAAGGATGGTTTATCCAACCAACTTGAACTTAACGATTTCTATCAATCCCTTGAAAGTCCGATATATGACTTATCGAGAGAAAGCCTAAGGGAAGCTGAAGGATTTGTGGACGCGGCATCTTGTATCATGACCAGGGAAAAGATATTCCTGATCGGGTTTCCAGGAGAGAAAAACAAGGTCGCGGTTCTCATGCAAAGGCGTTCAGAGCAGCAAAAACTTAAAGAATCACTGGAGGTGATCGAGCGGGAGTATGAGGGAATTGAAAAGGAAAAGAATCTTTTAGAGAGGCAGTTGGAAGAAAAAACGACAGGCCAAGAAGAGAAAAAAGAGCGGCTTTCCGGTTTGGCTCTGGAACGGGTGGGGTTTGAAAAGGATATTTATGCCAAAAATGGAGAACTGGAGAGAATTGAAGGCGCTTTAAAGAGGAATGATTTTGAAATGCAAAAAATCATCAACGAGAAAGAGAAATCGGCTTATGAAAAAGAGGCTATTGAAGGGTCATTGAAAAAAAAGATAGTTCAACAACATGAACTTGAAGTTGAGTTGGAAGGGGCAAGGAGTGAAAATCAGGGGCAAGTTGCGCATAAAGAAAAACTAACCGAGATGATTCATCAGGTTAAAGTGAGATTGACGTCGCTTGAAGAACAGCAGAAAAATGTTAAGGATTCTACCAATAGACTTAATCAGGAGAAGAATCTGGCCCAGGATTCTATCGATAGGCTGAGTGAAGAATTGGGTGAAACACAGAAAAAGAAGACTCTGCTGCATGGGGAAATCGAGGAAAAAGCCAAAATGATCCCCATCAAGCTTGATGAAATAACTTTGTGCGAAAATAAGATCAGGGAGTTGAGTGATGAGTTTGAGGAACATCAGGCCGGACTCCAAAAAATGCAGAAGGAGATAAAAGAAGAAAATTTGAAATTCAGTCGGATAAAGGAATCATTCAGCAAGCTGGAAGTCAGAAAGGCGCAATTGGATCAGGAGGCGTTGAACATCGAAAGTAATCTTTTTGCCCAATATAGCGTAACCCCTGAAGAAATCTCACGGACTTTTAATTACGAGCAGTTTCAGATTTCAAAGGAAACCAAAAAAGTCGAGGAGCTGAAAAAGGAAATCGGTAAGTTTGAAGGGGTTAATCTCGCGGCCAAGCGGGAGTGGGAAAGTTTATGCAAAAGACTGACTTTCTTAAGGACTCAGTCGGAAGATTTAAACAAGAGCATGGAAACTTTGGAGAATTCGATTTCAAAAATTGATCAGGAATCCATAAAAAGGTTCAAGGATGCCTTTGATGATATAAGCGAGAAATTTACCAAAACTTTCCAAAAGCTTTTTGGAGGAGGAGAGGCCAAGTTGAAACTCGTTGATGAAAACGACCTTCTCAACACGGGCGTGGATATCATTGCCCAGCCTCCAGGCAAAAAACTTCAGAATATGTTTTTGCTCAGCGGGGGTGAGAAAGCTTTGACCGCTATCAGTTTGATATTTGCGATATTTATGACCAAACCGAGTCCTTTTTGTCTGTTGGATGAGGTTGACGCTCCCCTTGATGACGCCAACAATCTAAGGTTCAACCAGCATGTATTGGAATTGACCGAAAACTCCCAGTTCATCATTATCACCCATAATAAGAAAACGATGGAAATCAGTGACGCTCTATTTGGCGTTACCATGGAAGAGCCAGGGGTTTCCAAGATCGTGTCGGTCAACTTTCAGGATCATAAAAAGGAGGGGTTAAAGGAAGCAGGATAAACGATCTCATTTGATCAAAATCCGCTCAAATTCTAGCGGGGAATTATTAACCAACGGGTTATTCGGGTTGGACGCTTATCTCCACCGGGGTGTCTTCGACAATCAGGGTTTGAGGGATGAGGTCCTGAACCTGCTTGGTTTTGATATATCCTAGCGAATAATACCCTTTCTCGGTCTTTATGGGGGAAGCCGAGGTGATAAGTCCTACTTCTTTTTGATCAAGGAACAGCCGACAGCCGGCCCTTAGGGGTTGCGGGCTGAGGATTGTCTTGAGTTTTTTATTGATTTGGCCTCGGTGGGTCAGTCTGGCTATCGGCTCTTGGCCGGTGAAACAACCTTTGGATAAGGAGATACAGTTCTCCAGGGAAGCTTCCTGAGGAATTTGATCGATGCCGAAATCGACACCGGCTCTGGCGAAACCGAAAAGGGGTCTTAAGTCTTCAAAAAAAACCAGTCCGATGGGTTGCACCCCGTTTTTTGTTAACGATTCATAATGGGTTTCATCAGCCGGGATTAAGTACACTTTGAGTTTTGTATCCTTAGACTCGTAAAGTTTTTGTGCCGCCTTTAAAAACTCCCCGTTATAGTTATTTTCTTCATCCAGGATAAAGAACACTTCATAGTTCGCGCTGACATCCTTTAGTTTGACATCTTCGGTTATATGGTAAAATTCAAGATGCTCAATGAGTCTTTTCTCGTCACCCGGGTCGGTGACAAGCAGAAACTTATCTTCGGTTTTGCGGATGAAGCAGTCAAAAAGGATTTTACCGTTTGGATTGGTAAAAAGGGTTCTTTTTGACTCGGATTCAGAAAGGCTTAGAATATCGTTTGTCGTTAGTGCCTGCAGGAAGGTACCCGTATCCTTCCCCGAGAGTTCGATGACTCCCTTAGCGAAAGGGAAATAAACCTGGTAGGGTTTTTTTATGTCACTTTGAGCCGTCAGTTCCATCGGCACGAAGTGATCCACGACCTGAATGTAGGAGCTTTTGGGGTACAGACCGACTATTTTATTCATCGACTAAATCATAAAAAGAAAGTAAATTTGAGGCCATGAGTTAAAATGGATTTAAGGTTGCTCACAAGATACTCTATTTGTCAAATGGTTCAATGAGCATTATAAAAGGATAAAACAGATCGAAATGCCCCCGTCTTCTCTAATTGGAAAGTTGCCTGAATTTTATGAAGTGAGATTAAAGCACCCTTGTGACAGACTTACTGATCCGATAGAGAGGATCGGTGTGATGACCCGGGAGATTATCAAGCAGGTTCCGCTCAAAAGGAAGGATCGAATCGGGATCGCTGTTGGCAGCAGAGGGATTTCTCAGCTTTCCGGGATGGTAAAAAGGATATTAATAGAGCTGAAGGAGGCGGGAGCAATTCCAGTTATCATTCCAGCGATGGGAAGTCATGGTGGGGCCACAGCCACGGGGCAGGGTGAAGTCTTAAGGACGCTTGGGATAACCAGAGAAAGTATGGGGGTTGAACTTTCATTGTCGATGGAAGTGGAGATAATCGGGGAGTTGTTGAGTGAAGTTCCGGTTTATTTCTCCAGTGAAGCGCTTAAAGTGGATCATCTCATCTGCGTTAACCGTATAAAACCCCACACGAAATTTAGAGGTGAGGTTGCAAGCGGAATAGCTAAAATGCTTTGCGTCGGCTTAGGCAAGCATAAAGGCGCTGAAAAATTTCACCGGTATGTGCTTCAATTTGGTTTTGATCAAATGATAAAGGAGATGAGTTCCCTGATCCTTAGGCGGACCTCTTTTCGCTATGGAATCGGTGTGCTTGAAAATGCTTACGGGGAGATTTTGGATTTGGGACTGATTAAAAGCGACGGTCTTTTAAAAACAGAGAAGGCATTGCTCAATAAAGCCAAGGTGTTTCTACCCAGATTACCTTACGGTAAAACCGATCTATTGGTTTTGGGACAAATCGGAAAAGACATCAGCGGTGCGGGAATGGACCCCAATGTAACCGGCAGAACCGGTGATTTGGGGGAGGATGATTTTTCAAGTTTGTTTAACGCAAAAAGGATCGTCGCCCTAAATCTTTCACGAAAAACAGGAGGCAATGCCCTTGGGGTCGGAAACGCCGACGTCATAACCGACAGGCTCCTAAAAAAGATCGACCGCCGGATGACTAATATTAACGCCATAGCTGGGATATCCTTGAACAAAGCTAAAATCCCCATAAGCCAACCGAACGATCTTGAGGCAATCAGGCTGGCCTTAAGCAGTATTGAACCTGTAAAAATCAAAGACATAAGGATAACTGTTCTTAAAGACACCTTGAGTCTTGAGAGGTTTTGGGTCAGTCAGGCCCATTATATGGAGATTCAAAATGATCCCTTGGTCGTGTCAGCAAAAAAAATCAGCCTTCCCTTTGACGCAAAGGGAGAACTAAAGCTGTTTGAAGGTTTATAAGTCGGTAAAAAATCAGGTTATTTTTTCCAGGTCTGGGGTAAAAACAAGATCAGGATCGTAAAGATTTCAAGCCTTCCCATAACCATATCCAAACTTAAAATCCATTTTGTGAAATCCCCCAAGTGAGCGTAATTTTCAGTCGGCCCGACGCTCCCGAACCCAGGTCCAATGTTCCCGAGACTGGCGATGACACTCCCGATCGCGGTGACCATGTCTTCGGTTTCAAGCGAGACCAGTAAAATTGAGATGACGGTTACGAAAGTATAGATAAAGATAAAACCGAGGATATTGGATAAAACGTTTTTATCCACAACAGATGTTCCCAATTTAACGCTTCTGACCAAAGATGGGTGAAGAAGTTTGATGAGTTCCGAGTACATGTATTTTAGGACCAACAAGATTCTGACGTTTTTGATCCCACCGCTGGTGCTTCCCGCGCAACCTCCGAGCAGCATGGCGAAAAGCAGGATAAACTGTCCGTACATGGGCCAGCCTTCGTAATCCACCGTTCCAAAGCCGGTGGTCGTCAAGATGGAAACGAAAGTGAAACTGGCATCGCGAAAGATTTTCCCGTTGGAATTGCCGTTATGGGTAAATAAAATGAAGGTAATCGAAAAAACGGCAAGGGTTGTTACCCAGAAGTAAAAGGACAATTCAGAATCCTTAAAATAGGTTCTCGGGTCGAACCCTTTAAAAAGGAAGCGAAAATGGAGCGCGAAATTGATACCGGCCAAAAACATAAAGACAGTGATGACCCATTCCACGACAGGGGAATTAAAACCAGCCACACTGGCGTTTTTGGTGCTGAATCCCCCAGTGGACATGGTCGTTAGGGAATGGTTAATGGCATCAAAGATTCCCATTCCAGCGATCAATAAGAAGATC
>Ga0224496_10001306_pt1 | contig 15649 bp, 20 predicted proteins | sample SF_Jul11_sed_USG_2_FD_168127 | JGI IMG/M metagenome (GOLD analysis project Ga0224496, IMG submission 168127) | Sediment microbial communities from San Francisco Bay, California, United States - SF_Jul11_sed_USGS_8_1 | ecosystem: Environmental > Aquatic > Marine > Sediment | place: USA...
GCCCAGAAGCCTATGCGGCATGGAAAAGGCAAGATGCATCAAGGGGCGAAAGGTGAGCACGAGTGTTGTGGAGGTATGGGCGAAGGAGGCAGGGAAGGTGAATGTATGGGAGAAGGGTGTCTGAAAGGCCACAAACAGGAATAGCGTGTGTCGGGACTGAAAACGATCAACGGATAGGAGCAAATGGAAAGAGAGGATCGTATTCACAGCTAGGCTCTAATCCAGTTGTCATTCTGAGTCCACAGCCAAGAATCTGAGTCCAAGGCGAACATCCCAAGGTTCAGCGAAATCTTTTGTGGGTCTTGTCCGGAGCTGGCCAAAGGGCTCAAAATAGCAGGGATGGGGAATACCCACTCTTCGGAGGCATTTCCGGTATGAGGTATTGAGAATTCATCCTTGCTTCTTATGCCCGATAATTTTTTATTGGGCATCCATTCTGGCTTGTTTCGGAGAGATTCCGCTAAACATTTGCGGGTGTGAGCAAAACAGAGGATCTGGAGAGCAAAGCATCCATCAAGCATTGGCTGACCGATGAATTTCAGATTTTTATACAGTAATCCGGCACTTCTTCTCGCTAGCATGGTTGCAGGAATGGCTTTGTCCGCAGGAGCTGCTTCACCTCCGGATCAAGGGGAAAAGATCGTCAAATCGGCCTGTGTGGGTTGTCATCGCATTAAAGGTGAACCGATGCCGCGCTCAACCAAGCAAGCGCCGGATTTGATCTGGGCGGGAAATAAATATCAACCAGCTTGGTTGGTGGCCTGGCTCGAAAACCCGAATGAACAGCTATATCCGGTTGGCTACGACTTCAATGTGAAACGAAAGGGACGGCATCTTTCACTCTCATCAAAAGAAGCGGAACAGGTTGCCGATTTTTTAAGCACCCTGAAAGATCGTAGAGTCACCGAAGGTATCATGAAGCCTGGCACTCCGGAAGAACTCGCGCGTGGAGAGCAGCTCTACCGTGAGCATGCCTGCCAGAATTGCCATTGGACTCCGGCTAATAACCGGCGTGGCTATACCGGTGGGACTTCCAGTACTTCTCTCGTCAATATGGGAAATCGTCTTCAGGCCGATTGGGTCTATCGCTTCAATCTCAACCCCGATGATTTTGTTCCCCAAAGCGGCGCATATATTCCCAAGCCTCCCCTGCCGGAAAAGGATATGTATGCGATCACGGCCTACATGATGACGTTCAAACGACCACAACAACCAATCCAGAGGAGAGGTGACAAATGATGACGGGCTTTCGTCGAGGGAAATCATCAAGCTTTAAGAAAGATGGTGCAACGCTGGTTGTGGGGTTCGCATTGGGAATGATCATGGCCGGCTTGGCCTTTGCCGGAGGGGGGGATATCGAAAAAGGCAAAACGTTCTATCGACAAAGTTGTGGGCATTGTCACGGATTAGACGGGAAAGGTGACGGAGAAATGGGAGGATATTTAAATCCTCCTCCCGCCAATCTGGCCAGTGAAAAAACCCAATCCAAATCAGACGCTGAACTTAAGGATGTGATTATGAAGGGTCGTTCTGGCACCGCCATGGAAGGATTTGATGGAGCGCTGGAGGAAGATCAATGGAGCGACCTTCTTGCCTACCTCCGTTCGCTGAAACCCTAGAAAATAGTCACGTCTTCAGGATACACACCCGGAACGATTGGAGTGCCGGTATGACCGGTTGATGGGAACTCCGTACATGCATAGAAAGAGGACAGCAGACCGGAGGGAGGAATAATATGTCTACGCATCAGGCGCCAACACGAAAGGTAAAGACTCCACAAAAGGCTTGGAGAACAGCCCAGTTCCAGGGGGCAATTGAGGAATCACAGAAACCTTCAGAATCCGTCTGTGACGATTTGCAAGTTCATGTCCCCGCCTGTGTCCATTAATTGTATGTGAGACGTGGGTGCGAAGACGGATATGCACTTGAGGATTGGGTTCAGGCGAAACGCGAGATCCTGAACCAGGTTCCACCGGTATAAAGTAGACTTGAAAAGGTCGGACAGGAGGGCTCGACGATGATGGCCACAAACAGCTCGACGGCACGAAAAGCGTTGATAGGCGCATTCATAAGTCTTTTGCTAGGAATCAACATGGTTCAAGCGGACACAATCGGTCGCGAGCAAGCTGCCGCGAACGTGACCGTGGCGTTCTTGCAGGAATTGGGTGAGGCGATGACCAGGGAAATGACCAAAGGAGGGCCGGTGGAGGCGATCAAGGTCTGTGCCGAACTGGCTCCGGAGATCGCGAACCGCTTGTCGCGAGAAAACGGGTGGAGAGTGACACGTGTGGGAACCCGTGTTCGGAATCCCTTGCTGGGAATGCCGGATGCTTGGGAACAGAACGTTCTTGAGGAGTTTGCCGCGCGTGCGTCGAAAGGGGAAAGTCTGGCCGGCATGAGTCACGGGGAGGTGGTGACCGAGCCTGGCGGACAATACTTTCGGTTTATGAAAGCTATTCCCGTTCAGCCGAAGTGTTTGCTCTGTCATGGTCCGGCAGAGACGATTCCGGAATCGATCAAGACCATCCTGAATCAGCAGTATCCCTTCGATGCGGCCATCGGGTACCAAGCGGGAGACCTGCGGGGAGCAGTTAGCATCAAGCAGCCACTCGGCAAACAAAAACACTGAATCGAATAATTTTGACTTACGGGATGCCGCATCATACAAAAAGAGAGACTATGAAACGGGCGGTGGCGGGAATGGGCATGCTTATCGGTATGCTCTGGTTGAGCGTGGCCTACTCAGTTGCGGCGACTAATCCTCACAGCGCACACAAGACGGAATCCGATGTGCCCGATGTGCCGAAGACGTCTTTGACGAAGCGCACGGCATTGAATCTTCCTCCGGCTGCGCAGGATGGCCTCAGATTGACCATGAGAGAACACCTCGAAGCCATCGAGGCCATCGTCGCCGCACTGGCGCGGGAAGACTTTACCAGGGCAGCCACTCTCGCGAATGAAGAACTTGGGTTTCCGAAACATCATGTGGCCATGCAGCGAGAGCAGGGTGCCACATTCCCACCGGCCTATCATGACCTGGCCATGGCCCATCATCAGGCTGCGGAAGCTCTGGGCGCCGTACTCCCTACCAAAGATCTTCAACAGATCCTCCCGCAACTTGAGCAGACCATCCATGCGTGCGTGAAATGCCATCAGGCCTTTCGTTTGCAGGATTAACAAGTAAAAGCCTGGATATCATCATCCATAAGGTTGATGAACCATGTGTGCCTGCAGTAGCCACCATCCGGCTTGTCATCCTGAGCCCACAGCGAAGAATCTGAGTCCAAGGCGAACATCCCAAGGTTCACCGAGATCCTTCGTCGAACTGGTCCTGAGGCAGCCGAAGGGCACTGGATGACAGAGCTTTCCGGGAATGGCTCTGTTCGTGAAAAACACAGAATTCATCAGGCATGGCTTCAAACGTGAATTTCAGATTTTTCGAATTGAAACAAGAGCCTGTGATTAGGATTGTTTCTCCTGCGGGTTGAGACTAAAATTCTTCCTTCATTTTTGTCATGCCTGCGGGTTGTTGGCGGATATCTGTTCCTAAGCGTTTCCAAGATAAGTTCTCCACATGATCACCCCCCACTTTGGCTTTGCCATCCTGGCCAGCTTTCTTGCGGCCGGGGTCACCACAACGGGCCTGTACGTTATTCGCCGTTTTGAAACATGGGGGCATAACAACGCGACGTACTTCTCCTGCTTTGCGGCAGGCGCGCTGCTCACCGTATCCTTTCTCCATATCATTCCTCATGCCTTCAGCATGAATGAGCAGGCCCCGGTGTATCTGCTCGCGGGCTACCTGGCCTTTCATCTGATCAACCGCTTCATTCATGCCTATGTCTGCGATAGTACTCCCGAAACAGCCATCGGGCTGATTCCGCTGCTCGGTATCGGTCTGCACTCGATGCTGGATGGAGTGGTGTATGCCATCACGTTTAGTGTGAGTGTCCTCACGGGAGCGTTAGCCACCCTCGGCATGGTGTTGCACGAGTTTCCTGAGGGGATTGTGACCTATGTGCTGTTACTTCGCGGAGGGTTCACTCCGAAGAAGGCCTGGTTGCTGGCCTTTTTGGCTGCGGCCCTGACCACACCGCTGGGAACTTTTGTGGCGATCCCTATGATCCATCAACTCAATCGGACGGTTCTGGGCGCCCTCTTGGCTGTTTCAGCCGGTGCCTTAGTGTATGTGGGAGCCACCCACCTTCTGCCTCTGGCCGAGCGTGAAGAGCGCCCCTACAGCCTGGTGGCGACGGGAGGCGGTGTCCTTGTAGCCATCGGAATTATTCTTACTCATGCCTAAATCCGGAACAACTATCTATGAGGAACAGGAGCGGCCTATAGTGGTGTAAATTGAGACGAAGGAATGAAGAAAACGCATACATTCCGATATCTATGGCCTGATTGGAACGTGAAAATCTGTAGCTGACAAAGGGAAAGGAAGATAGTTTTTGGGAATTTAGCGAACATCTCTTTTAACTACAAGGCACATCTATCGCCAAGGGTTACATCTCAGCTTTCCCTTCGAATGCTCAGTTTTCAGGTGAATGCTGGATTAGGTTTCACTGGAGCTATCTGACTCAAGCACAACGAGGGCTCCTCGCATAATGGGATGAAATGAACAATGGTAGGAATATATACCTGGCGACAAATGGTGGACGGTGAATGTACGATTTGGGCCAATAGCTCCGGAATCAAAGGCACAATTTTCACTCTCCTTACATCCATCGTGGGTGATGGAATGAAGGGTGGAGGTTGGATTCTCCCAGGAAATAATAGTGCCCGTCCCAATGTGTACAATTTTCGGGGAATAATACGGTGCGAACGTTTCAATGGTAATCCGCAGTGTGGAGGGAGCTGCTGTCGCAAAAGAACCTATCAACACTATAGCCGCCATCAGAGTGACGGACCTGGTTATTTTCACAGGCGTATCGGCAAAAGGGTGTTTCAAAAAATTCCTTTTTTTATCAATTCCATACTTTTTCACGGGCATAACCGATTTTTCCTCCCTTGGGTACCTTTCTTTTCTATTATGAACATTCGTTGCAAAACTTTATTTGACCCTATTAATTATTATATACCCCCGGAATCATTTCCGTCCTCTTTCTCCATCGATAGGGAAGTGGAAGGCTATGGTACGTTGAGTACCGACTTTACCCTTTTTGGGGGGTAAAGGAGGTAAAGGAGAAAAAGAAATTCCTTACAGATGATTAGCGCAACTCATGGGCAACGGTATCTTCTTCGGATTGGGCACCGGGGCGCGGCGGGGTATGCTCCGGAGAATACGCTTGCCTCGCTGGAACGAGCTATTAACCTCGGAGTTGATCTGGTGGAGTTTGATGTCCGGAGAACTGCAGATGGAAAGCTCGTTCTGATGCATGATGACACCGTCGATCGGACGACAAATGGGCAGGGAAGCATTGAGTCATTGCCGCTCGGGGTCCTTCGCGGATTAATTGCGGGTGGGGGCGAACGGGTTCCTCTCCTTGAAGAAGCCCTTGGGTGTCTGAATGGGCGGGCCGGAGTGATGATTGAACTCAAGGTAGCAGGGATTGCCGCTGAAGTGTGTGCGACTGTCAAGGCGGCTAACTTTCAGGGGGCGGTGATTTATGCCTCGTTTGTTCATGAAGAATTACTGACTGCGAGGAGTTTGATGGCAGATGCCCACACCTTGGCTCTGATCGAGGAGGCGCCCATAGATCTTACAGCCTTTGCCATCGACGCCAAAGCGACTCATGCGGGATTGGCGTTGAATGTTGTGACGCCTCCTCTTGTGCAGGCGCTTCAGGCGCAAGGCATCAAGGTGTTCGTCTATACGGTTGACGAGCCTCAAGATATTGTACGGATGAAGCGGTTAGGCGTCGACGGTATTATTTCCAACTTCACTGACCGGATCTAATTAGCCCATCAACACTGAGATCTGTTCATTTATTAAGTGGATGAACTCTTTGGGATTCAGTGAGTTGACAATCGGTGGTCATCCTGAGCCTGCGGTGAAGTGTCTGTGTCCAGGTCGATGATACCACGGCTCAGCGAGATCCTTCGGTCCCCTCAGGATGACATGTCTTAGAAAGCCAGTCACACCGTGTATGGCCCGACATTTGTTATTGGGCATTGATCGGTTCCCGTCATGCTCGACAGTAGGTATCAGGCATGGATCTTTTAAAATCTTCGGATGGATTTCCGCTTCATACTGGCGGGAAAGACGAGTGAGTGAATGGATCCCCCCGGATGACTTGCGGGTGAACGAAAAAAAGAGGACGGCGATCGCTCAGAATTCCAGAATTCTTTAAGTCTAATCTGACTGATGAGGTGCAGGATTTTATCGCTCTTGAATAAGAACTCTTCCTAATAGGCATAAGGCGATTGAGCTGATATTCTGATTGCATATGAGAGAAAAACAACAGGTAATCGATCTGATTCGGAAGGCATTCAGGGAGACCCCTCATCCTGGTGATGTCTTTCTGGTGGGGAGCCGTGAGGGCTGCGAGCCGGCTGAGGTCATTTCAGCCTTTATGGGGGTGATCGATTGGTCTCAGGTCACCTCAGAGATTCTTGATGGCCATTCCGACGCCCTCAGCTTTTTTTCGGAGGGCGGATTCCGGTTTTTTCTTCCTGCGTATTTGATTGCAGATCTTGAAGGGCAATTGCAAATCGCCGCTCCCCTCTTTCACCTGACGGGAGGGTTTTCCGATGCGGTGGTGCAGGTGCCGACTAAGGGACGAGTGTATGAAAAGACCATTGGGAAGTCCGCCTTGTTGAATCCCAGGCGCTATGGAGCCATGACGTTTTATGATTATGCTCGATACCGGTTGTCGATTTTCACGTGTGAGGAAGCCGAGGCCATTGTGGCCTATTTGGAGTATCGCCGGGATTCCGACTCTGATGGAATCGAGACCTCCGGCATTAAGGCCGCGTTGGATGATTTTTGGCGGGATCGGGCAACCACGGCTCCACACGCATCTGCGTTACAAAAGCATGTTGACGATGAAGCCGCCTGTCTCCGCGATCTCCAAGGCCGATAACATGGCCTTGTGAGGTTGACGCTCAATCCCATCTCGTCCTTATCCTGGGATGACAAAGTCGTAGTGACCGACTAAGCCATCTGTCAGCTTTCCGGAAGGATCTGGCGCATAGTCGACAATCACCCGCTCTTGTTCTTCGGGCGTGAGTCCGGCGTCGAGAATCACCACATCCTTGGGAAGTAACTCCTGATTGAGGGCATTGTTGGGAATGTGATCGCCCCGGAAATAGAGCTGTGTGACGAATGGCGCCACTCCCGGAGGAAGAAACTTAAAGTGCAGATGAGAAGGCCGGTACAATCCGGCGTCCTGGTCGATGGGGTAAAAGCCTGGGACAATGGTTTTAAACCAATACTCTCCCTCTTCATTGGTGACCGCGCGTCCCCAATATTGAAAATGCGCATCATGGGTTCGATGAATGAGTTCCCCGGTTTTTGGATGCGGGAAGCTGGCATTGCCTTTATCGCCTGTGTGATTGTATCGCCCGGAGGCTGAGGCACTCCACATGATGATCACAGTGTACGGTATCGGCTGGCCGGTTTTGGCGCTGAGGACCCGTCCGCGCAGATACACGATTTGCCCTTTGGCTTGTCCAGTTCGTCCCTTAACGAACGTGAGATCCTGGTCATTGGCCTGGCTGATGGGGATGGCAGGATCCGGATTTTCTCGAATGACCTTTACCTCGTCTCCATCGTCGGGGAAAAAGGGACCAAGGGCTTGGCGGGGGGTGGTGTTGATGAGGGCCTCGGCCAGACTATGAGAAGCGACTACCCCTCCCATCAACATTCCGAGCATACGGGCTCCGCTAATGAGCAGGGTTCTTCTGGATTGGCCATCAGTTCCTTCGTGCATGCCCTCTCGCCTCCCTTTTCCAGTTCATATGTTTCCGGCCGGTTTCTTTTTTTATATATCATGTTTGCCGTGTCTTGCGGAAGAAATTGAACACATATCGGAACGCATGGTCCAGTTCTTTTGCTTGTACCGGGTTCCTGGGAAGTGACATCCACAACAAATTGTCTTGATGAGGACAAATGTTCTTGGCCAGTAATGTTCTGATTTGTTGAGGGAATTTAAGGGGTATTCCTTTGGGCATGGACAAATGTTCTTCCCTTGAGAGTTGGACATGCGATCTCTCGCGCATCGCAATCATGAAGGATGGTCTAATTTCAACAGGTTAGAAACATTGTTCCGTCTCTGTTGTTGAAATGTTTCTTGGCGCAACCCTTGCACCTGGTTCTCTTGATTCCGAAGGCATGCTTTCAAAGTATGATTCGCGTCACAATAAACTTTAAAAGGAGGAAGGTATGATGCAATTCAGGTTACGTGTTATGCGGTTGGCCTGTTTTTCTGTGGTGCTATTTATGATGGGTGGGGTGTCGGCCTTCGCTGATGGGGAAGGGGGCGGAGCGCATGAACAAGGGACTCTTGGGCAGCTGTTATTAGGGAATATTCTTTCCATTGAGGGAGATCAATATTCCATCCGTGCTGAAGATGGAGCTACTCGAAATTATCACGTCTCGAAAGAAACCAAGTTGAATAGTTCAGATTTCAAAGCCGGAGATCAAGTGATCGGGTCCGTGACGAATGAAGGGCATGTGATTGCCCTCACAAAACGGATGACTGCGCGACCGGGCGTGTAATTCGTCGTTTCACCCCTATTCTTATACTCGACTTTGTTTTTTCATGATGAAGAGCGGGAATCGCTCAAGAGAGATCATTCACATATTGAACATATTGATTGAGGCGCTGAATGGGGTGAGGGAGGGATATGCGTGCCTGATGAGGGTAATAAAGTTACGTGCAGACGATTGTCAACCTTGCCATGGTCGTGTTCGGAGGAAGCTTCCCCACCCACATTTTCATCCCGGTTTCCAACTCTTCCGTCGGGATGGATTGCCTCGTTTCTTATCCATCAGCTCAATGTCCACATGCTTAGGCTATTTGCTGTCGGGTATTATTCCGAGTATGCTTTCGCAAAGCCTCACCTATCTGTACCTTAGGGAAGGTGTTCCGGATAAACTCTGTTGTCATGCCTATCCATCCCTCTTGCAAGATTTGTGTTAACGACTGGCCTCTCTTCGATCATTGCATTGCTGATCTTGGGCTGACAATTGCGTACTTGTTTGAGGATCAATTTTTCCCGGGATGGACGGTTTTGACTTTCAAGAAACACCGGACAGAATTATTTCAATTGCCTCGAGAGGAACGCGCAGGGCTCATGGAAGAAGTGAGTCGAGCAGGACAGGCTTTGGAAAAAATCTTTGATGTCAGAAAGATCAACTATGAATTATTGGGAAACCAGGTTCCGCATATTCACTGGCATCTGATTCCCAGGTTGCAGGCCGATCCTGATCCCTTGAAACCGGTGTGGTGCGTACCGCATGAGCCGGTGCGGCTCTCTGCTCACCAACTGACCGAACGAATTCACCGTCTTCGGTCAGCATTGGGTATCGATCCCAACCAACCCGTCTGATCTTCTCCTACCCAGAAAAAAATCCAGCCTGTCTGCAAGACTTCTCCGTGTTTTTACTCTGTTGTCCTCCCGCCTTCAGATGCTTCGGAATCTTCGTGAGTCCATAGCTTATGAAACTGCGGATTCCGTCTCTTGGGAGTCGATGAGGAATTGTGGTCGCATCGGTGGACTCGTTTCGAGCTGTGTATAGTGGCAAGGGGGAATGTCTTCCTTCAGCCGCCTCAGGAGTGTGGGAACTTTCATCTTGGGAGGGATGTTGCACACCCAGACGTGCATGCCGGTTTCTAATTCATCAAAGTGTCGCTGTAGACTAAATCCCGGTTTCTCCATGAAATAGGCGGACAGAAACCCGGTGATGCCCTGCACGACCCAGGAATGTTCTTTCACATACCGGTAGCTGACCCGAATCTCGACTACTTCAAACATGTTTTGAAGCCCCCTGTGCCGCAGAATAAATCTTACATAGAAGGGTCTTACCCTAACAATTTCCTGGCCTAATAGGGAATGAAGAAAAATATTGGGGATTTATCCGCTTCTGTCATACCCGATATTGTGTATCAGGCATCCAGCTTTGTGCTTCCGTCACTCACGACATTCGTTATCAGGAGCCCATCCTCGTGTCCTTGCAGATGGATCCCTGCTTACTAACGGCGAGAACAATGAAAGAGGAGATGGATTACTGCATACTGAAATTTTGTGAAGGCAGGATCTGAATCAGGGATATTCCAGATGGAGAAGAAAGGAGGGCCGGACATCTCCTAGATGGTGAATCGATCCGACCCCCCTTCTCTTGCTTGAATCCTACTCGTGGTGCTCGCCCTTACCATGCTTGCCTTTTGTCTCACCTTTGCCATGTTTTTCTTTGTATTCCTTCATTTTTTCCTGCCGCTTCTCTTGCATCTCCTTCCACTTCTTTTGTTGTTCCGGCGTCAGTTCAGCTTCAATTTTTCCCATGGCTTGCTGGCGAAACTCTTTCATTTGACTGTGCAGAGCTTCCATTTTCTGGTGTTTGTCTTCAATGATTGGGAGGATCTTGTCTTGCTGCTCTTTCGTAAGATCCAGCTTTTTGGTCAAATGTTCGAGTTGCGCTTGAGGATCATGCCCATAGCCATGATCGTCCCCGTCTGCCCAGGCTGTCGCTCCGAAGAGACTCAGTGCACAGATCAGCAATAGAGTGCTGGGCCATCGGAGCGTTGTGCCGAGGCTGCTCAAACAGTGGATAGGACTCTGAACGGATCGGGTCATGATTACCTCCTGGTGTGATTGTAATGGGAGTTCACCAACAAAAAATTGACAGTCGTTTAGTATATCAAATAATTGAGGACCTTATATCGGGGCGTTGGTATGGGAGTGGAAAACAGTATTGTGGGTTTCCTGCTTGTGAGAATCGTGATGGCGCCAACCTGTGGTTAAGGCTGGATAATAAGAGAATTAAGCAGTTTATTGGCTTCCCGTTGATCCTGTTGCCTGGACTCTGATGAAGGAGAGGGAGGGTCTGTGTTGATTATTTTTAGAAGTTCAGCCCCCGCCGCGGTTTGGTTTTGGCGCTTAATGTAAATTTTGGCCAAATCAAGTCTTGCTCCAGTGTAATCGGGTTTTGCTTCTAAGGCTCGAACGAGATATGTGATGGCCATGTCTTTGTCTCCTCCGAGAAACCAGGGAAGTTCTTCCAGCATCATCCCCATCATGTGAAGCGCCGGGGCGTGGTCTGGGCTTAGTTCTAATGCTCTTTTTACGTGTGTTTTCAGCGTATTCACCGTGAATGCAGAGGCCATGACTCCTGCGGTCTGCGCGGAGCTTCCAAGATTGGCCGCGTATAAATAATGGGCTTCCGCATTGTGTTCTTCCATATCAAGGACCCGTCTGGCCAGACGGGCACCTTCATCAAAAGCCTGACGTTTCTGATTCTCGTCCTGATAGATGTCCTGTCCAATCTGTAGATACAAGTCGGCTAACTGTAAGAGCGTGGCGGGGTCTGAAGAATCCTGGCTTCCCTGAGACTGAAGTGTTTGGAGTTGCGTTAAAGGGGAGTTCGAAGGTTCGGTGCTGAGGGAACCAGGTTCTGCCCAAACTCCCTGAATCCCCTTAAACAGCAAAAGTCCGACAAGCACGCATCCGAAAGTTTTGGAAATGAGGCGGCTGAGCCGTCGTGTGAAGGAAGTGTCAGTGGCCATAGTCTTCGGTGTTTTTAATGAGATCCCAGGGAGCAATAAGACCCACCAGGGACTTGGATTCTATCACAGGTAAAATGCGGAAGTGTTCCTGGACGTGGAGGAGAATGGTGGCGCAAGCCAGGTAGGAGGTTTCAGGTGAAACCGTTGGAGGATCGGTTTTCATTAATCCTTCGATTGGCCGGTTGCGGAGCGCGGCAAGTTTTTGATGGACCTCTTCCAGATCGGGGGCAAAGGTTACCTGGGATAATTCCCCGGAGAGAATATAGGGGGGAAGGATGGACGGAAAGACCATCATGATCGAGAAGATGCCTCGCAAACCGCCTTCCTGATCGAGCACAGGAAAGGCCTGGAATTTTTTTCGTGCACATTCCCGAAGGGCCCATCCTACGGTGCATTGCAGGGGAAGGGTCGTGATCGCCGTCGTCATAATGTCTTTGGCTTTCATAGATATCGCCACCAGATGTAGAGGGTTGAAATGATGATTTGCAAGAGCATGATAGGGAACGCCATGATCAGAAAGGGGACGAACCGGAATGAAATGCCATTTCGTTGGGCAATCCCCGCGACCACCAGATTAGCCGAAGCGCCGATCAGTGTGCCATTTCCCCCTAAGCATGCGCCAGCGGCCAAGGCCCACCAAAGGCCTTGCAGTTGCTCCGGGGGCACTCCCGCTTCCTGAAAGACGGGAAGCATATCTTTGACCATGGGAATCATGGTAGCGACGAATGGAATATTGTCGACAATAGCCGAGGCCAGGGCTGATACCCACAAGATGGCCATTGCGGTGATTGCGAAATTTCCGGCGGTCGCGTCGATGGTCCACGCGGCCAGTGTGTTCAACAGGCCGGTGTGTTCGATGCCGGCCACGATGATGAACAGCCCGCAAAAAAAGAAAATAGTGACCCATTCCACATGACTAAAGAAGCCGTGCACTTTATGCGCGCTTTCCTCCGGATTCAGGCCGTAGGTGACGAGCCAAAGTAAAAGGGCGGCACCGAGCAGCGCAATGGTCGCCGGCTCGAGTTGGAGCGTATGGTGAAGAAAGAATCCCAGAAGAACTAACCCGAACACGCTGAGACTCTGCTTGAGGAGCCGCCAGTCGGTAATCGCTTCCCACTCGTTAAACGCCATTAATCGGGAACGTGCGTCAGGAAGGACCACGAGTTTTTTCCTATAAAGAATGGCCAGGGGAATGAGGGTCATCATAAACGCGAGAATGGCCAGGGGAGTCAGATGCACGAGAAACTGATTGAATGTGAGTCCGGTGGCCGACCCGATCATAATATTGGGCGGATCGCCAATCAACGTGGCGGTGCCGCCCGTATTCGAGGCATTGATTTCCGCAAACAAAAACGGATAGGGGTTGATTTTCAATTCTTGCGCGATGAGGAGCGTGACCGGAGCAATCAGTAAGACCGTGGTGACGTTATCCAGCAAAGCGGAAAGGATGGCCGTGATGCCTGACAACATGATCAAAATTCCCAAAGGATGACCGTTGGCGGTTTTGGCCGCTTTGACAGCGAGAAATTGAAACACGCCGCTACCCTGGGTAATGCCCACCAGGACCATCATACCGGTCAATAATCCAATCGTGTTGAAGTCGATGCCTGCAATAGCCTGCTCCTGGGTCAGGACTCCCAACCCGATGACGAGTCCCGCCCCCATGAGGGCAATAATGGCCCGGTTGATCTTTTCGCTGATGACGATGGCATAGGTGATGAAAAATATGGCAGTCGCCACCACCATGGGGGAGAGCCCAAAAATTAGCGGGAGGGTTGTGTGTTCACTCATCTTTGTAACAGAAGCTGAAAGGTATGTGGCGGGGAATAGGAGAAACAGATTCAGGTGGAAAGTCTAATTTTTGAAAAGCCTTCTTCATATGGAAAGGTACGTTATAGACAGCAAGCGACTGCTCTGCCTCTTTTGCATTGCCTTGTGTGTTCCGCGAACCATCCTCTTGCCTCACCGTTGTGAAGAGATGGGTTGGAGTGCGGTGGCTATTGAAAGCAAGATATGTTCCAGCGTTATGGGTAGAGGGAATGGGGATGGATTTCAACCCGTTCATGAGAGAGGAAACGATGGATAACGGATTTTGGAAAGCGGAACGTCGAAGTCAAAAGAATTTTGTGCTGAACCGCACGGATCGAGGCGAGCGGGTCCGCACGCACTGGGGAAAAGGCGTACCGGCTTCTCTAAAGAAAACGTCGACATTTTAGGCTTCCACAGGTACAGGGGAGTTTTCCGTTGTGATGGGAGTCGCCATAATCGAGGGTGAGTTCGGTTCCGGCTTTGATGGGGTGCAAGGCATAAAACTCCGCCCGTTCTCCAAGAATTCTCATGAAGGTATTGGGTGTGCAGGAGTGATTGATGAACCGGAACCCTGAAGTCTCTTTGGCTCCATCGATCGACTTCCCATTATTCACTTCGACAATGGCAATCCACTTTTGGGCTTTGGCTCGCTTTCGCCCTTCTCGTCGGGTGATGCGTTCCCCTTCATACTCGCCGATTTTTTGCCGGTGCCGCAACGGGACTTTAGTAAATAAGCCACGGCCCTCAATGGTACTGGCTTTCACTTCCATTGGAACCGGCCATTTTTTCGTGCTGAATGTCGTGGATTGTTTCGGAGACATAGAGAGGATTGCGGCTCTCATCCGGGCAGGCCTGGATGAGGAAACGGTTAGGACATGGGAATGGATGGGAAACCTTTCAGGATCGTGTGGTGGTGGTTTAATCTCCCCCTTGAAACGCATCTTCATCAAATTCAGGGATGGCATGTTCTTCCTCAACCCCTAACCCGCCTTGAAATGATTCCCGAATGGCAAGGATTTGTTGGTGGGTTGTCGTGCCTTCGATCTTCTTACCAAAACGATCAAGAAAGTGATCGCATAATTCCAGCCCCTGTTGAAAATAGCGGGCCAAGGGTCCTTCCGTGACCTGTTGCCAGGTGATGTAGATCAAAAATTCCTGCAGGTGTTGGGCCTGCGGGAGCTGTGCTCCCAATTCCTGAAGGGTATCAAAGGCTTGCTTGGCTTCCGGCCCTTGATCAGTGGAAAAGATCTCCTCGGCTTCTAAAATATCCGACTCAAGATTCCCAAGTTCTCCTTCTTCCTCCGCGTGGTGGAGAGCTTGTTGAGCGGCGATGGCTGGATCAAAATTCATGAAAAAAGTTGAAGCCTATGTAAGGGAAATTTCCGTGCGTTGGCGAAGTGTAGCAGATTCCTCAACGGTTTGCGTATTCCAAAATGGCCAAGTGAAAAACGAAACCCCGTGAGGGCAAGGATCACTTTGCGGGAGAGAATGGGATGTTTTAAATTACTATTTGAGGAGGGAAAGGGTTTGATGGGGAATCCACCAGTAGGTCCACAATCCCGGAAATGGGAGTCATTTTGTGCCGCACGGCAGGAATATTTGTGTGTATTGGCTGCGGCAGTGGAGAAAAGTTTTCTGAGGCGTGATACGACGCATCCGGTGTTCTGCGGGTGCATCGATTGGCATTCCAGTGTTCATGGCGCCTACGCGTTGTTAACCGCCGCCAGGCTGACCGGTCAAACCCGGTGGGCCAGGGTTGTGGATGCTGCGCTGGAGCCCGATGGCTTGCAAGCCGAGCTGACCTCGCTTAAACGAGGGGAATTGGATCACGAGTTGCCCTATGGCTTTGCCTGGTTTCTCAAGCTTGCGCAGGAGCGTGAATACGGCTGGAGCAAACCCGATTTACTCCCATTGGCCGCGGAAATGGCCTCGCGTTTGGGACGCTGGCTTTTTTCCTTATCGGATAAGGCGGTGATACATCATACCCAACGACGGGAATACGGGAATCTCTCCTGGCCTCTGCTGAATCTCTGGCAGTGGGGAACATGGAAGGGGGAGACGGAGCTCATCGAAAATCTCAGGGCGTTTACGCAAACCCGCTTGTTACCCCTTGATCAGGAATGCCCTTCTTCTCTTGACCATACAATAGATGAATTTTTTCCGTCGGCGAT
>Ga0224496_10001307_pt1 | contig 15648 bp, 12 predicted proteins | sample SF_Jul11_sed_USG_2_FD_168127 | JGI IMG/M metagenome (GOLD analysis project Ga0224496, IMG submission 168127) | Sediment microbial communities from San Francisco Bay, California, United States - SF_Jul11_sed_USGS_8_1 | ecosystem: Environmental > Aquatic > Marine > Sediment | place: USA...
CACGACACGTAGTCGCGTGCCGCCTGCTTCTCGGCCTCGGCCGCCGCCTCGTTAAGGTAAAGATTCTTCAGCTCGCCGCCATGCGGCTCTTTGAACGCGCCCATTGTCTAGATCCTGTGTAGAAATCAGTAAAGCCGCGCAGGCAAGTGATAACCCGCGCGGCTTTGAAATTGCGAATAGGTGGGACTCTTCCTAGAACGGAATATCGTCGTCGAAGTCATCGGGACCCGGCGCGGGTGGCGTATTGCCGCCGCCTTGCTGGCCACCGCCGGAGCCTCCGCCACTCCCGCCGCCAAACGATCCGCCGCCCGCTCCGCCACGGCCGCCGAGCATCTGCATTTCATCGGCAATGATTTCGGTCGTATAGCGATCCTGGCCATCCTGACCCTGCCACTTGCGCGTGCGCAGCTTGCCCTCGACATAGACCTGCGAACCTTTGCGCAGATACTCGGCTGCGATTTCGGCCAGGCGTCCGAACATGGCTACCTTGTGCCATTCGGTGCGCTCTTTCTGCTCGCCGGTTTGCTTGTCTTTCCACGACTCGTTGGTCGCGACGGTGAAATTGGTGACGGCCGAACCACTCGGCATGTAGCGTGTCTCGGGATCCTGTCCGAGGTTACCGACGAGGATGACTTTGTTGATTCCGCGGGCCATGTTGGCTCCTGTTCTTCTGGGACTGTATTTATAGTATTTCGCGGCCCTGGGCCGCGAGAGGGACACTATTGTAGAGCCTGCCCGGGCAATTGCTAGCCCGATTTCGGCGAATAAACGTCAAATTATTTACGAAAACGACCGAAGCCCTGCAGTGCGAGCCAGATACCGCCCATCAGCGCGCAGACAAAAAACACGTCGGTCGGGCGACCCTGGCCCAGGAACCTTCCGCCAACAAGGCCACCGACAAACGCTCCGAGGAACTGGGCGCTCGAAAACACGCCCAGTGAGGCGCCGCGCACCGCCTCGTCCGCCAGCACCGAGAGCCGGGCGGGCAGCCCTGCCTCGAGGAAATTGAAGCCCGCGAAAAAGATGACGAGCGCGATGAACACGGGGCCTGCCGAGAAGGAAAAGAACGTCAGCCCGAGCTGCGCGACGACGATCAACGTGACGGCCAGGCCGATCAGGTGCCCACGTCCCTGGTGATGGTCCCGCATGATCATCGGCACCGCGAGTGCGAGCGACACAATGAGCGCACCGATGTACATCTTCCAGTGCGCGGTGAGCGGCATCTCGAAACGGTCGTGCAACAATAAGGGCAGCGCCACGAAGGTCGCCGTCATGATGGCGTGCAGCAGGAACACGTAGAAGTCGATCCGCAGCAGATCGGCGCGAAACGCCGGGACCAGGCTCCAACTCTCGCGGCGCACCGGTCGCGGCATGTCGGGCAGCAGCCTCAACAGCAGTGCTGCGACCAGTGCCAGCGCGGCGGCCACCCAGAACAGCGCCAGCACGCCGAATTTCGCGGCAATCAACGGTCCCGCGGCAAATGCGAGCATGAAGGACGTACCGATGCCGACACCGAATATAGCCATTGACCGGGTACGAACTTCCGGGCGTGTCGCATCGGTGATCAGCGCGCTCAGCGTGGCCGAGATCGCGCCGGCTCCCTGCAGAAAACGACCGGCGACGACACCATGGATCGAATCGGACATGGCGGCGACGATGCTGCCGGCCGCGAAGATGACCAGTCCACCGACGATGACAGGGACGCGTCCTATACGGTCCGACAGGGCGCCGAGCGGAATCTGAAAGCCCGCCTGCGTCAGGCCGTAGGCACCAACGGCCAGGCCGATCAGCAGCGGCGTGGCGCCTTCCAGGTCCCTCGCGTACAGCGACAGGACCGGCAGCAGCGCAAACAGGCCGAACATGCGGATCATCGCGATGAGCGCGACGACGCCAACCGAGCGGCGCTCGTCGGCGAGCATGGTAATGCCCTCGGGCTTTTCTGATTCCAAAGCGTGCTTCCTTTGCGCCGCGGAGGCGCGGCGGCGTATATTAGCAGGTTGTTCGGCCTCGACTTAAATCTCCCTGATGAAATCAGCAGAACGCAATATCCGAATCGCCGGCGCGAGGACCCACAACCTCAAGAACGTCGATCTGACCCTGCCCCGCGACCAGCTGATCGTGTTCACGGGACTATCGGGCTCCGGCAAATCGTCGCTTGCGTTCGACACGATCTATGCCGAAGGCCAGCGCCGTTACGTCGAGTCGCTGTCGGCCTATGCGCGGCAGTTCCTGTCGATGATGGAGAAACCTGACATCGATCATATCGATGGGTTGTCGCCTGCCATTGCGATCGAGCAAAAGTCGACCTCGCACAACCCGCGATCGACAGTCGGCACGGTCACCGAGATCTACGACTACCTGCGGCTGCTGTTCGCCCGTGCCGGTACGCCGAAGTGCCCCGATCACGATGTGACGCTCGAAGCGCAGACGGTCAGCCAGATGGTCGATCACGTCCTCGAATTACCTGAAGGCACAAGGCTCATGCTGCTTGCCCCGGTTGTTGCCGAGCGCAAGGGCGAACACGTGCACCTGATGGCAGACCTGCAGGCCCAGGGATTCATACGCGCCCGAATCGATGGCGAGATCTACGAGCTCGACCAGCCGCCGGCACTCGATCTGCGCAAGAAACACAACATCGATGCGATCGTCGATCGTTTCAGGGTAAAGGAGGACCTGCACCTGCGCCTCGCCGAATCGTTCGAAACCGCGCTGCGGCTGGCCGACGGCGTCGCGCGCATCGTCTACATGGACGACAGCGAGGCGGATGAAATCACGTTCTCCGATCGCTTTGCCTGCAACATCTGCGGCTACAGCCTGACCGAACTTGAACCGCGCCTGTTTTCATTCAACAACCCGAGCGGCGCCTGCCCGGGCTGCGACGGCCTGGGCGTGAAACAGTTCTTCGACCCGGAGCGCGTCGTTGTTAACCCGGGATTATCCCTGGCCGGTGGCGCGATTCGTGGCTGGGATCGCAAGACGACGTATTACTACCAAATGATCCAGAGCCTCGCCTCTCATTATGACTTTGACATCGAGACGCCATTCAACGAGCTCAGCAGGAAACTGCAGGACATCGTGCTGCACGGCAGTGGCAAGGACAAGATCGAGTTCTTCTACGCCAACTCGCGCGGCATGCAGGTCAAGAAACTGCATCGCTTCGAGGGCGTGCTGCCGAACCTCGACAGGCGTTATCGTGAAACCGAGTCAAGCGCCGTGCGCGAGGAATTGTCGAAGTTTCTCAACAGCCAGCCCTGCCCGGAGTGCCACGGTACCCGCCTCAATGTCGCTGCACGCCACGTGTTTATTTGCGGCCACTCGCTGCCTGAAATCACGAGCCTGTCGGTCGGGCATGTGCGTGAGTTCTTCGACACGATGCATCTCGACGGCTGGCGCGCGACCATCGCCGACAAGATCGTCAAGGAGATTTCGGACCGCGTTGGCTTCCTGTCGGATGTCGGCCTCGACTACCTGTCGCTCGATCGCAGTGCCGAGACCCTCTCCGGCGGCGAGGCGCAACGCATTCGCCTCGCCAGCCAGATCGGCTCGGGACTCGTCGGCGTCATGTACATCCTCGATGAACCCTCGATAGGCCTGCACCAGCGCGACAACCAGCGCCTGCTCGGTACGCTCACTCACCTTCGGGATATCGGCAATACGGTCATTGTTGTCGAGCACGACGAGGAAGCCATTATGTCGGCCGACTTCGTCGTCGACCTCGGACCCGGTGCCGGCGTGCATGGCGGCCACGTGGTCGCGGCCGGTTCACCCGCGGAGATCCAGAGGGAACCGCGGTCGGTGACGGGCCAGTACCTCTCCGGCAAGCGCGCCATCGCGGTGCCGGACGCGCGCACGCCGAACAACGCGGACAAGCAGATTCGCGTGCTGGGCGCATCCGGCAACAACCTGAAGTCAGTCGATGCATCCATCCCGGTTGGCCTCATGACCTGCGTGACGGGCGTGTCGGGATCGGGCAAGTCCACGCTCGTCAACGACACCCTGTACAAGGCTGTCGCCGAAGAGATCAATCGTGCGAGCCGCAATCCGGCGCCACACAAGGCCGTGGAAGGACTCGATGCGATCGACAAGGTCATCGACATCAGCCAGAGCCCGATCGGGCGCACGCCGCGCTCCAATCCCGCGACCTATAGCGGCCTGTTTACACCGATCCGCGAACTGTTTGCGGGTACGCAGGAAGCCCGTTCACGCGGCTACATGCCCGGGCGTTTCAGTTTCAATGTCAAAGGCGGTCGCTGCGAAGCCTGCCAGGGTGACGGTGTTATCAAGGTCGAGATGCACTTCCTGCCCGACGTGTACGTGCCCTGCGACGTGTGTCGCGGCCAGCGGTACAACCGGGAGACCCTCGAGATTCGCTACAAGGGCAAGAACATTCACGAGGTTCTCGACATGACCGTTGAGGATGCCGCCGTGTTCTTCCAGAACGTGCCGGTCGTCGCCCGCAAGTTACAGACGCTCATGGATGTCGGCCTGACCTACATTCGCCTGGGGCAGAACGCCACGACGCTCTCCGGTGGTGAAGCGCAGCGCGTAAAACTCGCCAAGGAGCTGTCGAAGCGCGATACCGGCAACACGCTCTACATTCTCGACGAGCCAACGACAGGGCTGCACTTCCACGACATCGAGCAATTGCTCGGTGTGTTGCATCGGCTGCGTGACCACGGCAACACAGTGGTCGTCATCGAACACAATCTCGACGTCATCAAGACCGCTGACTGGATCATCGACCTGGGTCCGGAAGGCGGTGATGGCGGGGGCGAAATCATCGCGCAGGGAACGCCCGAGGACGTGGCCGCGACCAGGGGCTCATTTACGGGTGAGTTCCTCAAACCGCTGGTTAAACGCGCGGGCAAATCGAAGCGCAGCGCCTGAGTCCGTTCGCAGGTACAGCGACGGCTCGATGAGCTCGAGTTCCATCAGCAGGAAACGGCCGTCGGGCCCGCGCACCCAGTCTCCCCTGCCGTAGACAGGCCGCGGATCGACATGCGAAAACACCCGGCGGGCGACATCCAGCAAGCCGTCGGGTGGTGCGATTGGCCTGATCTCGGCACCGTGTTCCTCCTGGACCCGAAAATCGCCGGCCCTGGGGGTCTTCAGGATCGCGTGGCTGTACTCACCGCTAAAGAAGAAGAGGGAAAACTCGCCCTCCTCGCAGATACCCTCGATAAACGGCTGCACGATGAACGCACGTCCGGCAAAGCATTCAGCCAGGTGTGCGAGTTTGTCACCGGCAACGGGGTTTGTCAGAACGAAGGTATCCTTTGCATTGGCGCCGACGGTTGGCTTGATGACAAGCTTGTCGACGTCGTGCGCGGCGAAAAAGCCAGGCACACTGCGGGTGTCGAAGTCGTCGTACCAGCTGCTCGGGACGATGTCGTCCCCGCGCGCCGACACGTCCTTCAGGTAGGACTTGTCGAGATTCCACCGCACGGTGGATAGTTCGTTCAGGAGTACGGCACGGCTCGCGTCGATTCGTTCCAGCACGCGCAGGAACTCGTCGGGGAATGCCGGGTAGTCCCACGGCACGCAGATGTACACAGCGTCGAACGCGTTCCAGTCGGGGCTGCTGCGCCAGGGCACGCACTGCACGTCCCAGCCGAGCGCTGCCATCGGCTCCAGGCTCAGGTGAAAATCGGTTACGTAGTCACCCATGTCGTCCATGACGAGGTACGCGGCGCGTTTGTCGTTCATGCGGTCCTGCTCCGCTACTGGCGCTCGGCGGGAGCCTCTTCCGCTCCCGAAAACCTGCCATCGGTAAGGAATGCGATGGTCAGCTCGATCGGCTCTTGCATACGCATCATGAACGCGTGGGAATGCTCGACCACGACAAAGTCCGTCATGCCTTCGAGCTTGGTGTCCTCCACCGACACGCGCCCGTCATCCGGATTGGGCAGAACGGCTGACGTGATCGGGTCGATCGTTCGATTGCCCGCAATGACGCCCAGCTCGAAATCAGCCGGCCCCAGTCTAAGTGGAATGCTGTCCTCACCTTTGCCCAGCTGCCGACCTGACGGGCCATTGATCCAGTCATAGCCGGGAACGTCGATCATTTCGTCGGCGGCGACACTGCCCTGGTTCGGCGGTCCGAGCATGACGACGCGACCGAGCTCCGGGATCTCGTTCGTACTCAGGTACTGACGCACCAGGATGCCGCCAAGCGAGTGCGTCACAAAGTGGATTCGGTCGACACGTTCATGCTCCCGGCAGGCTGCCAGGCCGTCCGGCACCGCGATGTCCGCAAGTTCCTCGATCGTGTGATCACGCGACGGGTAGTCGATATTCGCAGTAATGAACCCGGCCTGGTCGAGTTCTCTTTGCATCTTGTTCATCGATGTCGCGCCACGCATCAAGCCGTGCAGCAACACCACGCAGTCGTCGGCCTGCGCGATACCGGCAGACAACAGGAGTACGAGAACCAGGAGCAAGCCTTTCATAGACACTCAGACATCGCCAACCAGGCCGCGTTCACGTAATTGGCGATCATGCAGGCGGCTGAGGAGTAGCAGCGCCGCTACCGCACCGAACAGTGCCCATCCCATGTCCGACTGGGTGTCCCACACATAACCCTGCGTCCCGAGGAATGCCTCCGCGGCCTCGTCGGACAGCAACGCCACCCACCATTCTATGAGTTCATAAAACGCGCTGAAGCCCAGGCAAAAACTGACAATGAAGAAATCACGCCACCTGGCAGAGTTGAAAACCTGCAGGCGAATCATGAGCTCACGCGCGATCATCGCCGGAATAAACCCTTGTGCGAGGTGCCCCAGCTTGTCGTAATTGTTGCGTGTCCCATCGACCAGCTCACGCACCCACTCCCCCAGCGGTACTTCCGCATAGGTGTAGTGGCCGCCGATCATCAGGATGACGCAATGCACGAGGATCAGCACGTAGACGAGGCTTGTCAGGGGGAAGCGTTCGCGCGTGAACCAGACAACGATGCCACCCAGGACGGCCGGCGCTACCTCGAGGCCCCAGGTGACGGTGTCCTTTGGCCCGATGCCGGACCACACGAGGACAGCCACGAACGTGCCGATCCAAACCCACCTCATCTCATGTCATCCTTTCTCGTCCGCCAGAAACCGTCGCTGCTGAATTTCTCCCAGACCCACGGCAGCCAGCGCAGCAACGCGAAACTCAACCACAGCGCCCACGCGAGGATAAGCACCTTGTAGATCCAGATGGGCATCGTAAACGCGGTCGCAACCGGCAGCACGGAATCACTGCGGTCGGCAAACCAGCCGAGAATCGAGCCGTAGGAACGATGCCCGGTCACGTGCATGTCGGGTGTGCCCAGCAGCCCCTGCGGCAGCGCGACGGCCACCGCCAGCAGGGCAACGATCGTAATGCCGGCGATGATCACCTGGAGAACATCGAATTTCCACCAGCTTAAATCGCTACCGGCAATGCGTTCGCGCGCCCCGCAAGCCAGTAGCCAGATCGCGACGAGGGCAAGGACAGGCCAGTTGAAGGTACTGAACCCAAGCCCCAGCAAGAGCCACTGCCAGCTGTTCAGCGGCGCCAGGCCGGTGCGCCCGAGTAGCAGCGCGAAGACAATCAATACAGCAAGTTCGGACCAGTACAGCACTGCGGGTCCGAGCCGCGGCCCGCGCGTCCCGATCAACCACCTGTCCTCCGGCAGCTGCAGCGACATCTCGATATTGCCGGCCGGCGCCCCGAGATCGACCTCGGGCGTCTTGGTCCGGAAACCCATAGCGCCACTCGATCGCCACGCGACACTGACGGAGTGCTCTCCCGGCAGGATCGGCAATGTGAGCTCGCCGTTCTCGGCGCGCAACGTCTGATCCCGTCCGTCGATCGTCAGCGACGTCATTTCCGCGTCATCCGGCAGTCGAATGACGTGTTGCGCGCCACGCGTACTGCGGTATTGCAGCGCCAGCACCACGTCGCTCGACCGGCTTCCGCGCGTCGTGGTCAATGCGACCGAGTCGAATGCCAGCGTCGATCCTGCACTGGCTTCGGGGCGCGTTGCCGTCAGCGTCAGTTGTTCACCACCACGTGGATCGAATTCGGCGACGCGCACATCGCTGTTGCTTTCACCGCTGTTGCTCTCGGGCAGACCCTCGAAAGTGGCGTTCCAGATATTGCCGACGGCAAAGCGCCAGGTTTCTTTCCACGGAACGCCTTGCCCTGCTGTCAGCACCAGGGGCGACTGCCGCGGCAGGTTCGAGGCCCAGCTCACCGAGTACTGGCGCGGATCCATCGACACCAGGACGTGCTGGTCGGTCACGGTGAAATCACCACTCACAATGGTCTCACCATCGAGTAACGGCACGTCGAGCGTGAGCGCACCTTGTGCCGGGGCAACACGAGTAACGGTCGTCCGTACGCGCCAGTCGAGGTCCAGCTCAATCGTGCGTTCAATCTGGGCGAACGGCGGGAAGCGGCTGCTTTCCCACCGCACGACATCGCCGCTCTCGTCGGTCTGCAGGCGTGTCAGTTGCAGCGACCCGGCAAGCAGGCGGCGATCCTTGACGCCGGCAACGAGCCAGCCATCGCTTGCGACAGTGACGACGCGAGCTGGTGTCGGGAACGGTACCTCGAGACTATCGACTGCCGGCACCGGACCGCGCAGGTCGACTCGATGCCGGCCCGGTTTCATGGATAGCCAGAACGAGCCATTGGCCATTCGCAGGACGCGCGCGTTGCCGGCGCCATTGACCAGGACCGCGTCGGGGCGCCAGCCTTGCGCCGAACCCGGCAAGGGTATGCCGACCTCCTCCGTCGCATGAATGTCCAGCGTCATGCTGATCGTGTCGGCGTCGACGCTAACCTCGGCAGCCGCGATTTCCGCACAGCGCGGCACGCAGTCGGGCATCTCGAGCAGGCGCTGCTCCAGTTGTCGAAGCAGCTCGGCATCGGGCATCTGTGCGTCGGCTTGCGGGCTGGCAGCGAGCAGGAACCCGCACAGCAAGACCGCCACTGAACCGGCTGCCTGGCTGCGGCCCAGCACAAGACCACCGGGAAGCGTCCAGCGGCGATTGACAATCTCTGCCGCAATGACACCGGCGAACAACAGCAGCAGCCCGACCTCGATGAATCGCAGGAGGCTGACCAGCCAGCCTGGCAGGATAATCAGCCGCATTTGCTGCTCGGCGTCGACGGGCCCGCTCCATTGCAAGGTGTAGTTGTTCCAGCGCCAGGTGGGTATGCCGGGTCCGGCCTGGACAATGGCGTTGGGCGCATACCGCGAGAAATTCTGCGGCTGCTTTGCACCGGTCACGACGATTTCCTGGAGTTCGTCCGATGTAGCGGGGACCGACTGAACCATCGTACTGACTGCCTTGCGAGCTTTTTGCGCCTCGGCTTCGGCGTCGTACCGGCTATCGGCGGCCCCAAACATGTCGAAGCTCTGCCCCCGATACTGGGGTTCGAGCTGCGGGTATATCGCGATGCGCAACTGACCTGCGATAAACGGCACGAGCACGATGACGAGTGCTGCGACGCTCAGCAACTGGTAGCTGCGCACGATGCGCCGCAGCCAGCCTTCGGGTGCCACGCGCAGCAGGGCGACGGCGATCAACAGGTTCAGCCAGAGCCAGTTGGGCGCCCCTAATTCATGGAAACTCAGGACGAGCGCCAGCAGCGCGGCGACGCCGGCGACAGGATTGAACAACCGCCACATCGCGACCGTGATGATCAAGACGAGGAAGAAATCGACCAGCTCCCATTCGCTCGCCCAGCTTCCGGCGGCGCGATCCACACCGGGTGCCGTAAGCAGCTTGTGTCCCGGCGGCAGATTCAGGCTTGTCTCGACATCCGCGAAACGTGCCTGCCAGCCCGTGACGGGCATGGCACCGCGGGTTTCGCTGCGCCCAAGCGCATTCAGGCTCACATCCGTCCGGCGAATCTCCACGCCTGTCTGTCCTTCGAGCGCACCGTCCGTAATGAGCAGCGCCTCGCCAACCTCCTCGGCTGCAAGCAGGGTGTAGGGGCCGCCCATGTCCAGTCGCCACCCGGTGCGCATCTTCCCGGCTACTTCGTCTTCGACTAGAAAGCTTTTGCCGTCGAAGCCGAGCCACATCGTCCTGTTGAGTTCCAGCTCGTTGCTGGCGGACACAACGCCGCGGCTGCGTTCGGTGATTTCGAATGTAGCGCCCGCGTCTACACGGTAAGCGGGAAACGACTGCCAGTTGGCGGGAACCTCAACCTGCGCCGGATCCACCGGCGGCAGGCCTTCGGCCGCCGTGACACGTAACCGGTCATTCGACTGGTAGCTCCAGATTTCTGTCGCCGGCAGGTTATGTCCCGCCTCCGGACTGCCGATGCTGTTCGTCACGTCCGGTGCTCGCGCGGTGAGGTTTATCACCCAGCGACCGGGACGGACCTGGAGCCGCAGGTTCCCGTCGGACTCGAGTTTCGCCGGTAACTGGCTCTGCAGGCCTGTCGGAATGAAACCGTCGGGGAGGATCGGGCCGAACAGCTCCTCACGGACAGCGCCTGAAACATCGATCCGCAGCGTCGTGACGAGACGCGTCGGCACCTCGTCAACAACGAGCCGGTAAACCACGGAGCGAACCGAGTCCACCGCGCGCGTGTCTCGTTCGCGCTCGCCGAGGAATACGCCATTGCCGTTCAGCTCCGGGCGCGCAACGGATCGACCATCGACCGTGAGGGACAACAGGCCACTCTCCGAAGGCACACGCAGCACGCCGGGGCGTTCCTCCCACTCGAAACGACCGGCGATCCAGTACGTGCCCGGACCGAGGCGAACACTTGGGACATTGTTGCGCGCGATTACTTCAACGGCACGATCGTTTACCGTTACGCGATCGGGCCAGTGTTCCGCGTTGCCCGGCAGGCTGACCCACTGCTCCTCGGCATGCAGCGTCCATTGCTGCATGAAGCGGCCGCCTGTCGACGTTACGTCGAGTTGCAGGCGCCCAGGCCAGGCGCAGAGGAAATTGGATCGTTCAACACCGTTGCCATCGAAATGGAACGGGCAGTCCAGGTACTCCCTGTCTTTCAGGACCCACTTCTGCCAGCCCTCAAGTTCGTCGGGGACGTAGTCCTGGGCAAAGACCGTGCCCGCCATGAGCAGCAGGGCAATAACAGATGACATGATGTTCTTACGCATGATGACTCTCCGGCAATGCGTGCCTGACACTATACGTGAACGCGGTGGGGCGTCACCCAGGGTTAGTAATGCGGCGGCCTTTCGTCGGCCGGGTCGCCCTCCGGACCTCCGGCACCCACCGCTTTTACGCGGTCGATCAACGAGCGGCAAAGTCCTTCCAGTTGCATCAATTTCGCCTGTTGAGTCGTGACGACATCGTTGAGTTCGTGCAGCAACTGGTCCTGGTGCGCCAGTCGTGTTTCGAGATCGATGAATCGTTCCTCGCTCATGGGCTCCCCCTGTTCGCGGTTTCCTATTCAGGTAGGATACACGCCAAATCCCTGCGGAACCCACTATGTCACTGCTTCGTTTCGACGATATCAGCCTCGAGTTCGGCGACCAGCTGATTCTTCGCAGCGCCGAGTTTTCGATCGAGTCCGGTGAGCGTGTCTGCCTCATCGGCAGGAACGGTGCAGGCAAGTCAACGACGCTCAAGCTGATCATGGGCACACTCGAACCGGATCGCGGTGAGATCATTGCAAAGGACGGCCTGATCGTCAGCCAACTCGAGCAGACACTGCCGGAGGGCATGGACATGCCCGTGACCGATGTCATTCGCTCGGGCCTCACCCGCGTAGAGGCGCTGCTGAGAGAGTACGAACGTCGCTCGCAGCTCGGACTCGACGAGCATGGATTGCGGGAACTCGAGGCGTTGCACGCGAAGATCGATGCGCACGATGGCTGGCACCTCGAGCAACGAGTCGAAACCACGATCACCGAGCTCAGCCTGCCCGCTGACAAGAAAATGAACGAGCTCTCGGGTGGCTGGCGTCGACGTGTCGCACTTGCCAGGGCACTTGTGCAAAAACCGGATCTTTTGTTGCTGGATGAACCCACCAACCACCTGGACATCGCGACGATCCAGTGGCTGGAGGACCATATCTACAATTTTTCGGGCGCCGTCATGTTCATCACGCATGACCGGGCCTTCCTGCAGCGACTGGCGACACGCATCCTCGAAATCGACCGCGGGCGGCTCACGAGCTGGCCCGGCGACTATGATAACTTCCTGAGAAGAAAGGAAAAATTAGTCGAAGACGAGGCCGTGGCCGAGGATAAGTTCGACAAGAAGCTGGCCGAGGAGGAAGCCTGGGTACGGCAAGGTATCAAGGCCCGGCGCACGCGCAACGAAGGCCGCGTGCGTACGTTACTGAAGATGCGCGAGGCCCGCGAGGCGCGGATTGCGAGGGCAGGAAAAGCCCGCATTCATATCGAGGAAGCCGAGCAGTCCGGCCGCAAAGTCATCCGCGCGCGCAACATCAGTTACAGCTACGGTGACGAGAAGGTCATCGACGACTTCAGCATCAAGATCATGCGTGGCGATCGGATCGGCTTGATCGGCAACAACGGCGTCGGCAAGACGACATTGCTGCGGCTGCTACTCGGCGAACTGGAACCGCAGGCCGGCACGGTGAAAATGGGCACGGGCCTGGAAGTTGGCTACTTCGACCAGCTACGACAGGCGCTCGACCCCGAGAAGTCGGTGGCTTACAACGTCGGTGAGGGCCGCACCTATATCAACCTCAATGGCAAGGACCGCCACATCGTCGGCTATCTCACGGGATTCCTCTTCAGTCCCAAGCGAGCCATGACGCCGGTGAAGTCGTTGTCGGGTGGCGAGCGCAATCGAGTCATCCTCGCGAAGTTGTTTACGCGGCCCGCCAACCTGCTGGTTCTCGATGAACCAACCAACGATCTCGATATCGAGACGCTCGAGGTCCTCGAGCAAAAACTCTGCGAATTCACGGGAACGTTAATCGTGGTCAGCCATGACCGGGAGTTCCTCGACAACGTCGTTACCAGCACCGTGGTATTCGAACAGGATAATAAAGTGCAGGAGTACGCCGGTGGCTATAGCGACTGGTTGCGACGCGGCCACGAACTCGCGGTAACCGACAATCCTTACGAAGTCGAACGCAGGAAACGCGAAGCGCTCGAGCGCCGCAAGGACAGGAAAGCGACGAAACTCAGTTACAAGGACCAGCGCGAACTCGACGGCCTGCCGGCGGAGATCGAACGGATCGAGGCGGAAATCGCGGCCTTGCAGGCGACGATCGCGACACCCGACTTCTATGCTCAGGACGCAGAGATCGTGCAGCGCGAGCTACACCGCCTCAGCGAAAGCGAAAAGCGCCTGGAACAGCGAATCGAGCGATGGGGTGAGCTCGAAACGCTGCAGGACTCCTTCCTAAAGTAGCTCGAACAGCAGCGCGACGCAGGCGATCCAGCCCGTGACGAATGCCAGCGTGCGCACCCACGGGATGCCCAGGGTGTAGGCGACGACATGCACGAGGCGTGCCCAGAAATACACCTGGCAGACGAGCACGGTCGTCGGGTTGCTGATGCCCGCGACATGAGCGATCAGAACCAGTGTCGCGAACACGACCAGGTTCTCAACGGCATTGTAGTGCGCCGCTTTCATGCGCCCGGCCCAGGCGGCCATGGGTTTCGGATTCTCCGGGTAGCCAACGGCGTCAACGAGACCGCGGACCATGATCACGTTCAGGACGTAAGGCACCCACATCACGGCTGACAGGGCAACCACCCAGGCAAGACTGGTAAGTTCAGGGGTCATTATTTACTCCTCTTTGCTTTTCTTGATCAGGAAGAAACACTTGTCGGGCATAGGCGCATTGTCCGGGTAGTCCACGACGACAAATCCCAGCGAGCGGTAGCACTGGCGGGCAGGCAGATTGTCCCGGTAGACGAACAGCGAGTACTCAGCGTAGTCATGCGCGGCGGCCAGTGCCGCGATGATCATGCTGACCAGTTGCCTGCCTGCTCCGTGGCGCCTCAGGGCGGGGTTCACGACCAGGCGCGCCAGGTGCCCTCGGCCGTCCCGGTCGTAAGACTGGCCGAACGCCGCCAGCCTGCCGTCCGCCGGCCGCAAGACGTAGGAAGTCATGAAATCGATACGGCAGTCCTCGCGGAAGGTCCGGGCCGTAAACGGATAACGGAAATTCGGTCCGCTCCAGGTGTCCACCGCGGCGGCATCCTGGAACCAGGCCATTATCTCTTCGAAGTCAGCGTCGGCCGCGAGCGCCAGGGTCCAGCCGCCGTCCTGTCGCGACCAGGCACTCACTCGCGATTCTTCGGCAGCGCGAAGTGCAACACGATATAGCCCATGATTCCGGACAACAAAGAACCAAGGATGATGCCGAGTCGCTCATCGAATACCATGCCGGGGTCGATGACCGTGTTCTCGAAGGCGAGCGAACCGACAAACAGGCTCATCGTGAAACCGACGCCGCACAGTATCGACACGCCATACAGACCGCCCCAGTTGGCTCCGTCCGGCAGTCGCGCAAGACCAAGCTTGATGGCGATGAGACAGAACAGGTAGATGCCGACCTGCTTGCCAACAAACAAACCGGCAGCGATACCCATGGGAACCGGGTGCAGGAGGCTGTCGAAGCTGACGCCGCCAAGGTCGATGCCGGCATTGACGAACGCAAACAACGGCAGGACACCCAGCGCAACAACCTGGTGGAGGTCGTGCTCGAGCTCGAGCAGAGGCGAATAGCCCTTATTGTCCGGATCACGCATCGGAATAAATGCGGCCAGCGCGACGCCGGCCAGGGTCGCGTGTACGCCGGACTTGAGCACGGCAATCCACATGATGATGCCGACCAGGACATACGAAGAAATGCTCATGACGCCACGCCGATTCAGGACCGTTAACGCGGCCAGGCAGACCCCCGCTACCGCGAGGGCTGCCGTCGACAGCTCAGCGGAATAGAAGATAGCGATGATAACGATGGCGCCGAGATCGTCGAAAATCGCCAGCGAGACCAGGAACACCTTGAGCGAAAGGGGCACGCGCGACCCCAGCAGTGTCAGGATACCGAGCGCAAACGCTATGTCGGTCGCAGCCGGAATTGCCCAGCCCTGCATCGCAACAGGATCATCGTGATTCAGGAACACGAACACGCCGACCGGCACAACCATACCCCCGACGGCCCCGAGGGCCGGGAGCAGGACGTTTGCCGGCCGCGACAATTCGCCCTCAAGAAACTCGCGTTTCAGTTCGAGGCCCACCAGGAAGAAAAAGATTGCCATGAGACCGTCGTTGACCCAGAGAAACAACGGTTTTGCTATCTGCAATCCGCCGACCCGAACCTCGACGGGCGTGTCGATAAAATAGGCGTAAAGACCGGCCGCACCCGTATTTGCCGCGAGCAGTGCAAGCGCCGCGGCCGCCATAAGGACGATGCCGCCCGCCGACTCGAGGCGGAGGAAGTTCCTTATTGTTGCCTGCATTGAGAACTACTCCGGCTGCTCGACAACTTCCTGGAAGCTGACGCTCAGGCCACCCGGTGCGACCGCGTAGTATATCTTCTCGCCGTGCGCCGCCACGGGTCCCTGTACATCGATGCCATTCTGCCTCGCCGTGGCTGCAACCTGGTCGGCATCGTCAACGACGATCTGCAACATCAGGCCGGCTGGCATATCGGCGCTCTTCTGCCAGATCTCTATCCAGCTTGTCCCGGCAGGAATCA
>Ga0224496_10001308_pt1 | contig 15646 bp, 17 predicted proteins | sample SF_Jul11_sed_USG_2_FD_168127 | JGI IMG/M metagenome (GOLD analysis project Ga0224496, IMG submission 168127) | Sediment microbial communities from San Francisco Bay, California, United States - SF_Jul11_sed_USGS_8_1 | ecosystem: Environmental > Aquatic > Marine > Sediment | place: USA...
AAGCATAGAGGGGGACCTGCAGTATTAATTAATTCCCGTGTCCTCATGCATAAGCATTAAACATGATGACACCTCTGCCTCCTGGTGCAATAGGGTCCACCATTGGTTGCTCCTGGTGGAATCCCTGATGCCATAAGAAGTGTATTGACAGGTGACCAATGTTGGAATAGACTTTTGTTATAGATCTTGTAAAATGTGCCGGAGGCGGGGGGGATGCCGAAAAGTTGCGAGAACAGGGATATATGCTGCTTTATCCAGAGGGAGCTGGAGAGCATGTCGGTAATGGCCGACGGGATACTGCGGCGTTACTGTAACGGCAGCAAGGAGAAGTGCGCGCGATATATGGTGAAAAGGATGATATTGAGAGGGTACACGCTGCCCGACGACCATGCCCTGGACAGGGTAGGGATACTGCTGACGGACCTGCACCCAAGCGATACTGACAGCGCGAAGGAGATGATAGGTGTAATGGTCAAATAGGGTTCTTTTTCTGGATAAAAAAAGGAAGGCTCCGGAATCTTCTGGGCTCCGGAGCCTTCCTTTTTTTATCGAAATGCCTGCTACTTCTTTTTGAGTCCGGAAGTTAAAACGTCCTTCAACTCGTCCTGGATATTGCCGGGCATGGTCATGTTCTTCATGAAGGCCCAGTTCCCGGCGTCCTCGAAGTAGACCTTCATTCTGTACATCTCGTCCATGCTTACCATCCTGGCCTGGCCTTCCTCTGCGTAGACCAGCACTTCAATGGGGAAAGCCGCTGCGTGGTCAAGGCCCGGGCATGGCTCTTTTCTGCTCTCGCGGCTGTCGCCGGCTATATCGAATGCCTTGGCCTCTGTCTCGGACTTTGTCATACCCATGAGGGTTACGCCGTCGGCCGGCTCAATGGAATAGACAAGCTTCCAGCCCTTGTCATTTTCTCCTGCGGATTTTCTGGCGGCATCGATTGTGTCGGAAAGGGCGCCTCCTTCATGGAAGGTGGCAACCTTCTTGTGGAACTTGCCTCCTCCCATGCCGCCCACATATCCCTTGTCCCTTATCTGGCCGATCTGGGTGTCCACGTTCGTGCCCTTTACAGAGGAAGTTATTGCCTCATTCAGTTTTTTTGCGGTTGAGGCGGAGAGATCTGTCTCAACCTCGTCTCCCAGGATTGTGCGGTTAATTGAAGAGGGGTTCACGAAAGCGATATTTATACCGCTTGAGTCCTCGTAAATGCCAACTCTGAGGGGCAGGGCAAAGGCTGATGTGGCCCCGTGGGACATGATCCTGTCTGAATAATCATTATTGTTAACGACAACCACGTGCGCCCTCTGGCCGCAGCGTTTGTCCACACCTGAGCCGTATGAGGCCAGTACTTCGAAGCCTGCCTCCGTTAGGCCGGTCTCCAACGATTTTACGGTCTGCTCAAAGGAGCCCTCTGCCTTCTCAATTGCTTTTACGTATACTCCAAATTCCTCGGCCGCCATGGCAGGCGTAGCTAGCAAAAGTACCAGCAGGATGCTGTACAGATACTTCTTCATGATGGTCCTCCCCATAAGAAAGATATTTAGAAACCCCGAAACTTTATCTAGTTTGACAGCCTCGACGGATAATGTCAATAACCCATGCCGTTTCAGACTGAGCAACATATGTTTGAGCAAGATGAGAGAGTTAAATAAAACGGAGAAGGACGCCAGGATGTATAATATTGATTAATGACGGAAAAAGATAGAGAAGAGCTCAGGGGCCTTATGGTCACCCAGATAGATGGTCTGCGCTACGAGATAGAGGTGCACAGGGCCTCTAGCATGCCGGTGGAGCCTGACGTGGCAATCGGGAGGCTGACGCGCATGGATGCAATCGGCGCAAAGCATATAAGCGAGGCCAGCCTGGCCTCGGCCCGTAACAGGCTTGCACGCCTTGAAAGAGCCCTGAGGCGTATCGATACAGACCCCGACTTCGGTCTATGCTCCGGGTGCGAGGAGCCTATACCGCTTAAGCGGCTCATTGTGATGCCGGAGTCTCCACTCTGCGTACGGTGTGCCGAGGGATAGGGTTGTTTGCTAACCTCAGGTTTGCCCCGTTTCATTTACATATAGTGCCATTCATCGGGGTTCTCCCGATACACAAGCCGCTGACTTTGTCCTAAAGTTATAATTATAGGTAATGCATTACATGCTCTCGTGAGGGCAGGACAATCGAGGTGGCGCAATGTCAGAGTGTGAAAGCCGTGAACACTGCTCGTTCTTCATGAACGAAATGGGCAATTCGCCCTCACTCGTGAGGCTAATGAGAAGGCGCTACTGCGATTCTGACAAGGAGCACTGCGCCAGATACATGATCAAGTCGATGCTTTACAAGGGGTATACCCCAAAGGACGATGGGGCTGTGTCAGCGCTCGAGCACGAGGTCAACCGCATGTACCCGAACGATCTGCAAAAGGCACATGATATAATCAGCCTCCTGGAGGCATAGTCATGGCGTCTTCAACTTCGAAGTTATGCTGAATGAGTATCACAGGGCCGTTGTTGTGTGGAAGCTTCATGTCTTGTCGACCTGTTTGATGCTGAGGGCAAGGCTCTAGCGGTAAGAATTTAAGAGGCGATTCCAGGGCGGACCAATCAGCTGACCCTCTCGCCTCAACCGCGGAGGACAAAACCGCCAGCTGCGCGTTTTATTGGACGGCTTTTAAATGTTAAATTATATGGATGGCTACTGTTAACAAAAGCTCCGGAAATCCTGCTGCCGTTCCTGTTATCTGCGTTGCCCTTCTTACTGTTATTTTTTTTCTATCTGGCTGCTCCCCCAACCGGGTCGTCTTCAGGGGGGAGAACCTTACCGAGAGGGAGGCTGGCATTAATGTGACCGCAGGTGAAGACGGCAATATCATTGCTGTCAGCAGCAACCGCAACCACTACTCGCTTGTACTTCCGTACTCCACGGGGTGGGAGTTCTCCTGGAAGGAGGGATACCTGCTTGTGGGTTCGGCCGGACCGGTGAACGTAGTCCTGAGGGCGACGGTATCGGAGGACTCCCCGGTCGAGCACCTCAGCATGCTTCGCAGTATGCTAAAACAGCCCGGTGCGGTTCCAGGGCTCGAGAGCGCACGTATAATAAAACACAGAGGAGAGATGGTTCTCGTCACTGTTGTTGACGGGGCAAGGGCCACAGATTCCAAGGCCCTTGACGGCGTAAAACACCTCAATGTGTTCTCTGTCAGGAAATGGAAGAACCTGCTCTACAGGCTCAATATCTCCATGCCCTACGTCAAGGGCAAAGGCGACAGCGAGCTAAGAGGCGAGATACTCGATTACGCCACGGCAGGGTTCAGCGCAAGCTACATGAGGGACCACACGACCTCCGGCTCTGACAGTATAGGGGTGGACAGCCTCTGGAGGCGCGGCGGAGCAAGGCGCAACTAAGCAATCTGTAGAGAAATAAGTTAACTGTTTCTGGCTACATTACAATCTCCATTATCCTAGGCGTTTCCACCGGTGAAGTTTAGGGTATTCCCCGATTGCGCATATTGCACTGGCTGATAGACTTTAAGTGAGGGTGGCTTATTGGGGACACAGGAGGTTGGATATGGAATGCGAGTTCCGCAATAACTGCCCGTTCTTCAATGACCTGATGGAAAACATGCCACCAGTCTCGGGAGTGTTCAAGAAGATCTACTGTCATGGGAATAACGACAACTGCGCCCGCTACATGATAGCAAAGAGGCTGGGGACTGAAAATATCCCATCCGCTGTTCTGCCAAACAATCGTGATATTGCAGTCAGGATGATATCGGGCCAGGCTAATGTATGAGTGCATGCTTAAGCGGCCCGGCAAATGGCTGAGGTCTATTTCTTCAGGCATGTATCTTAAACTCAGGCGCCTCTATGGAGGTCGATCTGCACGAGGGGCATTTGCCTGGCTTGGTCAGGCGCCTTCTTGTCTTGAAGACGAAACCGCATTTGCGGCACTCAGGTGGCGTTACCTCAAGCGGCGTCCCGGTTTTCTCCAGGGATTTTCTTATATGCTCCAGATGATCAATTACTTCCCGCTCTCGCACATGAACCTCTGCCGAGAGCTCCCTTGCGGTCAGCGGCCCGAAGACTTTGAGCACCAGGATAATCTCCTGTCTTATAGTCTCGTGCCTCTCCCTGGGTATGCCAGGCCCAAGCGGATCGGAACCCTCTTTCCTCCCTGTCCGGTTCATTTGTCCCCTCTGTGTTTCTGACCCTTTTCCTTCCAGATGTAAATGTCCCGCCTCTTGTAGTCCTTCAGGAAATCGCGCATTATATGGTTGATGTATGTGCCGTCCATAAGCCTGACCTCGCAAAGTAGCCTGCCGTAACGGTCGCGCTCAAGTCCCCATACAAGGATACTCCTGTTCCTGATAAGGCCGATAAGTTTCTTTGCGGTCTTCCTGCCCTCGGGACGCTCCCTGCCGGTCATCTCCGGGGCGTTGTAGTGGAGCATCCTGCACTCGTCCTCCTTCTCGGAGCCGATCCTCCTGAACCTTATGCTGTCGCCGTCTATTACCCACGTGACCACTGCCTGGAACTCCCCGTGTATGGTTTCGACTGCCAGTGAGGGGGCGGGTGAGGAAACCAGAAGCATAATGATCAGAAAGAGTCGATTCATTACTTGAGATGCTTTTGCACCGCCGCCGATAGTACAGCGTACCCAGAGGGGCTTATATGAATGCCGTCTTCCGAGAGCATTTCCCCGAGGCCGTGGCGGATAAAATCGTCGTGAACGTCGATGAACTGTGCCCCCTCATCCCGGGCCAGTGTGCCCAGCTCCGCGTTGAGAGAAGTGATCGTGCCGGGTCTTATCCAGGGGAGTCTTGTGGGCAGCAGGCTTATTACGTATATATCTGCTTCGGGGTAGGCCTTACGGAACTCTCTGAGTGCAAGGCGGTAGGGCTTGATGATGCCGGTATCGTCCATGGCAACATTATTGATGCCTGTGAGTATGAATACACTGTCCGCATCGGGACAGCTCTGGATGACACGGGGCAGGCGCTCAAGCATCCACTCCACTGTCTCGCCCGAGATGCCCAGGTTGATGACATCGTGCTCCTGGAACCTTCCGATCCAGTCGAACCACTCCATAAGCGAGTCCCCAATGAATATTACCTTCTTCTTTCTCATATGAATAGTTTATATCAATCTGCTCACGATTTCAGTCCGGAGTCAGAGGGTTTGTCGTGCCCATTGAGTTGAGCGGCAGGGGGGTCGGAACACCTTGGTACTCCCCGGCCTCAGGAGAACATTGGCGTAATTATGTATTACTGCTGTCATATTGACAGGCTTTGGATTTTGAGCTAGTATATATGTTCCGCCCATAAGCGGAAACTGCTCTTTCAGTATATAGGCAAAGCGGCTGAGGTTGTCCGGCTCGAGGGTTTTCATTTCTGCTGACAAATGCCTCTAACGGGACAGGCTCCATGATAATGTGTCCTTTTCCCTGAAGAGGAACAGGTTCGGAGGTTGCCACGATATCGTTCGACATTATTAACCCTATGGAACTGGCCATGGCATCCGTTGTCATACTCTTCAGTGCAGTGCTGGTTCCAGTATTCCTGCATCGCTCTCAGGGCGTGATGATAGCCGTTACGTTCCTGATCGCCTCTGTAGCTTCACTTCTGGGCCTTATTGCAGGGGGCATGGCTGTCACGGCCCGTTCAACAGATAAAATAGTGCTGGCACTTGGTTTGCCGGATCTGCCATTCCATCTGCGTCTGGACGTCCTGTCCGGTTATTTCATGGTTGTCATTGGATTGCTGTCTTTATATGTTTCCATCTATTCCCTGGGATATGTAAAAGGTTATCTGGGGAAAAGGTCTGTCACAAGTCTTGTGATATTCTACTGCATGTTCCTGGCCGGGATGTTCATGGTGGTGCTGGCTGACGACGCTCTGATATTTCTCATCTCATGGGAGATAATGGCCATATCATCCTATTTCCTTGTCATATTCGAGAATGAGGTAGCCGAGAACAGGAAATCCGCGTTCCTGTATCTGGTCATCGCCCATATCGGTGCTATCGCGATTCTGCTGTCCTTTGGTGCGCTTGCGGGGCTGACATCTGGAACCGGGGACTTCCAGGGCTATACATTCGATGCCATGCGCAACGCTCAGCATCCCCTGAAGTGGGCTACCGTAGCCTTTCTGCTTGCCTTGTTCGGTTTCGGAGCGAAGGCCGGAATTGTGCCGCTTCATGTGTGGCTGCCCGAGGCCCATCCCGTGGCCCCCTCAAACGTGTCAGCGCTGATGAGTGGCGTCATGCTCAAGACGGCCATATACGGGCTGATCAGGGTATGTTTTGATCTGATAAAGGTATTCCCATGGTGGTGGGGCGGGATAATATTGATGATAGGCCTGGTCTCGACTATTATGGGCATACTATATGCCCTCATGCAGAATGACCTGAAAAGGCTCCTGGCTTACTCTTCTGTCAAGAATATCGGTATCATCCTCATCGGCATCGGGCTTTCGATGGTATTCCATTCACTTGACCTGCCTCTTCTTGCAGCCCTGGCCCTCGCGGCCGGACTTTATCATACGATTAACCATGCCATGTTCAAGGGGCTGCTGTTCATGGGGGCGGGGTCAGTGCTGCATGCCACGGGCGAGAGGAACATGGAGGATATGGGCGGACTTATACATCAGATGCCCTGGACAGCCGCCTTCTTTCTGGTTGGATGCGTTTCGATCTCGGCACTCCCGCCTTTTAACGGGTTCGTCTCGGAATGGCTTACCTTCCAGGTGTTCCTGCTCTCTCCTTCTATCCAGAGTCCATTGATAAAGCTGCTGATGCCCATAGGTGCCGCTGTCCTGGCGTTGGCAGGCGCGCTCGCGGCAGCCGCTTTTGTGAAGGTCTTCGGGGTGGTCTTTCTGGGACACTGGCGAGGCACTCGCAAGACGGCGATACATGAGGCCAATCTGCCTATGAAGGCTGGCATGGGCCTGGCCGCCATAAGCTGCCTTGCCCTTGGGGTTATGCCTTCTCTCTTTCTGGGATGGATAGACGCCATCCCCAACCGATACGTGGGAGCCGGTATCATGTCGGCTGCGCAGTCCCGCGACTGGCTCTGGCTTTCGCCCATATCAAGCGAGCGCGCTTCATATTCAGGTGCGATTGTTTTCATCGTAATTCTTGTCGTGGTGGTCGCAACTTACATAATACTCCACGTGAAGCCTGGCATGATCTACAGGGGGCCGATATGGGATTGCGGATTCGAGAAGATAAACCAGAGAATGCAGTATAATTCTACATCTTTCGCCATGCCTATACGCACAGTGTTCGGTTATCTGTTCAAGATCAGGGAGAATACCCGGCTTGCGAGACAGACGGCAAACCCTGCCTTTCCAGTACTTCTGCATTATCGCCTGAAGATCAGGGACCGCATCTGGGAATGGATGTATCAGCCTATCGTACAGCTGAGCTTCTGGGTGTCACGGCAGACAGGCAGGCTTCAACGCGGCCGGATCAATACCTATCTTATATACTCGTTCCTTTCCATCATTATCCTGCTGGTGTTCATGTGAGCGCGATATCCCTTTTCTTCGTAGACGTTCTGCAGCTGGGCGTGGTCATCTGTCTTTCCCCTGCGCTCGTTGGGTGGGTCAGGATGCTAAAGTGCTGGTCGCAGGGCCGTACTTCGGCAGGCCTCATGCAGCCATACAGGGATCTCTCTAAGCTGTTCGCGAAAAATATAATGATGGCGGAGAACACGTCCTGGATATTCAGGTCCATGCCCTATATTGTTTTCGGAGTGGTGGTCCTGATAGGCGGGATTGTCCCCATTCTGACCATTGACCTGCCCATGTCGCCAGTTGCCGACGTAATCGTCATCGTAGCGCTGTTTGCCATAGCACGTTTTTTCACAGCGCTTGCGGGAATGGATATCGGGACCGCTTTCGGCGGAATGGGCTCAAGCAGGGAGATGATGATAGCCGCTCTGGCCGAGCCGGCGATGCTCATGTCCATATTCACCATATCTCTCTCGGCCAAGTCCACATCGCTCTCGCAGATAGTTCATGTGATATACAGCGGGCAGACAGTGCTGAAACCTTCCATAATCTTCGCCCTTCTGGCTTTTATAATGATAACGCTCGCCGAGACCGGCAGGATCCCCGTGGACAACCCCTCCACTCACCTTGAGCTTACGATGATCCATGAAGCCATGATACTGGAGTACTCCGGGAGGCATCTGGCCCTTATCGAATGGGCTTCAATGATGAAGCTGTTCATTTACTCTACGATAGGGATCGCGCTGTTCTTCCCCTGGGGGATCGCCCCGGTGAACAGCATCCCCAATCTGGCGGCTGCATTCTTATTCATGGTATGCAAGCTCGCTGTTATAAGCGCCGGTATCGTTCTGATAGAGACCGGCCTGGCGAAAATGAGGCTCTTCAGACTGACCGAATACCTTGGCGCCGCCTTTCTGCTTGCAACGCTCGGGATGCTGTCATATTTCATACTGGACTGACGGAATATGAATATCGCATCCGAGATAATTGGTTTCCTTGCCGCCCTGGTGCTGCTGACGGCTTTCGGCATGCTGGCGCAGAAGAGGATATACAGCCTGATAAGTCTTTTTGCCTGGCAGGGGCTGTTCCTTTCGCTGAACACCGCTCTGGTTGGCTACGTCTCGGAAAGGCACCACCTGTACCTGTCGTCCCTCTTGACCCTTAGCCTCAAGGTCTTTCTGCTGCCCTATATCCTTCACGTTCTTATCCGGAGGCTGAAGATTGCAAAAGAAGTGGAATCCATCGTCAACATTCCCGCGACCATGCTCATCGGAATAGCGCTGGTGATATTCTCCTACCACCTGACCGCGCCGGTAAGGGAGCTTTCCACGCTGATGACGCGCTCCACCCTTGCCGTTGCGCTGGCGACGGTCATGCTCGGACTGCTCATGATGATAACCAGGAAACATGCCGTTTCTCAGATCATCGGCTTTCTTGCCATGGAGAACGGGCTTTTCTTCGCGGCCACGAGCGCTACTTACGGGATGCCCCTTGTGGTGGAGCTCGGGGTCGCACTGGATATCCTTATCGCCGCATTCATTTTCGGAATGTTCTTTTTCCAGATAAGCAAAACCTTTGACAGCCTTAATGTCGAGCACATGGCAAGGCTGAAAGAGGAGGACTGATAGTGAGCAGCAGCTATATGCTATTGATCCTTTTGAGTGTCCCCCTCTTCGCTGCCATGATCCTGGCTATTGTGGGAGACAGGAAATATGCTGCGGAAGTAAATATCGCCGGCTCTGCGACCACGTTTGCCGCAGGCGTGGGTCTTGCACTTGAGGTTTTTGAGAACGGCTCCATGCTTGCCGGCGGGAACTTTTTCTTCGTTGACGCATTCAATGTCTACCTGTCCGTTCTGACTTCCTTTGTCCCCATGACCACGGCTATTTTCAGCAGGAAGTACATGCGCCATGAGCGGGAAATCGGGCGTGTCGGGCATAAAGGCATGAGGTTCTATCATGCCATGTTCCAGATGTTTATCTTTGCCATGCTGCTCTGTCTGCTGACCAATAACGTTGGCATCCTGTGGATAGCCATGGAACTGGCGACCCTTTCCACTGTGCTGCTGGTCTCGCTTTACCAGACCCCAACCGCTATAGAGGCTGCATGGAAATATTTCATACTATGCGGTGTCGGTATCGCGCAGGCCCTCTTTGGCACGGTGCTGCTGTACTTTGCCGCTGAAAAGGTCATGGGGGAGGGCGGCGATACCCTGCTCTGGACTAACCTTAACAGGATGAGCGCGCACCTTGAGCCCACAGTGCTGTCCCTTGCCTTTGTATTCCTGATGGTGGGCTATGGCACCAAGGTGGGACTTGTGCCGCTTCACAACTGGCTCCCTGACGCACACAGCGAAGGCCCGACCCCTATCTCGGCTGTGCTGTCGGGCCTTCTGCTCAATATAGCGCTTTACGCCCTTGTCAGGTGCAAGGTCCTTGTGGACGGAGCCACCGGGACCAACTATGCCGGAGACATAATGATGGTCTTCGGTATAATCTCCATTCTCGTAGCCGCGTTCTCTCTCCTGAGGCAAAAGGACATCAAGCGGATGTTCTCGTATTCGTCTATTGAGCATATGGGCATAGCAACCTTTGCTTTTGGCCTGGGAGGCCCGGTCGCTACTTTCGGTGCGCTTCTTCATATGCTCGTCCATAGTCTTGCAAAGTCCGCCATATTCTTTACGGTGGGCCATGCTGCACAGATGAGCGGGACACAGGAGATGCGAAGGATAAAGGGTCTGTTCAAGGGGAACCCGCTTGTGGGGTGGGGCCTCATGCTGGGAGCGATGGCAATAATAGGCACTCCTCCTTTTGGGGTATTCACGAGCGAATTCCTGATATTGACCGCAACGATGAAGGACGCCCCCCTATGGACACCACTGTTGCTTATCGGCCTGGGAGTGGCTTTTGCAGCAATACTCAGAAGGATCCAGCCCATGGTGTCCGGCAATATCCCGCCGGGCCAGCACCATATTAGGGTCTCGCATGTCCCGGTACTGCTGCACATGGCATTGGTCCTTCTGGTCGGCATATATTTACCCGGTTTTTTGAACACATGGTTTAAGCGCGCGGTGGATCTGCTGACATGAGCAGGCTGAAAAACGAGATAATATCAGAATTGCGCGATGATGCCAGGGTGGAGGACTGCCAACTCCCCTCCTCGGTCACTTGCGTCTCGGTGCCAAACGAAAAGTTTGCCGAGGCTGCCAGGATCATGAAGAAAAAGAGCGCCTTTCTAGCCGCTGAGTGGGCTACTGACGAAACCTGTTTCAATAATGGTTTTGGAATTTACGCCTGCTATAGATGGGGGAAGGAATATCTCATAATCAAAACCAGTACCCCGTACAGCGAGCCGGCTTTCCCCTCTATCACACATGAATATGTGCCTGCCTACAGGTTTGAGCGTCAGATCCACAGCCTGTTCGGTATCGTTCCGGCCGGGCACCCTGATCTGCGTCCGTGGATCAAGTTTGAGGACTGGGAGAAGGATTCCTGGCCTCTCAGGAAGGCCTTTGAGGCCTCCTCTCCTCTCAGGAGGGTCAGCGGAGAGTATGCCTGGGCAAGGGCCGAGGGCGAGGGGGTCTACGAGATCCCGGTCGGGCCTGTCCACGCAGGGATAATTGAACCTGGCCATTTCCGTTTCCAGGCGGTCGGGGAAAACGTGCTAAACCTTGAGGAGAGGCTAGGCTATGTCCATAAGGGGATTGAGAAGCTCTTCGAGTCAATGGATTGGCATGAGGCTGTGCGGCTTGCCGGGCGCGTCTCTGGCGATTCAACGGTAGCCCATGCAATTGCCTTCTCCATAGCTCTTGAGTCCATGAGCAATTGCAGCATTTCGGCAAGATCCCAGTGGTTGCGGGCCATCTTCCTTGAAAGGGAGCGCATCGCCAATCACCTTGGAGATATAGGCGCGGTATGCAACGATGCGGCATTCTCCTTCATCCTGTACCAGATGATGCGTCTCAAGGAGATCATCCTGCGCACGAACCATGAGCTTTTCGGGCACAGGTTCATTATGGACAGGGTCGTTCCTGGCGGCGTAAAATGCGACCTGGATGACGAGGGGAAAAAGGCTATCGTGGCCGAACTCGATATGGTCTCAAGGGATTTCGAGAGAATCGTCACCATTTACGACGAGAACTCATCTATCGAGGACAGGGTGAAGAACACCGGGGTGTTGGCGCCCGAGAAGGCCCGTGAGCTCAGTGTAGTCGGCGTTGTAGCCCGCTCCAGCGGTCTGAACCTGGACTGCAGGATATTCCATCCATTCCATCCCTATGACATATACCACCGCCTTGAGCTCGATGTGCCTGTAAAGCTCTCTGGGGACGTGCATGCCCGCTTGAGCGTGAGGATACATGAGGTCCTGGAATCCATAAGGATCATCAAATGGCTTCTTGAGAACATGCCAGAGGGCAGGATATTCTCAGAGGTACCTCCGCCTGCTGCTGGCATAGCAGGATTTTCCGCCGTGGAGGGCTGGCGTGGAGAGATAATCTACTGGCTGCAGTCGGGGGCGGATGGAAAGATAAACCGCTGCATGGTCAGGGACCCGTCCGCTGTTAATTGGCTGGGGCTTGAGCAGGCCATGCCTGGCAACATCGTTCCAGATTTCCCTCTCTGCAATAAGAGCTTTAACCAGTCATATTCGGGGCATGACCTATGATAAGGATACTGCGTCAGATCTTCCGTACCGGGATAATAACCGAGGAGATGCCTGAAGTGGCTGACTCGGGCATCAAGGTTGTGGGGAGCGAGCTAAGCAGGAAGGTACGCAAGAAATTCCGGGGAAGCCTTGCAATCCGGCAGGTTGATGCCGGTTCCTGCAATGGCTGCGAACTGGAGATACATGCCATTAACAATGCCTACTACAACTGTGAGAGATTCGGTATTCATTTTACGGCTTCCCCTCGTTATGCGGACATGCTGCTTGTGACCGGTCCCGTCTCCTTCAATATGGAGATAGCCCTGAGGAGGACCTTTAATGCCACGCCAACGCCCAAGCTGGTAGTTGCCGTGGGCGATTGTGCGTGCAATGGGGGAATATTCGGAAAGAGCTATGCTTCGCTTGGAAGCGTTAATAACGTCATACCGGTAAACGCCTGCATACCTGGGTGTCCGCCAACGCCGGAAATGCTATTGAAAGGGATATTGGGCGCTCTTGAATGATTCAGAATATGTGTGCATGAAAAGCTCTTCAGTGCCCGGTGACTTGATACTGACATTCATTTCAGCGGCTGCAACGCGCGCGTTTTTGGCTTTAGCCCTCCCCCTGGCGGTTATAATATTGTATGGGACAAAAGACCTCCGAGCTTGTCTTACATCTGAAGAAACTTGATAGCGCTGTGCTTGCTCTCTCGGGCGGGCTTGACAGCGTATTCCTGATGAAGGCGCTGTCTCTGAGCGGCATCCGCACCCTAGCGGTCTCCGGGAGCACCGCCACCACCCCGAGGCGCGACCTTGAGGACGCAATTCGTTACTCGGAGGAGTTCTCAGTCGAGCACAGGGTGATTGACTCCGGCGAGATGCAGAGCGAGAGTTTTCTGGCCAACTCCCCGGAGCGCTGCTATTTCTGCAAGGATTCCCTTTTTGGGAAACTGGTTCGTATTGCCAGGGAAGAGGGATACAAGAATGTACTTGACGGCGGGAACCTGGATGACCTGCAAGACCACAGGCCCGGAAGACGCGCGGCAACAGAGCACGCGGTCATAAGCCCGCTGATGGATTGTGGCTTCACAAAGGAAGACATTCGCTCTTCCGCCCGGGACCTTGGCCTTGCAATAGCGGACAAACCAGCCTCACCCTGCCTGTCGTCGCGTTTTGCATATGGAGTAAGCATAACCCCCGAGGGCCTTATGCGTGTTGCAAGGGCAGAGGATTATATAAGGGACACATTGGGGATAGAAGAACTGAGGGTCCGTGACCTTGGTGGGAGGGCAAGAATAGAAGTGCCTGCCGACGAGGTACTGTCCTTAATAGCAAAAAGAGCCCTGGTTGTCGAGAGGTTGAAACTCCTCGGGTTTGCTGCCGTGGAGATAGACCCGGAGGGGTTCCGTAGCGGCAAACTCAACAGGGTGCTGGATAATGGCTGAGAACACTGCATTAATAAGGGAATATGTTGAGAGGTGCGTCAGGTGCGGCTCATGCAAGGCACTCTGCCCCACTTATGATATCCGGGCCATAGAGCCCATGAGCGCCCGGGGCAGGGTGGTAATGGTGGGAGCCCTCATGGACGGGACCATAAAACCAACCCCTCGGATGATATCTCGATTGACGAGCTGCCTTCTCTGCGGCATCTGCGAGGGCAGCTGCCCCGTGGGAGTGGGAATCACCGATGTGGTTTACCATGGACTCGGACTGGTATCGTCCGATGACAGGGAGCGTAGATGGCTGAGGCGTGCCATGTCCTTTGCATTGAGGCACCCGTTGATGTGTTTCAACGCCGGAAGGCTAATGGGCGGGGCCCTTGATAAGGTTGCGCGGTTTCTTGACGTGCCTATCCCCAGGGGTGGCCTTCCAAGGGAGCCGCTTAGTGTGGGGCTAGAGATATTCAAGCCTGAAAAACCAGTAGGCAGGGTGGCAGTATTCACTGGCTGTGCTGTCAACTATATGAGGCCGGGCCTCGGGCGGTCTCTTTTGAGGACACTCTTCAGGCTCGGCTACGAGGTAGTGCTCCCCTCTGGGGAGGTATGCTGCGGAGCGCCAATGAGGGCGCTGGGGCTCATGACCCAGGCCGGTAAGATGGCCCGCAGGAACCTGGAGGTCTTCGGGCGCCTGAAGGTGGAGGCAGTGCTGAGCCTCTGCCCCACATGCACCCTGGCAATCGGGAAGCAATACGGGGAGATGGCCGGAGACGTGATAGAGACGGCCATGGACGCCACTGAGTTTCTGGCCCCAAGGCTGGCGGATTCCGGAGATTTCATTCCTGTCGAAGGATTCAGGGACAAGAGCATCGTATACCACGCCCCCTGCCATCTAAAATACGGCCTCGGGGTAAAGGGCTCTCCCATTGAACTGATACACTCCTTGGGGCTGGAGGCTGTTGAACCCGCCCATCACAGCTGCTGCGGGTTCAATCAGAACATGGCAGACCGGAGCCTGGCATCGGACCTTCTGGACCGGAGGGTGGCAGAGTACAGCGGCTTTGATCTTGTGATGAGCGCCTGCCCCGGTTGCGTGGAGCAGCTCTCGGGAGGCCTCCGTGATGTAAGGCATGTGATCGAGGCAATTGACGTCTCGGATATCTCCGATTAAATAAATCTCAGATAGTATCCTGGTCTTCTATTCAAGAAGGTTGCTTTCGTCATATTTTTCGCATTCGATCCTGATATGGTCAAGAAGTTCTAGTATCTTCCCCGAGATCGCAAGAAGTTCGGAATGCTGCTCGCGCGCCTCCCTGACCTCGTCAGAGTCAAAACTCAGGATGATGTCCCTTCCAACGGCGTGGAGCCTGTTGTGGTGCTTTTCGAGCTCCTTGAAGGCCGGCAGGTTGGCCCATTGCTGCTTTCCATCGCCGTAATACCATGCCCCAAGTCTGCAGCGCTTTGTGTCAGAAACAAAGGCCGGATCCAGCTTTGTCCCGCCTTGGAGGTGCTTGCCCACCCGTTCAACCCATATGCTGTGGTCGGTCTTCACTAGCTCGATGGCCGTAGTTTCGCACCTGTCCATCCTGAACTCCGATGTGGCGTCCCGGAGCTTTTCTATGACTGCGGATACACTCTCCACCTCATTGATTACCTCGTTGGCCATCCCCTCTATACCGCTGGCGATATCAGAGGTCCGCTCCACGCTCTCAGCCGCCTCCGCAGTTGCCGCAGACTGCTGCTCAACTGCAGTGGCTATCTGCATCACCTCGTCCCCTACGGTCTGCAGCAACTCGTCTATGCGCGTAAGGGTTTGCCCTGTATCTGATATGAACTGCACCGTTTCCCCGAGGTCCTCGGATGTCTCTTCCATGGACTGGTAGGTCCTTACTGACTCGTTTTGTACTGTTGTTACCTTTTCCGTTACCTCGTCGGTGGCCCTGATGGTGCGTTCAGCTAGCTTCCTTACCTCATCAGCAACAACTGCAAACCCCCTGCCCTGCTCGCCTGCCCTTGCGGCCTCGATGGCCGCGTTGAGGGCAAGCAGGTTTGTCTGGTCCGCT
>Ga0224496_10001309_pt1 | contig 15641 bp, 9 predicted proteins | sample SF_Jul11_sed_USG_2_FD_168127 | JGI IMG/M metagenome (GOLD analysis project Ga0224496, IMG submission 168127) | Sediment microbial communities from San Francisco Bay, California, United States - SF_Jul11_sed_USGS_8_1 | ecosystem: Environmental > Aquatic > Marine > Sediment | place: USA...
CATGTCGAACTCGAACAGATCGGAGAGCTCGGTGGCCACCACCGTTCGGCTGAACCAATGAACGTTTGGCAGGCGATCCACGAGTCGCGCGAAATCGTAGAGATCCACGAGCGTCGACGACCGGTAGCTGCGCGTCTCGGGCTCGTAGACCTTCACCGCCATGCCCGCCGTGCCGAAGTGGGTGCGCGCGTCGGCGAGGAAGAGGTCGTGCGCGGGATCGCGGCCGCACAAAGTGAAGTTGCGCGCGGCGCCGGCCACGATGTCCTCGATCAGGCTGCGGGGAAAGCAGAGCCGATCGTGGGCGTTCATCCAGCAGCCCTTGGCGAGCGCGAGCTCGCGAAATGCGGGGAAAGCACCCCCCATCCCGATCTTCTCGAGCACGTCCAGCGCTCGCTCGTGGATGCGCTGGATATCGCGATCGGAGAGCGGTCTGTAGGCTCCCCCCAGCAGGCCGGGGCCGACCGCGGCAGCCTTCGGCCCGGCCGCGCGCTGCGAGACGCGCGCCGCGCGCCCGCCGCCCCTGCGCCGTGCCGGCGCATCCGACTCCGAAAGCCGACCCGTCATGGTGATCCGCCTTTCCGATTGGAGATCGGGGATCATACCGGATCGGCTGCCCCAATCCGTTCCCGATGGCAGCGCGCGGGGCGCGCAACGGAACGGGCTGCCGATCGGCCGAGCGCAAGTGCGATCATACAAAGCGAAACAAACCGTGCGGCGGGTCTGCCCATCCGCACACACGCATTGAATGAACGTAAAATTTTTTCGGGTAAGCCCCAGGATCTTGTGGAATAATGTGGGGCCTCGATCTCGGATCGAGAGCCTGGGCTCTCGATCCGAATCCATGGCGTGCCCAACCACAGTCGTGACCGCAAGCGAGCGAGGGTCGAAGGCAGACCACCTTCCGATGCTTTCGTGAACGGTGTGTCGCTGCGGCGCCGCAGAGGAGACGAGATGCCGAGACAGACGCCCTTCCACTCCCGGACGAGTGCGCTTTGCCAGGGGGAGAGCTGGCAGGATTGGTCGGGATTCCTCTCGCCCACCATGTACGAGCTGGATCACATCCACGAGTACAACTCGATCCGCATGGGCTGCGGCCTGTTCGACATCTCGCCCCTCTTCAAGTACTTCGTGCGCGGGAGGGACGCAGAGACACTGCTCAATCGCATCGTGACGCGCGATATCTCCAAGTGTCGCGTCGGCCAGGTGATCTACACCGCCTGGTGCGACGATGCGGGCAAGATCATCGACGACGGCACCGTCGCGCGGCTCTCCGAAGACTCCTTCCGCATGACGGCGGCCATTCCGACGCTCTACTGGCTGCAGGACAACGCCTTTGGCCTCGAGGTGGAGATCGAGGACGCGAGCGACGCGTACGGCGGCCTCGCCCTGCAAGGGCCCACGTCGCGCGACCTGCTGCAACAGATCACCGACGCGGATCTCTCCAAGCTCGGCTACTTCCGCATCGTCGACACGAAGGTGGGCGGCGTGCCCGCCAGCGTGTCGCGCACCGGCTACACGGGAGACCTCGGCTACGAGATCTTCGTGACGCCGCAGAACGCGGAGACGCTGTGGGACGCGCTCGTCGCGAAGGGCATCGACTACAAGATGCAGCCGGCGGGCAACGTGGCACTCGACATGACGCGCATCGAGGCGGGGCTGCTGCTGATCGACGTGGACTTCCAGTCCGCGGCGAAGGCGATGTTCGAGGTGGAGAAGACGAGCCCATACGACCTCGGCCTCGACTGGATGGTCAAGCTCGAGAAGGGCTTCTTCGTGGGGCAGGAGGCGCTGCGGCGCGAGAAGGCGCGCGGCCCGGCCTGGACCACCGTGGGCCTCGAGGTGGATGTCCAGGGTCTGGAGAAGCTGTACAGCCAGTTCTCCATGCCGCTCCATCTGCCCTACCAGTCCTGGAACACGGCTGTCCCCGTCTACGCAGATGACGAGAAGCGGCAGCACATCGGCCGCGCAACCAGCGGCACCTGGTCGCCGGTACTGAAGCGCTACGTCGTCATCGCCCGGGTGAAGCCGCAGCACGCCCAGCTCGGCAGGCGCATCTACCTGGAGGAGACCATCGAGGCGCAGCGCTTCGCAGCGCCCGCCACGGTGGTGCCGATGCCCTTCTTCGATCCGCCGCGCAAGAAGGCCTGAACGTGCGCGCGGCGATTGGCTCCGAATCCATCAACTCCGATTCTCGATGGGAATGAATTCATGACACAAGAGTATGACGCGATCATCGTCGGCGGAGGTCACAACGGACTCACCTGCGCCGCCTACCTGGCCAAAGCGGGACGCAAGGTGCTCGTTCTCGAGCGGCGCTACCTCCTCGGCGGGGCCGCCGTGACCGAGGAGAAGTTTCCGGGCTTCAAGTTCACCGTCTGCTCGTACGTGGTGAGCCTGCTGCGACCGGAAGTGATCCGAGAGCTCGAGCTTCCCAAGCACGGTCTCCAGATCGTGCCGCTCGACAGCGCCTTCGTCCCCATGGAGAACGGCGACCATCTGATGATGTACTCGGACCCGGGACTGCTTCGCGAGGAGCTCAAGCGCCACTCCGCCCGCGACGCCGACATGATGCCGAAGTACAGCAAGATGATGTACGAGATGGCGTTCGCGGTGAAGCCGATCCTCGGCTACGTACCGCCGAACCCGGCCGGCCCCGGGCTGCGCGGCCTGAGCACGCTGAGGAACTTCGGCAAGCACCTGAAGAGCCTCGACAAGCGCGTCTTCCACCAGCTCTCCAAGATCATGACGATGAGCGCCAACGACTTCCTCGCCGAGTGGATGGAAACCGACGTGCTCCGCGCCGTCTCGGGCATCAACGGCATCATCGGCACCAAGCTCGGCGTGAAGTCGCCCGGCACGGCCTACGTGCTGTTGCACCACTACATGGGCGAGCTCGACGGCGCGTTCACGGCCTGGGGCTCCCAGAAGGGCGGCACGGGCGCCGTGAGCGAGGCGATCGCCAGCGCGGCGCGCAGTCACGGCGCGGAAATCCGCGTGAACGCGTCCGTGCAGCAGGTGATCGTGAAGGGCGGAAAGGCGGTGGGCGTCGCGCTCGAGAACGGCGACGAGATCTACGCCAAGACGGTGATCTCGGGCTGCGATCCGCGCGTCACCTTCCGCAAGCTCATCGAGGAGAAGGAGCTGCCCGCGGACCTGGTGCGCGCCATCGACAATTTCAAGTTCCGGGGCTCTTCCGGCAAGGTGAACCTGGCGCTCGACGCGCTGCCCAAGTTCACCAGCATGAAGGATCCGGCGATGCTGCGCGGGATGGTCGAGATCTGTCCGAGCGTGGATTACGTGGAGCGCGCGTACGACGACGCCAAGTACGGCGCCTTCTCGAAGCGGCCCTACATGGACGTGGAGGTGCCGACCATCCACGATCCGACCATGGCGCCGCCGGGCAAGCACGTGATGTCGATCTTCGTGCAGTACGCCTCCTACGACATGCCCGAGTACGGCACGCGCGATCAGCAGCGCGAGGCTTTCGGCAACGCGGTGATCGACACCCTGGCGGAGTTCGCTCCCAACCTGAAGGACATCATCCTCCACAAGCAGGTGCTCACGCCCTGGGACATGGAGGACCAGATCGGCCTCACGGAGGGCAACATCTTCCAGGGCGAGCTCACGCTCGACCAGCTGTTCTTCTTCCGGCCTGCGGCGGGCTGGGCGGATTTCCGCACGCCGATCCGGAACTACTACCAGTGCGGCTCGGGGACCCATCCCGGCGGTGGCATCACCGCGGGGCCGGGCCGGCTCGCCGCCCTCGAGGTCCTCCGGGACGGGAATTGAGGCCGAGCAGCGAACGGAAACGCACTACGCGGCGCCGGGTCGGCGCGAAACCACGCAACGAATAGGAACGAACCCCTTGGCTAACTACGACGTCATCATCATTGGAGCGGGTCACAACGGTCTGGTCGCGGCAGCGTACCTCGCGAAGGCGGGACGCCGCGTGCTGGTGCTGGAACGGCGCAGCATCGTCGGTGGAATCGCCGTCACCGAGGAGATCTTCCCGGGATACAAGGTCTCCACGGTCGCCGACAGCGCCGGCTACCTCGGTGACGACGTGCGTCGCGATCTCAAGCTCGACTCTCACGTCGAGATCCATCAGACCGATCCGATCGCCTTCTCACCGCAGCCGGATGGCTCGCACCTCACGATCTGGCGGGACGCGGCGCGCACGGCCAAGGAGATCGAGCGCTTCTCCAAGTCCGATGCCCAGGCGTATCCGGCCTTCGTCGAGCTGATGCGCAAGATCGCGGACGTCGTGGGCGGACTGATGCGCGTGACCCCGCCCGACCTGCCCGACCTCAGCCTGAAGGATTTGCGCGGCATGCTGTCGCTCGCGGGGCCCGTGCGCAGACTCGGGCGCAAGCGCATCAACGACCTGCTGCGCGTGCTGCCCATGCCGGCCACCGACCTGCTCGATGAGTGGTTCGAATCGGACGCGCTCAAGGGCGCGATCTCGGCGAGCAGCGTGCGCCAGGCGACCTGGGGCCCCCAGGAGGCCGGCACCGCATACACGCTCTTCCACGACTGGGCGCTGTCCGACACCGGATTGTTCCGATCGTCGAGCTTTGTCAAGGGTGGCATGGGCGCGCTCTCGGAGGCCATCGCGCATGCGGCGCGCGGCTACGGCGCCGAGATCCGCACCGACGCGGCCGTCGCGCAGATCATCGTGGAGAGCCGCAAGGCCGTCGGCGTGACGCTCGCCAATGGCGAGCACCTGCGCTGCGGTGTGGTGGTTTCGAACGCCGATCCCCACACCACCTTCCTGGCGCTGCTCGCGCCGCGCCTGCTCGACGCCAGCTTCGTGCGACACGTTCGGAACATCAAGTACCGGGGCTCGGCGGCGCGCATCCATCTGGCGCTGCGCGCCCTGCCGGAGTTCACGGCGCTGCAGGGAAGCGACGCCGTGACCCATTTGCGCGGCCCCATCCAGATCGCGCCGTCTCCGGAATACATCCAGCGCGCCTTCGACTGCACGAAGTACGGCGAGTACTCGAAGCGCCCCTATCTCGACATCTCGATTCCCACGCTGAACGACCCGAGCCTGGCGCCCAGCGGCCAGCACCTGATGTCGATCACGGCCAAGTACGCGCCCTACGCGCTGCGCAACGGCGACTGGACTTCGCAGAGCAAGACATTCACCGAGGTGGCGCTGGACACGCTCGCGGAGTACGCGCCGAAGATCCGCGAGTGCATCGCCGAGCAGCGCACCCTCACGCCGCTCGACCTCGAGACCACCTACGCGCTGCCGGAAGGCAACCTACACCATGGCGAGATGACGCTCGACCAGTTCTTCCATATGCGTCCCGTCCCTGGCTACGCGCGCTATCGAACGCCGGTCGACGGGCTGTACGTGTGCGGCTCGAGCACCCACCCGGGCGGCAACGTCTCGGGCGTGCCGGGTCGCAACGCGGCGCACGAGATCCTGAAGGACGGTTGAGCCGAACAGATTGCGGGCGTGAGGCCCGGCCGGCGATGCGACCCATGGCGCGAGCGGGTCGGCCAGCGACGCGGCTCAGTGGCCCCCGCCGATCAGCAGGCCCAGGGCGTAGAGCGCGCGCCCGAGGTGTGTGCGCAGCGTCTCGCGCTCGACCGCGCCATGCGCCTCCAGCAGCGCGGCCAGCTCCGCGTGAAATGCCCGCCGCGCGCAGGCCAGCGGCGAGCGCTTGTCGTTGGCCACGTTCACGCTGACGCCGACCTCGATGAAGCGCCGCGCCACCTGCAGCACCGCGTCGGCGTGCTCGCGGTTGCCGGCGATGGGTGTGCAGGCAGCCACCGTGACGCCATTGCCGAAGCGCGTGCGTCGGTGCGGATCGGCACCGTGCGCGAGCAGGTAGTCGACGACCTCGACATCGGCACCCGAGGCCGCGGAGTAGAGCGGCGGGATGCTCATGCGCGGCGTGTCCGGATCCGGATTGGCGCCGGCGTCGACCAGCTCCCTCAGGAGCTCGAAGTGAGCCTGGCCCGCGGCCACGACCACCGCCGGGTTCGGGTAGGCATCGCCCCGCGTGTGGAAATTCGGATCCACCGCCCGGTCGAGCAGCCAGCGCACCGCGCGGTCGTTGCCCTGGCGCGCGGCCTCCACCAGGGCGCAGCCGAACAGCGGCGTGGGATCCTCCGCAGGCTTGGCTGCGCGCCAGATCGCCTCGAGCATGGCGGGATCGTCGTGCATGGCCGCGAAGCTGCCGGCGTAGAGGCAGCGCCGTGTGTCGCTGCGCAACGCGGCGCCGTGGGCGAGCAGCCGCTCCAGCACCGCGCGGTGCCCGAAGCGCGCGGCCACCTCGAGCGCCGTGAGCCGCATGTGGTGCGCGTCGGGCGGCAAGAAGTCGACGTCGACACCGACGTCGAGCAGGCGCACCAGCTCCGCCTCGTCGCCCGCCTGTGCGGCCCGCAGCAGCGCGAGTCCGTCGTCGGCGCCGCGGGCGGGCGCGGCGAGCCCCAGCGCACACGCAAGCGCGAGCCGGGATCTGAGCCGTCGAGAGCGAAGCACGAGGTCTCCCCCCTGCCTCGGCTCATCGTCCCGACAGCCGCACGACTTGCGGACGACGCGTGATACCCTGGGCGCGCCCAACGTGAGACCACGGACTCGGGCAGAACCCCTCACCACGGAGGCACGCGCCATGACCACGATCCTGGTGACGGGTGCGAATCGCGGCATCGGACTCGAGCTGTGCCGGCAGCTGGCGGCGCGCGGGGACGAGGTGATCGCCGCGTGCCGGCGCTCGAGCACTGCCCTCGATGCCCTCGGCGTCCGCGTGCTGCGCGATGTCGAGGTGACGGACGAGGCGTCGGTGCAGGCGCTGGCCGACGCCCTGGCGGGCGTCTCTCTCGACATCCTGGTGAACAACGCGGGCATCTTCACGCGCGAGACGCTCGACGACCTCGATTTCGACCGCATTCGACGGCAGCTCGAGGTGAACGCGCTCGGGCCGCTGCGCGTGACCGCCGCGTTGCTGCCGAATCTGGCGCGGGGCGCGAAGCTCGCGCTGATCACGAGCCGCATGGGCTCGATCGCGGACAACACGTCCGGCGCCTACTACGGCTACCGCATGTCGAAGGCTGCGCTCAACATGGCGGGCGCGAGCCTCGCACGCGATCTCCGCGAGCGCGGCGTGGCGGTCGTCATCCTGCACCCGGGCATGGTGGCGACGGACATGACGGAGCACGAGGGCATCCCGGTCGAGGAATCCGCCAAGGGACTGATCGCGTGCATCGACGCGCTGACGCCGGCCGAATCCGGGATCTTCCTGCACGAGAACGGCGAGCGCCTGCCCTGGTGACGGCGAACCGCCGCCGGGCGACCGGAGCGGCGAAGGAGCGGTGCGAAATGTTCGAGCAGTTCACGATGGGCGTGATCGAGGGCTTCTACGGCCCCGCGTGGAGCTTCGCCGCGCGCGCGGGCTACGCGCGTTTTCTGCGCGAGAACGGCTTTGCGTTCTACATCTACGCACCGAAGGGCGACCTCTCGCTGCGCAAGCGCTGGCGCGACGCGTGGAGCGCGGACGATCGGGCCGCGCTCGAGGCCCTGCGCGACCGCTACCGAGAGGTCGGCGTCGCCTTCGGCGTCGGGCTGACGCCCTTCGGCACCCAGTCGCAGTACGGGGCCGAGGAGCGGCGCGCGCTCGAGCGCAAGATCCGCGACCTCGACGCGCTCGATCTCGACATCTTCGCGCTGCTCTTCGACGACGTACCCGGCGTGCCCGCCGATCTCGCCGAGCGCCAGGTGGCGATCACCCATGACGCGCTGGCGGTCAGCGAGGCATGCGGCTTCCTGATGTGCCCCACGTACTATGCCGACGACCCCATCCTCGACAAGGTCTCGGGTCCGCGCCCCGCGCGCTATCTCGAGACCCTCGGCGCAAAGCTCGAGCCGCGCGTCCGCGTGTTCTGGACCGGCCCGCGGATCTGCTCGCCCGAATACAGCGAGGCGCACCTCGCCGACGTGGCGCGGCGCATCGGGCGAAAGCCCTTCCTCTGGGACAACTATCCGGTGAACGACGGACCGCGCATGGCCAAGCACCTGCACCTGCGCGCCGTGACGGGGCGCCCGCACGGGCTCGCGACGTGGTCGGCCGGCCTGGCCGCCAATCCCATGAACCAGGCCGAGCTGTCGAAGCTGCCGCTCGCGACGCTGCAGCAGAGCTTGCAGGCGGGGGATGCCTACGAGCCGCAGCGCGCCTTCGAGAGCGCGGCGCGGGCGCTGTGGGGCCCGGCGCTGGCGGCCGCCCTCGCCGAGGATCTCGCGCTCTTCCAGGACGCCGGTCTCGACGCCATCGACGCGGACGCGCGCGAGCGCCTGGTGGCGAAGTACCGCGAGCTGGCGAGCCCGGCGGCGGCCGAGGTGGTGGCCTGGCTCCAGGGCGCCTTCCTCCCGACGGAGCAGCTGCTGGCCGAATTCGCGGGCACCGGACTGTGAGCGAGAACGGAATGCGGCTTCCGTCCCGCGCCCTGTCATAATCGCAGGCCTCGTTGCGTGCCGACGCCCGCGCGTCGGGTGGCGGCACGGGCCAGACCGGGGAGATCGCCATGGCGACGCGGATCGAAACCGATTCCATGGGCGCGCTCGAGGTTCCCGCGGACCGCTACTACGGCGCGCAGACGGCGCGTGCGCTCGAGAACTTCCGCATCGGCTGGGAGCAGATGCCCACCGAGATCCTGCGCGCCTTCGGTGTGCTGAAGCGCGCCGCGGCGCGCACCAACCGCGCGCTCGGGCTGCTCGACGCGAAGCGCTGCGCGCTCATCGAACAGGCCGCTCAGGAGGTGATCGATGGCAAGCTCGACGCGCACTTCCCCCTCGTGGTGTGGCAGACCGGCTCGGGCACCCAGACCCACATGAACGTGAACGAGGTGATCTCGAACCGCGCCATCGAGCTCGCGGGCGGCGTGCTCGGCTCGAAGGATCCGGTGCACCCGAACGATCACTGCAACATGTCGCAGTCGTCCAACGACACCTTCCCCACCGCCATGCACATCGCCGCCGTCGCGCAGATCGAGGACGCGCTGCTGCCTCGCGTCGCGAAGCTGCGGGATACGCTCGCCGCGAAGGGCCGGGCGAGCGCCGATCTCGTGAAGATCGGCCGCACCCATCTCCAGGACGCCACGCCCCTGACGCTCGGCCAGGAGATCAGCGGCTGGGTGGCGCAGCTCGATCACGCCCGGGCGAGCATCGAGGCGACGCTCCCGAAGCTGCGCGAGATCGCGCTCGGCGGCACGGCGGTGGGCACGGGGCTCAACACCCACCCGGATTACGCCGAGAGGGTCGCCGATGAGATCAGCGCGCTCAGCGGTCGCCGCTTCGTGAGTGCTCCGAACAAGTTCGCTGCGCTGGCCGCCCACGACGCCTTCGTGGCCAGCAGCGGCGCGCTCAAGCAGCTCGCCGCGGCGTGCATGAAGATCGCCAACGACGTGCGCTGGCTGGCGTCGGGGCCGCGCTGCGGCATCGGCGAGCTGCGCATTCCCGCCAACGAACCGGGCAGCTCGATCATGCCCGGCAAGGTGAACCCCACCCAGTGCGAAGCGCTCACCATGGTGGCGTGCCAGGTGATGGGCAACGACGCCGCCATCGGCTTCGCGGCGAGCCAGGGAAACTTCGAGCTCAACGTATTCAAGCCCGTGATCGCCTACAACCTGCTGCAATCCGTGCGGCTGCTGTCGGACGCGTGCGAGAGCTTCGACGTGCACTGCGCGGCGGGTATCGAGCCCAACCGGGAGGTGCTGGCGAAACACCTGCACCGCTCCCTCATGCTCGTGACCGCGTTGAACCGCAGGATCGGCTACGACAACGCCGCGAAGATCGCAAAGCACGCCTACGAGAATGGCGGCACGCTGCGCGAGGCCGCCATCGAGCTGGGCCTGCTCTCCGCTGCAGAGTTCGACGCCGCCGTGCGACCCGAGGCGATGCTCGGCCCGGACGTGGAACCTCGCTGAGTGCGCCCGCGCGGATGCGACGATCAGTCGTCGTCCGCGCTTTCCCCCCCGGCGCCAGCGGCCTGGGCATCCACATACGCATTCGCGGCGCCGTACTTGTAGACGAGCTCGCCGCCCGCGCGCCCCGCGTAGCCACCCGCGGCCAGCACCGCAAAGCTCAGCACGGCGCCCCCCAGCCGCGCGATCTCCCCGGGCCGCGCCGGCAGCAGTCCCGCGCCGCACACGACGAGCCCCACCACCGCGAGGGCGAGGAAGCGCTGCGCGGCGTCGGCGTGGTGCTCGATGTGGCGCTCGGCGACGACGCGCTCGACGCGCTCCTCCTGCTCCTCGCCGGTCTCGAGGCTGAGCCACGCCGAGCCCACCAAGAGCGCCTGGAGCAGGACGATCCCCGCCCAGGTCCTGACGGGCAGCAGACCGCGCCGAATCGAGAGCAGCGCGAGAATTGCGAGCAGCGGCATGAGCATGGCGAGGGCGACGGGCAGGTGGACGACGGCGGGATGCAGCGGATCGGGCAACATGCAGGAATCCTTCCGGGTGGGCGCAATGCAAGCCATAGCATGAACCTGCACCGCGCAGCACGTCGCGCGCGCCTGGGTGCGGATTCGACTTCACCGCGCAGCAGCAGCGCGCACGCGGCGTCGCGTCCCGGAAACGGCGCGCCCTGGCGCGCAGCCGCCGGGACTCGAGGATCGGAAAGGGCCGTTCGTCACCGCCGGCAAGCACCTACTCGATGTGCCGGAAGTCGAACGGCCCCCCTACCCACGCCGCGGCTCACTTCCGCGGACCTCCCCACCCCCCGATCTCGCCCGGAGCCTCCCCCGTGCGCCGTGGGCCAGCGATGCGCTCTCCGAAAACTAGAGGATTGATTTGACAGTATGTATGAACATCTCTGCCATTTTTCTTGAAATTGATTTCCAATCCGAAAAGTCACTGTGTCATATTAGGAACATGGATCTCCTGGATCAACGCCTGCTCGACCTGCTCGCCGCCGACAGCCGCTCGAGCGTCACAGCCCTGGCCCGCGCGCTGGGCGTGAGCCGCGTGACCGTGCAGCAGCGCATGCGCCGCCTGGAGGAGAGCGGGGTGATCCAGGCCTATACCGTGCGCGTCGATCCCGACCGCGGCCGCGCGCGCATCGCCGCCCTCGTCATGATCTCCATCGATCCCAAGAAGGCGGCGAGCCTGGTGCGAGCCCTGGAGAAGAACCCCGCGGTCCGCGCACTGCACAGCGTGAACGGCCCGTACGATCTGGTTGCCTACGTGCACGCGAGCTCCACCGAAGCGCTCGATCAGCAGCTCGACACGATCGGCACCTTCGACGGCGTGGTGCGCACGATGAGCGCCATCATGCTCTCGACCAAGTTCGAACGCTGAGCGCCCGCTCTACCGGGCCGCGCGGTCGGGGACGCTCCTCGCGCGGAGGAAATGCCCCGGGGCCGAGGGTCGGAGCAGCGCCTCCTGCACCGCGTTGCCGTCGCGTGGCGCGCCCGGTGCGGCCCGCAGATTGGCCGGTGAAGCGCTGTGCGCCGGCGCCTGACCGGCGAGCCCCCGCGCGATCCATCCTGCTGCGTTCGTCGCTTTCCGATGCCGCGCTTCGCCCGCGAGCATGATTCGACGGACCTTCGACACAAATAGACACTCTTGGGCGTCGCACCCAGCAGCCGCCTCGTGATATCCGGTCGCAACACGCAGCCCGAAACGCCGCCCGCGGCGGGGGCGTCGACCGGAGGACTCGCACCATGCACGATCCGCGAAGCAACCGCATGGCCATCCTGGCGCTGATGCTGGGAGCCCCCACCCTGATGGCGCCGACGCTGACGCCGCCGTCCCTGCCCGGAAATCGAGCCCCGGAAGAGCCCGCGTTGGGGAGCATCGAGATCGCCGACGCCGAAATCGCCGGCGACATCTCCGCGTGTGCGGATCTCACGGACTTCGGCCCCTGCAGCCTGCGTGTCGCGCTCTTCGCGGCCGACGCCGATGTGCTCGCAGATCCGCCGCTCCAGAGCGCGACCGTGAACGCGGGCGCCGACGGCCCGGATTGGTCGTTCTCCGGTCTTTCTGCGGAAACGGCCTACCAGTTGGTGGCGTACGCGAGCGACGGCGATGCCACGGTGTATTCCGGTCCGGTTGCCGTCGCGACGCGCGACGCGCTGCCCATTCCGCCGCGGGTCGCGCATCCGGGTATCGAGCCGGAGAATCGATACGCGGGCTTCCTGGAGGGAGCCTTCGACGTCTCGCTGGATGGCAGCGCGGGATACGAGATCCAGATCGCCGTCCCGCCCGGTACCGCCGGGCTGGAGCCCGCGCTCGCCTTCACCTACGACAGTCGGAGCGGCAACGGAACGCTCGGAATGGGCTTCGCGCTCACCGGGCTGAGCGAGATCGGACGCTGCCCGCCGAACCTCTTCGTTCAGGGAATCGTGGATCCCATCGACTTCGACGACAACGACGTCTTCTGCCTGGACGGCGAGCCGCTCGTGGCAGTGCGCGGCGCGTACGGCGCGCACGAAACCGAGTACCGCACCGTGCTGGAGAGCTTCGCGAAGATCGTCTCTTACGGGGGGGCCGGCACCGACCCCGATTGGTTCCGCGTCTGGACCAAGGGCGGGCGCATCCTCGATTACGGCCACAGCGTCGACTCGCGCCTCGAGGTCGAGGGGCGGAGCGAGGCGCGGCTCTGGGCCGTCAATCAGATCGGCGATCGCTTCGGCAACACCATGACAGTCAGCTACTTCGAGGACCCGGCGCTGGGCGAGCACTGGCCTTGGCGGATCGACTACACGGGCAACGAAGCCGCGGGGGTGGCCCCGTACAACCAGATCGCATTCGAATACAGCGGCAGCGTCGACGCTCCGCGCCCCGATCCCATTCGAGGCTTCTTCGCGGGAGGCCGGGTCGAGAACCCGCGCCGGCTCGAACACGTGAAGACCTACGCGCGCAACGCCGACGCCAGCGGCGTCGAGCTCGTCTTCGACTACCAGATCCGCTACGAATCGGGCGCCATCAGCGGCAGATCCCGGATCGAGAGCATCTCCCAGTGCGATGCGCGCGGCGCCTGCCTCCCGCCCACGCGCTTCCTCTGGTCCGACGCGCCGGGCACCACATCACCGAGCCGGACCGGAGATTCCACGCCGCCAGTGAGCGAGCGGGTGATCCCGGTGATTCCCCCGACCCGCTTCCGCGGCGTCTGGGACGCCAACGCCAACGAGACGGCACCGAACCTCCACTTCTCCGGCGACGTCAACGGGGACGGCCTGACGGACATCATCCGGATCGAATTCGACAATCCGTACTATGGATGCGCAGACTGCGCGGTTGGCATCGCCGATGTTAAATTCGGCGCGGCAATCGCCCGCGGAGACGGAACCTACACATATACCGGACAGGATCCGGGCATCACCCAGAAGTTCCGCTTCAACCAGAGCAAGGACCCGTGGATGGTGGGCGATGCCAACGGAGACGGCCGCACGGACATCTTCAACGTCAAGTTGATCGGCGATCGTTACGGCCCGAACGGATACCCCCTGATCGAGATCGGCGTGTGGACTTCCACCGGCAAGGGCACATTCAGCGGCGGCTACACGCAGACGAACTGGGAAGCCCACATATCCCTCTTCGAGTCGAGCTGGCACGAATGGGCCGTGGGCGACGCGGACGGAGACGGAGCCGACGACGTGATCGGGGTGACGCCCCAGATTCCCTACATCTACGCGGACCCGACGCACGGTTACGACTGCGACAACCCCGGGCCGACCTTCGTGGAGTTGCGCGTCGCCTACGGCGGAAGCGACGCGCGGGCGGCCCAGACGACGCCGTGGCTCGCCTGGCCCACCTACGGCGGCTGCAGCACAGAATTCCTGAAGGATCTCCCCGCCAGCATGGGCCGCTGGCGCGCCGTGGATCTCAACGGCGACGGCCGCGTCGACGTGGTGGGGCTCGCGGGCTTTCCCCGCATCGACGGCCTGTACACCGCTTTCTCGACGGATCAGGGCTTCGAGGTGGTTGCGCAGCCCGAGCCATTCACGTTCACGTGGGCGACGGAGTCGGGCACGCCCGGGGCGCCGTGCGCGGGACCCACGATCTACTGCTGGGAGCCCGAGACCTTCGACAACTACATGACCGCGCTGGACATGAACGCGGACGGGAACACGGATCTGGTCTTCATCGCGGAGCGGGCCGACCCGCTCACGGGAGCCGACATCGGCACGCAGACGTTCTGGACCTGGCTCTCGCGGGGCGACGGCAGCTACCAAAAGCAGTACACCCGCACCCGCATCCCCACCAATTACCACGTCGGATACTTCCTGAACAATTACGCGAATCCCCCGCAAGCGCAGCTGAATTCCGCGCGGGTCCACGTGCACGACATCAACGGCGACGCCCTGCCCGACCTGACGATCCTCCGCGACTACCAGTATCCCATCGTGCTTCCGTTTGCCTTCCGGCGCTGGGATCTGCTCTCGCGTTCCGACGGGACCTTCGAGGTGCTGCCCGTGATCCAGGAGGGGTCGTGGGGCGCCACGATGAGCGGAGCCCCGCTCGGCTACAACTCCGACATGGGCATCGCCGGAAGCGAGGGCGAGCTCTCGGGGGACGTCAACGGAGACGGAAAGCTCGACTGGATCTACTTCTCCGAGGGAGCAGCGCCGAGAACGTCGGGCGAAACGCTGCTTCCGGGAATCGTCCATACGCTCTTCGCAGACGGCAACGACGATCCGAGCGTAACGCAGAAGAGTGATCTCCTGGTCGCAATTCGCAATGGCGCTGACGATGCGAGCGTCGCGCCGCGCGTCACCGAGATCCGCTACGCGACGCTGGCGCAGGCGCCGCCCCCCGCGGGCGCGCCGGACACGAGGGCCTACTCGCCGAGCTCGCATGTCAGCGCCGCGGATCCCGAACTGCGCGATGTGCAGGACGGACGCTCCGTCGTGGCCTTCCACTCCGTGAGCGACGGAATCGGGGGCGCCCGCAGCTACAAGCACCACTATTGGGGCCACCGCGAGCACACGGGCTTGCGCGAATCCTTCGGCTTCGAATCCATTTCCGTGGAAGACGTCGCCGCCGGAATCACCGAGACGACCGACACCCTGCAGCACTTTCCGCTGCAGCGCCAGCCCGCGTCGCGCACCCTCCATGCTGGCGACGTGCTGCTCGAAAGGACGGCGTGGCGCTGGTCGGAGAGGACGCTGCAGCCCGGCGCGCGCCACTCGGCGCGTGAAGACTCGCGCGTCACGTGGCTGTGGGAGCCGAACGCCGGGGGCTCAGCCGCTGCCTTTCGCACGGAGGTGCGCGACTTCGCCTACGACGCCTACGACAACGTCGTGCACGACGCGCACTACTGGGGAGACGGCGAGATCGCGTTTCCGATCGATGGGGACTGGAGCAGCCGCTCGGGCAGCATGTTCCAGGAGGTGCTGACGACGATCCATCATCCTGCCGACGAGGAGAGCTGGCTGGTGAGCCGCATCGCGCGCCAGAGCGTCTCCGCGCAGCTTCCCGACGGCGGCGCCGAGAGCGAGATCGTGCGCACCACGGAATTCCCGAGCTACTGGGAGCATCGGGGAGCACCGACGGGCGCGCCCGCGCGCCGCGTCGACGAACCCACACCCGCCGCCGACGAGCCCTGGACACACCGCGTGACGCATTGGGCGTATGACGCCTTCGGCAATGCCATCCTCGAGACGCTGAGCGACAGCCACGACGCCCCC
>Ga0224496_10001310_pt1 | contig 15636 bp, 16 predicted proteins | sample SF_Jul11_sed_USG_2_FD_168127 | JGI IMG/M metagenome (GOLD analysis project Ga0224496, IMG submission 168127) | Sediment microbial communities from San Francisco Bay, California, United States - SF_Jul11_sed_USGS_8_1 | ecosystem: Environmental > Aquatic > Marine > Sediment | place: USA...
TGTATCCCCGTATCAAAGGGTTCCATTGCCAAATATAACACCCCGTCGATCCGAAATTTGACTTCCACTGACCGATCCGTTGGTTCAAGATGAATGTCGCTTGCGTGCTTTTGTAGCGCCGTTAAAATGATGGTGTTGACTAGCTTGACGACCGGACTCAAGTCTTGGGTGATGCGTTCGACCGAAAGGACATCTTCTCCCTTGTCATCTTCTTTGATCAGCACGGGATCTAATTCTGCTTTAATTCGGGTGAGAACTTGGCTGTTGCCCTCACTGTTGCTTAAAGCATCGAGGATCGCGGATTTGGAGGAGACGACTAAACGTAATTCCAGACCTAACTGGTGCTCCAGCTCATCGATCATGCGAAGGTCTTGGGGTTTGGCGATGGCAATCGTGAGAACATCGTCCTCTTGTTCCATCGGCACAAATTCATACCGATGCATGAGTTCGACGGGAATGGATTCCATGAGGATGGTGGGGACGCGGAATTCTTGCAAGCTATTCCAAGATAAGCCATATTGGTCGGCTAATATCTGACCGACGGTGTCCTCGGTCAATGTTCCTCGCTCTAATAAAATGGACGCAATGGATTGCTTGGATGACTTGGCTGTTTCGAGAAGCGTGTCCTTCTCTCGAGCCAAGATCAGGCCTTTTTTGACCAAGATCTCTTCAAAAGGCATGCGTTTGACGGGTGTGGTCATGGTTATACCGCTCTGCTTCCTCGTTAGACAGCTCCGGCCATTTGGAATATGGGGAGATACAAGGCAATGACGACTCCTCCTAGAATGAGTCCGATAAGAATGATAAAAATAGGTTCGATCCAGGTCATCATGCGTGACAATTCGAAATCCAGTTCTCCTTCATGAAACTCGGCCACCTCAAAGAGCATCGTTTCCAGCGCGCCGGTAGTCTCTCCGACTTCAATCATTTCAAGGGTCAAATTTGGCAGAAATTTCTCTTTTTTGAGGGCGACGGAAAGACTAGTCCCTTCTCGCACATGTCCTATGACCGCCTTCAAGGCCTTGGCAAAGACTTTATTGGGCATTGATTGCGCCGTGACCTGAAGCGCCGAGAGTAGGGGAATGCCACCACCCAATATAGTCGAAAGGGTTCGTGCCAGGCGGATCACTTGATTTTTGAGAAATAATGGTCCGAGAACTGGCGCATGAAGAAAAAACCAATCAATGCGCCATTGTCCCTGGGGCGTTTTTCTCCACCAATAGATCCAAGCCCCTGCGATCGCCAGGATACTGCTCAGAACAACCATCCATTGAGTAGCGGAATTCGTTATTTGTAATAATAATTGAGTGGCCCAAGGTAATTCGACTCGGCTTTCTTGATAGACCTCCGCAAAGGATGGGAGCACGAAAAATAACAGGCCGAAGGTAACTAGCAATCCAAACCCCAGAAGGAATAAAGGGTAGATGGTTGCTTTGACCACTTTTTCCCGTACCCCAATGAGCATTTTTAAATAGTCAATATAGCGCTTAAGCACTTCGGGCAAGTTCCCAGCCTGTTCTCCAGCTCGCAGGGAAGCTTGATACAGTTCAGGAAAGTAAATGGGATGCATAGCCATGGCTTCAGAAATCGCCGATCCGCCGCGAATACTTTCTCGAATCCCCTGCAACGCTTGTTGAAATCCGCCTTGAGCGAGGCGATCGGTGAGGAGATCAAAACATCGCAACATGGGTAATCCTGCTTTCACTAAGGCCAAGAATTCCTGATTGAATACCAGAAAGTCTCTTGGGGGTAATGGACGTTGCCGAGAGGCGAGAGTGAAACTCGGCTTTGTCCCCGATCCGCTGAGATCGAGAATGAGTAAGCCTTGTGCCTCTAATTTTGACCGCAAGGCACGAGGGTTTTCTCCTTCCGTATCTGTCTCGACAATCGTTCCATCCGGACGAGCCGCCCTGTAATGAAAGGTTGGCACTAGGGTGACTCGGGCGAATCGGATTGAGGACGAGCGATTGAGAGAATATGTGTTGGGGGCATATCGGTGTTTTCGTGAATATCAGTCGTCTGTTTCGGGCTGGTTGGCGCCGGACTCCCATTGCTGACGTGTTTCGGATCTGAAACAGCCGTGGCCTGTGTGGTAGGTACATCTTGATTAGGTTGGATTACAACCGTGTCCATTGGTTCCGCAACTTGTAATCGAAAACCGGTTAAAATCAGGTCCGATGTGATGTGGTTCCATTCGCGTAACTGTTCAACTGGTACTTGATAAATTCGAGACAACTTCCACAAGGTATCCCCCTCTTGGATGACGATTCTTCCCCGAGCATCGGGAATAGGTTTGTCTGTGTTGGTGACCGTCGGAAGGGTGTTCGATAGTTTTGTTTGTTGGGGTTTGGCCTTATTGGTGGTAATGCGCATTTCTTTTTTTATCAGTGTCATATCTGAAGCTAACGATTTCATGCTACTTATGATTTGTTGAAATGAACCCCGTAGGGATTGGAGGTCTGAAACTAGCTGAGAGGTATCCGGGAGGCTTGAAACCTGTCCTTGGAGTTCCATGTTGTGTTTTCGTAATTGGTCACGCTCGGCTTGAAAGGACAAGAGTTCGCTGCGGATATTTTGCAATTCTTGGCCTTGGGTTTGTTCGCGTTGGTGGACGGATTGGGATTGTTCTCGCAATGATTGAAGCTCTCCCATTTGCTTTGCCATCTGAATTTTGAGGCTGGACAATTCGCCGCGTAAATTCTCAGACTCCGTCCGGGCTTCTTGGAGGAGGGTCAGGTGTTGAGGCGGTGGCGAGGTTGCGGTAAATGACCGGTCCTCCGTCAGAGCCTTGGATGGTTTATGGCCACAGGCACCTAATGCTAAAACGAGGGTTCCGCTTAGAATCATGTGTTGAAAATAAAGACGTTTCATGAATGTCCTACCAATCTTTGTAGGGAGTGCCGTCGCCAGCGACGCCGTCACTCCCACTTTTAATATCATAGACCCCGGCAGGAGAGTCATCTCCTTCCTCCTGCTCTTCATAAATTTCTGTCCATGTGGTTGAAGATTTTGTGAAGGGATCGACGGGAATGGCCCGAAGGTATTTGCCCTCCACTAATGACTCCAGGGTATCGGGATAATCGCCACGGTCAGCATAATATTGATCAAGAACGGTACGCATCGTAAACAGATTCTGTTTAAGGGCAGTTTCTTTCGCTTTCATGGCCGATTGTTGGAAATTGGGAACCGCTAACGACACCAAAATCCCGACAATCGCCACGACGACCATGAGTTCGAGTAAAGTGTAGCCTTTTTGGCCCATGAGTACAAAAGTCTTCATTACCATTCACGATAGGGGGTTCCATTCGCCGCTACTCGATCACTGGTCGTGTAAATGTCAAAGACATCTTCCCCGCACCACCGTGATTCATCAGGTTCATCTTGATAGCATCGAATTCCCCATTCAGTTGAATCTGTCATTGGATCAATAGGGATCTTCCGTAAATATCGTCGGATGGTTGATTGCTCGCCGACTTGGGCTTCTCCCCCAGTTAATTCAATTTTCAAGAGGGTTTCAAGGGTTTTCGGATACCCGGTAATTCCTGTGGATTCTTTGCAGGTGAGCTGGTTTTTGATGCATAACGGGCCTAATAGCGTGCTACCGTCTCTGGCCCAATCTCGACGAAATGTATCGATGGCCATCCGGACCGTTCGCAACGTTTGACGCAGTTCGAGCTCTTGTGAACGTTTGGCACTGACTTTCGTGAAGGGAAGGGCCACTGATGCCAAAATAAACATAATCACCAAGGTCACCAAGAGTTCGATTAACGTCACCCCACGCATGGGGACGAGTTTACTCCACCCAGACTCTCCCATGTTGCACCATGACCGGCACGGGTTGCGACTGAGCGCCTAACACCGTCGGGTTTTGAATGTGAATATTTGATGTTCCAGCTCCCGTGGCTTCGAAAACCAGAGAGGCCAATGTTCCACTGCCTTGGACCCGTTTTCCCTGTTGTCCCATTTGAATCACCAGTTGGCCGGCATTGGGCACCGCTGAGACCGTCAAGCTTGGCGGCACCTGTTGGCTGGACCAAAAAGGCCCTTCAATCGCTTGTTTAAAGGTCATCACGGCTGGATCATAAGTGAGCGTTAATGAGGTTTGTTCCGCTGATGAAAAGTTCTGTCCTTGTAGGGTCAAAGAAATTTGTTCACCAATTTTGATAGACGCCGCGGCAGGGATCACCTGTAATCGGGACACACCGGGTTGAGTTGGATTCGAATCTGCTTCATCGGATGAGGCGGCTTCTTTTTCAATATTGTCCGGCTCTGACAAGGGTTCGGTTGAAGGCGAGGGGGTGGATTCTGCAGGGTTAGCAGCCACTGCTCCAGCATCACTGTAAGGAGACGAAGCTTGTGGTTGCCCTTGGGAAAAGAGTGGTTGTGTGTTGTATTCATTCGCGGTGCCGGACCAGAGTGTTTGTTTCGCCAATTGGGGAGGGGTCAGGTTTCGAACGATACGCGGGGTAATGACCACAATGACTTCCGTCGTGATTTTTTCGGTATTGCTGTTGCTCAAAAGATCACCAATGCCAGGTATTTCATCAATGCCTGGAACGGCTTCACGGTTTTTTCGATCTTCTTCCTGTATCAACCCGGCTAAGACAACCGTTTCACCGTCTCTCATGCTGAGTGCGGTATCGGCGGTCCGTGTTCCAAAGCGGAATTGTGAAATTTCTGGATCAGCTTGCAGGACCACCCGGTCGCCCAGTCGCGTGACCTCAATTTGCAGTCGAAGTGTGATCGAATTGTTTAAATGAATCGTGGGTTCGACGGTCAGTTTAATGCCGGTGTCTTTAAATTCAATGGAGGTCACTGTTGACGTGGTAGAAAGGGCACCCGTGGTGCCTTGTCCAGGCAATACATTCGTCGTCGACAGAAGAATGGGTTGTTTGTCACCAATATTAATAGAGGCTTTTTGATTATTGAGGACTCGGAGCTTAGGGTTGGCTAGAGTTTTGGCATCAGACTCTTGTTTGAAAAAATCCATTAATACGCTGCTGGGAAAGGTAAACAAAAAGGAGTCCTGCCCAATGCTGGTGAGGTTTCTAAAGGTGAACGTTTGTGCTGCCGTTGAAAAACTGGTGGTGCCATCTGGGAACACCCCAAACCCTGCCTGTTTCGCGAAATTTAACCCAATTTTTTTGGTTTTTGTTCGGTTGACTTCCAAGACCTCAAGGTCTAACACCACTTCGGCATCTTGACGATCATTAGCCAAGATGATGCTTTCGGCTAAGGAAATTTTCATGGGATGGTCGCGGATCACCACGGTATTGAGTGGTTCATTTACGTAGACCCGTTTGGTTTCCAAGATGGTTCGCAGGAGATTGGCCATATCTTTGGCCTTGGCATTGGAGAGATAAAATGTGCGAATTTGTAGGTCTTCATATTGTTCGCGTTTTTGTTTGGTGTCCGGAATGATTAGCAGGCGATCAGGCCCTGCTCGCTTGGCAAATAATTGATTGGTGGTCAAGATAAGATTGAGGGCTTCTTCGAAGGGGGTATCTTTGGTGAAGATGGTGACCAAGTCATCTCGTACATCTTTGTCGAATAATATGTCGATATTCGCTGTTCTGGCTAAAATTTCAAACACTTGTTTCAGACGCGTATTTTGAAACCGGAGCGTCACGGGTTCTGCCGATCCGCCAATGTTGTCAATTTTTTGTTGTTGTTGAACGACTCGAGTAATGCCTTCAATGGCTTCGTTGAGCGCAGGGTCTAACTCGACGGCGTTCTCATACAGGGTGAGGGCTTCATCAAATCGCCCCAAACTTTCAATGTGTTTGGCGTCCAGAAGGGTTTGTCTGGCCGTCTTTAAACGCCACGCGTCGTTGAGGGCCTGGTGGTGTTCCTGCTTTTCCGGGTCTAACCCCAACGCAATTTGAAATTCTTGAAGCGCTTCAGCCACCTGGCGCTTTTTAAGCCATTCGCGTCCTTGAGTAAAATGCTGTTCAGCCGCGCGTGATTTGGCATGTCGTAGTTTCTTGTCGAGATCTTTGTTGAAAGGTTCTTTTTTTGCGGCATCTCGATAGGCGGCGACGGCGCCATCCCAATTCCCTTTTTTTGCGAGTTCTTCCCCTAGCTGAAGCTCTTGCATCGTGCAAGAGGTCAGGATGAGGAGGAATATAACGATTCCGTTACGGTAAAATGTTTGCATAATGATGGAGTGATTTCCTTCTTTTTAGTCGCTAGGCGGGGGATGTCGGAACACGCAGAATCCGTATTAGCCTAGCACATTTTATGAATTTGGGCTAGAGATGGACGCTAGCTACTTGGCTCTATCGGATTCTAGTTTTCCAAAATTAAATATTTTAGATTGCCAATAAGAATAAAGAGGCGGCAAGAGGTTTCCCTGTTCTTTTGGTTAGGCATGGCTCATTATCACGCCGGTGGCACGAAGAATTTATTCTAGAGGAGCGTCCGGGGGAATGGCTTCCAAAGGCCCAGGCGTGAGAGATTCATTCGTTGGCGCAGTTGTGGCGGGTGGAGTGCAGTTTTGTTGAACCAGTGGATTGAGTGGATTGGGTTGGCAGTTTGTTCCTGCGCCTGTGGATTCAAATCGAATGGCCTGATAGGTTTTGACATTTTTGAAATTCACCTGGTCATAGGGGACATCCGTACTCGTGCTGCGAACCCCATGGAGTTCTTCCCCTACCTTTATTAACTCAAAATCCTTTCCGGTGATGGGATCAGGATAGACAGCCTGCAGGTAGCGTTTGGGGTTTTTCTTGGTGAGTTCCTCGAGTGTTCGGGGCCAGCGGTTGGGCCTCGTCGCTTTTTGCACTTCATAATCGGCGACATACCGTTCAATTGATTCCTTAATCCGTGTGCCACGAAAGAGGAGTTCGGCCTCTCGATCTCGTTTGAGGATGACCGACCATTGCTGAGTGACGCCCAACAGTGAAATGCTCATGACGACGACAAGAATCATCATAAAGAGGTACGTGACCCCAGTTTGACTGGCAAGATGAGCCTGTAGCCGTTTTTTGTGGACCGATGGGGAAAAAATGTTCATCGTTGAGGGAGGTGAATCGTCAAGGTCAATGGATCAGCTCGACATTTTCTCAATTCTAGGGGGAAGGCATAGTTTGATCTCTTGTCTCTTCTATTATATCGACGACTCATACCCGTAGCTTTATCGGGGGAGTGAGAACCTGACCCCTGTGATCCATGATAACGCGATGTTATTTTGATGAGGAAGGCCGTCGCTTTGTCGATGGTTTCGTCATAAATATCCAGGTGAACACAAAGAATGTCGCTCCCAACGTATCCGCCAGCACATCCCATATGTCAGCCTGGCGATGTGGAACAAACCATTGATGAAGTTCATCTGATATTCCAAACGCAAGTGCGCAAACAATAGCCAAACCGATACTGCCAACTGTTGGATGCGTTTGCTGGAAGGCCCGAAACAACAAGATCCCGAGGATCCCATATTCAATCCCATGTGCCAGTTTATCACTGATTCCAGAAAAAAAAGAGGGGAGATGGCGGCTTGGATAGGATTGGGAGGAGAGATACACAATGATGCTGCAATACAGGAGAATCGGAAGCCAATAGCGAATGAAGGGTTGTATTGTGGAGCGTGAGTGGTCGCGTTGAAAGGTCATCAGGGAATTCTTGGACTGCTTGGGTGGATAGTGGAGTCCAGGGGCATATTATGGCTTGAGGATGTACAGCATGGTGTGCACCGATACGACGGGTAAGATCATCCCAGCGTGGTCACCATCATGAGAAAATCCATAAATGAGAGATTCATCGGCGATGAATGTTCCAATACAGACCACAATGATTTCAATCGATTCTTGAGCGTGGTGCCGCGCCAAAAGGGAGGGTCGCAGTTCGGGGGGAGGAATGGCCACAAGCGTATTGGGAAGGTCGACCGGCTTAAAACGAATAATTCCCCAGGACGTTTGTGTGAGTTCTGGACCTAAGGCGATGGAAAACCCTCGATGTTCTGGCACATAGTAACGAAGAATTCCTCCCCACAGAAAGGCCACTGGTTGTTGCAGGATCACCTCCTTGTTAGCCCTGGTTGAATCACGTTTTCGATTAAAATCGAAAAGGCGTTCGCTTTGTTCGGTAATATTAGGGTGCTGCAGGCGTGCCCAATCGGGGGGCCTGCCTTCTAATTTTTCGAGGAAGGGTTCGATTTCTTCTGGATTGATAAGAGGTTGGACGCCAAGAGGAAGAAGGCTGTGAATGGACTGCTCAGAAAGTTGAAGAAGCGGCTGAATCCCCTCGCTCCGGGTTGTCTGGCTGTAGGCAGGTAACCCTCTGAAAAAAAGCAAACTACATTCTAAAAAAAGAAGAAGCCCTATGGGATACCATTTCTGGGTTGTCATGAAAAGGATCATCAATAAATGAGGAATTTTCTAAGCGCAAGACTAGTGGTTCTGTCGAAGTCCAGGCAGAAAAATGGCTAGATTAACACCTTCACCTTTCACACAACAAAGACATGACGCACGTGCTCTTCCTTTCCTTCCTAGACAGGCCAACGTTCCTCTCGCCAAGCCATCTCCCAAAACATCCATTCATATCGTGAGCTCATGATAAACGCCTCTTCCATTCGAGATTTTTCGGCTTTTCCAGCAGATATAGCGCATCGATTGACCAGGCGGCGCATCCAAGCGGCGACATCGGCAAATTCCGGTGAACCGTATAATTGTAGCCATTCATGGAAGGGATGAGACGGCGGCGGTGGGCCTTTTCGAAGAAGGTGTTGTCCGACTTCGCAATAGATCCACGCACACGGTAACGCCACAACCGTGATCTCTCCAAGTGTGCCGGATTGAGCTACGCTGCGCATGTGGCGACAATAGGCATAATTCGTGGGTGCAAGGGGGGTCGAACGCATGTCTTGAGCCGTCAATTTCCATTGCGCCCCATACGATTCGTGAAGGCTCCGCTCGACGACAATGGTCTCGTGGACTAACTGAGCAAAGCGAAGCGTGGTTTCGGCATCTTCGGCTTTTTCTGCTCCGGCGGCAAAAACCTTGGCTAGTTCTTCTAAATATCGGGCATCTTGCAGAATGTAGTAGCGAAATTTTTTGAGAGGAAGTGTCCCGTTCCCCAATGCCTGAACAAATGGGTGGCGGAGTTGAGCCTCCCAGATCGGTGCAGCCAACTGTCGCAAATGTTCAGAAAAGTTCATGGATTATGGCTTCCCTAAAAATGAAAGTATAAGTGGGTTGACCTCTTGGGGCCGTTCCCACTGAGGGAGATGGCCTGATTCAGCAATAATGTGCCATTCCGCATGAGGCAACAGCCTGTGAAGCTGTTTGCCAACTTCTAGTGGAAAGATACGATCGTGGTCACCCCATAGCAAAAGAGTCGGGTGAGGGATTGTGCCAAGTCGGTAGCCATAGTGGTTGTCCCAGATGTCGATATGGTCCAAGAGGGAATAGAGTGGAGAGAGCAATCCCCCCCGTTGGCGATTTTGAAACGAGCGCTCAATGACGGTGTCCGAAATCAATTCGGGCTTGTACACAATTTCTTTGAGGAAGCGTTCGGTTGTCCTTCTCCCGGCCAGGTGGTTTCCGAGGGTGGCTAACCAAAGGGGAGGGCGATGATAGAGGAATCGTCGGTATTGAGGTGAGGCCACGCTGGGTTCAATCTGAGGCGGAAATCCGGAAATAAGGATCAATTGATCAACCCGATCGGGGTAATCAAGGGCTAAGGCCATAGCCAGTCCAGCCCCCATAGAATTTCCGATAAGAGTGGCACGTGTAATTTCTAGGCTATCCATAAAGTCTAGAAAAAATTGTACAAGTTGTTCAGGGCTGTAAGATGTTTCTGGTTTGTCCGAGAGACCTGAACCGATGAGGTCGGGAATAATCACACGATGGGACTGAGCCAATGGGAGGTATTGATATTCCCATTGCCACATGGATCCCCCAAACCCATGAATAAGAATCACTGGCTTGCCTTGGCCAGCTTCAAGGTAAGCGATTCGATGGTGGTTGATTTGGATCGTTTGAAAGGGCACCCGCTGGATGAGTTCAACGGAAGAAGGGTGCGGCACGGACGAAGCACATCCCAGGGAGGTGAAAGCCCACATGAGAGAAAAATAGAAGCCCCGGGCTAGGAACAAGAACGCCCCCTACTAGTCCAAATGAATCAGGGTTTCGTCCGGGTTCACTTCATCTCCCACTTTTACATAGATCGTTCCAACTTTTCCGGTGATAGGAGCTTGGACTCGATTTTCCATTTTCATGGCTTCGACAACGAGTAAGGGGTCACCCACAGTCACGTCATCACCTTGGGCAACCAAAAGTTTAACCACACGTCCCGGCATCGGGGTGGTCACGTCGCCTGGTTGGGAAGGCTTAGGACGACTGTCGGGTTTCTTTGAGGAAAGGGTTGATGGAGCATCAGGAGCTCCAGCGAGCACTTCCTGAATGGGTTCGAGATACACTTCTTCAAGTTTGTCGTTGACTTTTATGTAGTAGGGTTTCGTTCCGTCAATCGTTTGGCCAGATCCCGATACACGAATATGGTAAGACTCTCCATGAACTGTCACCTTAAATTCTACTGGCGCCAGGTGGAGATCATGCCCTGCAGCAGGGCCGCTTTCCGATTGGGTATGTAGGGCTTCGGGTTTGAGCTCGCCTCGTTCCCGTTCATCGAAAAATTGCAGGGCGACGGAGGGAAGCAAAGCATAGGACACAATATCTTCTTCCGCCGCTTCTCGTCCCACCAGTTCCTGTTGTGCGTCATCAAGTTCGGGGTCAAGATTATCGGCAGGGCGCCCCGAGACCGGCTTGTCGCCTTCGAGAGATTTTTGGCGAATTTTTGAATTGAGGCTTCCTGGCGGTTTGCCATATAAGCCTTGGAAGTAATTTTTTGTTTCGTTCGTAATGACCTTATACCGTTCCCCCGTCAAAATATTTAATGTGGCCTGGGTTCCGACAATTTGACTGGTGGGCGTCACGAGAGGGGGATAGCCCATATCCTTTCGAACGCGTGGAATTTCTTCCAGCACTTCTTTGATTCTTCCAAGGGCATTTTGTTCGGCTAACTGCGCGGCCAAATTCGACAACATGCCGCCGGGCACTTGAGAGAGGAGAATATCGGTATCGACCCCGGCAAAGTCACTTTCAAATTGCCGATATCGTTTTCGGGACTTTCGAAGTTTATCTGCGGCTGGGGCTAATTGTTGAAGGTCGAGCTTGGTGTCGTAGGGCGTGTTCCGAAGGGCGGCAATAAAAGATTCGGTTGGAGGATGAGACGTGCCACCCGAAAGAGGGGACAAGGCCGTATCTAAGATATCAAGTCCTCCCATGATTGCCATAAGGGATGACATTGAAGCCATCCCGGAGGTGTAATGAGTATGCAGATGAATCGGGGTACGCACGGTCGATTTCAGGCGACTGATTAATTCATAGGCTTCAAATGGAGGCAGTAAACCGGCCATATCTTTAATACAAATAGTATCGGCCCCGAGGTCTTCGAGTTGCTTTGCTTGTTCGACAAAGTGATTCAGGCTGTGAACCGGACTGACCGTATAACAGATGGTGGCTTCCACATGTTTTCCGCAAGCCTTGACAACTTCCATGGCCGGTTTCATGTTACGAATATCATTGAGGGCATCAAAAATCCGAAATACATCGATGCCGTTCTTGGCCGACAATTCAATGAATTTCTGCAGGACATCGTCGGCATAATGCCGATAGCCCACCACATTTTGCCCTCGCAATAACATTTGGAGGCGAGTTTTTGGCATGGCTTGCCGGAAAGCTCGGAGTCGTTCCCAGGGATCTTCTTTTAAGAATCGCAAGCAAGCATCAAAGGTGGCGCCCCCCCAGACCTCTAATGACCAGAATCCTACTTCATCTAAGTCTGTGGCGATGGGCAACAGATCTTCGGTCCGCATGCGTGTGGCCAGAAGAGATTGATGCCCGTCGCGTAGGGCCACATCGGTGAGAAAGACCTGTCGCTTTGGGGAAGCTTCAATGTCGAGGGCTGGTGGGGCTCCTGTTTTCATTCGCACAGGTACTGGGCGCCCGGGCTGTGTTCGTTTTTTTGTTTTTCGTGGCATAAGCACCCTTTCACATTAACAACGACCAGCAGATATTCAAATTGGATTGGCGGCGATCCTTATAAACCTTCATAGGCGGCGATGGCTGCCGATAGCGCTACCACCAAATCTTCCGGTTCTTCCATTTCTTCATAATCAAATAATGCTGGGTGAGTTTCGAGGTAGCTGGTATCAAACCGACCGGCCCGGAAATCCGGTTCTTCCATAATTTTTGTGATAAACGGAATAGTGGTTTTCACCCCTCGGAGGACAAATTCTTCGAGTGAACGATGGGTCCGGCGCACGGTTTCATCCCAGGTTCGGCCATGTACCGTCAGTTTAGCCAAGAGCGCATCATAATACGGGGGGACCGTATAATCTTTATACACCGCCCCGTCAATTCGAACGCCGACTCCACCCGGGGAAAGATACGCGGTGAGTTTTCCCGAGGACGGTCGAAACCCATTCTGGGGGTCTTCTGCATTAATGCGGGATTGAATCGCGAACCCTTGGAGATTCACTTCATGTTGCCCAAAAACCAAAGGGCGACCGGCCGCAATCCAGAGTTGTGATTGCACAATATCGACCGTCGTAATTTGCTCGGTGACGGTATGTTCGACTTGAATGCGTGGATTCATTTCCATGAAATAATATCGCCCATCTGGGTCCAAGAGAAATTCAACCGTTCCGGCATTATAAAACTGCGCGGCCCGGGCCATGGCGATGGCGGCTTCCCCCATTTCTGCCCGAAGGCGTGGGGTTAACACCAGCGATGGGGCAATTTCAACGAGTTTTTGGTGCCGTCGTTGAATGGAACAGTCACGCTCCCCGAGGTGAATGACATACCCGTTTTTATCAGCCAATAATTGAAATTCAATATGGTGGGGTCGTTCGACATATTTTTCGATAAAGAGTTCTCCGTTCCCGAATGCTGCCAGGGCCTCACGCGAACCGGCTTCCATGGCATCTTTGAGTTCTTCATCCGATCGCACCACCCGCAATCCACGCCCGCCTCCACCAGCACTGGCCTTCACCATGACGGGATAGCCAGCTCGCTGACAAAAGGCGAGACCATCTTCTAGCCCTTGCACCGGACCGTCCGTTCCTGGAACCACGGGTACCCCAATTTTTATGGCCAGTTCTCGTGCTTTGACTTTATCTCCTAACAATTCCAATGAATGGGGCGATGGACCAATAAAGTTAATGCCTGCCTCCTCGCAGAGTTTCGCGAACGCCGCGTTTTCTGCGAGAAACCCGTAGCCGGGATGAATGGCATCCGCCCGAATACGTTTGGCTAACCCCACAATTTGTCGGGCATCCAAATAGCCTTGGACAGGTCCAGGCCCAACCAAATACGCTTCATTGGCTTTTTTGACATAGATGGCCGTGGCATCGCTTTCTGAATAAATTGCCGCCGCAGCAATGCCGAATTCTCGGCATGCCCGGATGATACGCATGGCAATTTCTCCCCGATTGGCGACTAAGACTTTGTTAAACATCATAGGGCATGGTGAGCAGGTTGAGTCGAAAATGGAATCCGTGAATCCTAGCAGGTCAGCAACGAATTGTCGTTCATTCTTTTTTAGCGATCACTCAGAGGATAAAAATGGCCATTTTTGATGAGGCGTTGGCCCTCAGGTGAGACGACAAATTGTTCAAAGGCTAAGACTTCCGCAGAGGGTTGTTGGTTCGTGACAAGCATCACTGGTCTTTGGAGAGGGTAACGCTTATCAAGAACTGTTTGTACCTCGGGTTCGATCCTATCAATAAAGAGGAGATTAATGGCGACGCCGTCTTCCTTTGCCCGAAGAGCTGGAGTAATAGAGACAAAGGTAATGGCTTCGAGATTGCCACTCACGGTGGTGATAGCCTCTTTTTCAGATTCTGCTTGGATGGCAGACGGTGAAATACCATTGGAAATCTTGAGCTGTTGTTCAAAGCTTTGCCGAATATTTTGATTGGTTGATCGATTCACCAGGACAATTTTTGTTTGCGGGGCCTCTTCATACACTTGGGACCAATACCGAAGCTTCCCTGAAAAGATCTCAGCAAGTTGGCTAGAGGTTAGCTCTTTGACAGGATTAGAAAAGTTCGTGAGAACCGCAATGCCATCTCTGGCAATCATGGTTGAGCGGAAGGACTGAACCTCTTCCCCGGTGACCGCAATATCAGCCTCACCGAGCTCCACCGTTCGAATAGGCTTGGCATGGGAATGCCAAAAAAAATCAACAGAAATGGTGGGGTGGCGCTGTTCAAAGGCATCCGCCAAAATTTCCATAAGATAGCGTTCAGGTCCATTTCCGGAGATGAGAATGGTTTTAGACAGGGATGAGGAAGCATCGATCTGATTAGGTTGAGAGAGGAGCTCTTTTGCGGCAAAGGTCTGAGGCGCGGGGACAACAAGAGCCATTAATAACAGGCCTACTATGCCAAAGGCATTCCGGAGATGAAGAAATGGGGACAACCATCGGACCATAATGAGGACTTGTGAGAACCCTAGATCATGAGATGGTGAAGAGCATGCAAGTGGAAGAATCACAATTGTTAAAAAACGGGCCCATCTTTCCGGTTTCAGGAAATGAATGTCAAGCGGAAAAAAGATTCAGCGACAACGTGAGTGGGAACGCTTCACTCAAGATTTTTATGAGGTCTTTGGCCTGTTTGTTACCATGACTCACCAGGACCGGGTTGCGAGTTTGCTTCTGTTGGGGCTGCACGCATTCCCGACATGGGCGGTAGTTTGTTGAATTTGTCCATGCGCTCGTCGTGCATATTATAGGCTTTCATTTCAGCAAACCCTGTTTTATGGGTCCCGACAATTTTAGAGGCGAAGGAGGACATAATCCTTCGGCTATTGGCCTTTTGACATTTAGGACAGGTGGTCTCTTCGGGTTTGGCGCTGAGGGATTGCATCGCTTCAAAGCCATGCTCACAGGATTCACAGACATATTCGTATAATGGCATAAGAAGACTCCTTGTCATGAATGAAGGATGTCGAACATAGATGTATCCTAAATTATATATGAGAAAGGGTCGGGGAGGGCAAGAGATTCTAGAACTATTTCCTTATATAAATCAGCCAAAATAATTGTCCAGGGAAGATCTTGACGCTTATCAAGCGGTTCTATAGACTGACTTTTTCGTCTACAAGAATTGGAGGATTTCGCAATGGCGGTGCTTATTCGACGGTTTAAATTGCCCACAGGAATGATGAAGGAAGAGCGTATTGATGATGCAGATCGTATAGAACGATACATGCAGTTTTTTGACAAAGAAGGAAAGGCGAAGCTTGAAGCGGGACAAAAAGTTTTCATTGATAAGGACGAGTGGCAACTGCTTGAAGATTAACACCTTCCAATCTTTTTCCTCCTACCTTTCCTGTTCTTCAAAATGGTGTTCATCATCGGTCCTACCGGGACGTAGGAAGCATTCATGAAAAGGGAATAAGAAAGATGGGCTATTGGATACATTTAAAACGATCTCTTGATCAGGCCATGATACACCGAGACCGGTGCTTGGAGATTCCCTCCGGTCCCCACCGGGCCGATTACTGGCAAGGCGGATGGGAAGAGTACCCCGATAAAGATACCGCGTTGGATGCCCTTGAAAATTCTGAT
>Ga0224496_10001311_pt1 | contig 15624 bp, 15 predicted proteins | sample SF_Jul11_sed_USG_2_FD_168127 | JGI IMG/M metagenome (GOLD analysis project Ga0224496, IMG submission 168127) | Sediment microbial communities from San Francisco Bay, California, United States - SF_Jul11_sed_USGS_8_1 | ecosystem: Environmental > Aquatic > Marine > Sediment | place: USA...
ATCCAGTTCCTTGAAGTGACTCTCCAGTCGATCCAGTTCTTCATCGACATCCATCTTCTGCGTCAGGTACAACAGCTCCTGTTCGAAGCGATCCATATCCGGATTGGCCTGTAGTTCCTTAACACGACCGAGTAATTTTTCTCGTTGAAGCCTGAGGAGCTCGGGGCGTCGAACACGTTCGGCCTGCACCAGTTCCAGCATGGTATTACGGCGCAGCAATACCATTTCCTGTAAACGATCGCCTTCACGCTGGCGAGATTCGACCAGGTCATCCAGGGTCTTATGTAATAAATCGACAGCACTTTGTTTAACCGGCGCCAGGTCCACGGTGGGTTCTTCGACAACACCGGGCCAGCTGAGTATATCCATAAGATTCATTTCACTGGGTTGGTGCAGTTTTTTATTAATCAACTGGCAGGCATCAAGCACCGCTTTGACATAGCCATCATTCACCTGCAACTCGGTAGTATGTGCACGCGAGGGCTGGAAACGCAGGTTACATTCCACCTTGCCGCGGGACAATCTTGCGGCCACCGCCTCCCTTACTGCCATTTCGATACTACGTAGTTCTTCGGGAATACGCACCGTGAGATCGAGATAGCGATGATTGACTGAGCGAACTTCCCATACCAGGGAGCCCCATGGCTGTTCTTCGGACTGGCGCGCAAAGGCGGTCATGCTATAGGTCATGGTGTTATATCCTGATCTTATGTTTGCCTGCATTCTAGCATGTCTGACAGGTCGCCATAACACGGGTATAATTCACGCCAGAATTGATTTGAGGAATGACTATGAGACCCAGTGGCCGTGCCGTCGATGAGATGCGTAAAGTAACGATTACCCGCAATTACACTATGCATGCAGAAGGCTCCGTACTAATAGAATTTGGCAATACCCGCGTGCTCTGTACCGCCAGTGTCGAAACCAGCGTACCCGGCTGGATGCGCGGCAAGGGCAAGGGCTGGGTAACCGCTGAATACGGCATGCTGCCCCGTGCCACGGGCTCACGTACACGCCGCGAGGCCGCCCATGGCAAACAGGGTGGGCGCACTATGGAGATCCAACGTTTGATTGGCCGCTCATTACGTGCAGCGGTTGATTTTGAGGCCCTGGGCGAGCATACGATCTACCTCGACTGTGATGTACTACAGGCCGATGGCGGCACCCGCACCGCATCGATTACCGGTGCCTATGTGGCACTGGGTGAAGCGATCCAGTATATGCTGGATAAAAAGATGATCAAAAAGAATCCCCTGCATGGCAAGGTCGCCTCTATCTCCGTCGGTATCTACCAGGGCACACCGGTACTGGACCTGGATTATGCGGAAGACTCGAATGCCGAGACCGACATGAATGTGGTGATGAATGATGCCGAGGCCTTCATCGAGGTCCAGGGTACTGCCGAGGGTCACGCCTTTAACACGGATGAACTCAATGCCATGCTTGCACTGGCGAAGAAAGGCATTAACGAATTATTTACAGCACAGAGCGAGGCATTGGGCGCATGAGTAAAATTGTTTTAGCCAGTGGCAATGCGGGCAAGGTCCGCGAGATTAACGACCTGCTTGCCAACCATGGTATAGAGGTCGTACCACAGACAGCCTACGATATCCCGGAGGCGGTTGAAGACGGCCTGACCTTTGTCGAAAACGCCCTTAAAAAGGCACGCCATGCGGCAAAGCTAACGGGCCTGCCAGCGATTGCCGATGACTCGGGTATTGAAGTCGATGCCTTAAATCATGCACCGGGGATTTATTCTGCTCGCTACTCGGGCGAAGGCGCCAATGACCAGCGCAATAACGAAAAAATGCTGAAGGAACTCGAAGGCGTGGAAGAGGCAAAACGTAGCGCCCGTTACCAGTGCGTGATGGTCTTTATGCGTGATGCGGATGACCCGACACCGATCATTGCCCAGGGCAGCTTTGAGGGACGTATTTTAACGGCACCCAGGGGTGAAGGTGGTTTTGGCTACGACCCCATCTTCTGGATACCGGAACAAAACTGTGCGGCGGCAGAACTCAGCCTCGAGGCAAAAAATAAAATCAGCCACCGTGCGATTGCATTAAACCGGCTGGTCGAGAAACTGACCCAGGCGGGCATAGTTAAATAATTATTGCGGGCAAGGGATTGCCCGTGTGATTGTTAAACTATCTTATTATGAGCATCCTCAACTGTGGCGACATACCTATAGAGTCACTCCAGCAACTTCTGGAAAAGTATTGTCTAAGCATCCATACCGTAGCGGATGGCGAAGACATCCCCGGTAGCTGGTTTGGTGATTCCGAGGCCGGCATTATCGGCCAGCAACTGTATGTCCGCAAAGACACACCGGTGCATTCTGCCCTGCATGAATCCTGTCATTATATCTGTATGGATAGTACACGGCGTGAACAGCTACATACAGATGCGGGGGGCGGCTACGATGAGGAAAATGGTGTCTGTTATTTGCAGACAATACTGGCCGATTATATTGCCGAATTTGGGCGGGCGCGCAGTTTCAGTGACATGGATGAGTGGGGCTACAGCTTTCGCCTGGGTTCTGCACAAAAGTGGTTTGAAGAAGATGCCGAAGATGCACGCGAGTGGCTACTACAACACGGCCTGGTTACAGCGGACGACAAACCCACCTGGCAACTTCGTAGCTAAGCCAATAGCGACCTGCATGAGAAAACAGGAAACCGCGAATAAAAAACATTAAAGTGATATGCGCTTCGCTTAGGACAACACTAAAATCACAGTTGTGTGCATTCGCATTTATTCGCGTTTTCTTTTAAAAATTAAAAATCACACCCATAAAAAAAGGAGAGCATGGCTCTCCTTTTTTTATGGGTAAATAGCCTGTTTTAGAACTTCATATTAACCTGCGCACTCAGCACATCAACCGCAAGATCGTAACTGCCGGTCAGGGTATGTCCAAAAGAGGGATCTTCGTTATCAATATTGGTGTTGCTCACAAACAGGTGTGAATAACCGACATCGATACTCATCTCCGAAGACATCTGGTAACCCACGCCCAGGCTCAACCATTTACGGTCATTACCGGGAATACGCGGGGTACGTTCTTCGGCTGAAGCAATGGGTGTCTGGTCCAGTGCCAGGCCAGCACGGTAGGTCCATTGCGCATCGGCCTTATAATTTGCACCCACTGCCAGGCGCCAGCTGTTATTCCAGTCTTCAGGGATAATGGAATCTGACTGTACCGGATTGGCAAACTTGATCCTTAGCTCATTAAATTTTTCCCAGCCGGTCCAGGTCAGGTCACCGAGCAGGGTTAGCTTTGGATCCATTTCATGCACCAGGCTGATAGACAAGGTATCGGGCAACTCGACATGGGCGCTTACGGCTGAGTCGCTAAACAAACCACTATAGGAACCCAGTCCGTCAATGACTGCCTGCAGGTTGGCATTGACCGTAAAATCAACGTCACCGGCCAGTTCATGGTTTACGCCCGAGCGATAGGAGACACCCATGCGGGTTTTGTCATCGAAGTCATACAACATACCGAAGTTCACACCCCAGCTCCAGTCATCACCCTTCAGGGACTGTGTGCTATCCAGTGTCGCATCGCCAATACCGGCACCACTCAGTCCCGCGCCATTACAGGCGGCGACACCTGCGCCTGGCGTGGATGTTGCGAAATCAATAAGTGGCGCTATGCCACCCTGACAAATGGCCGCTGAGTCCAGGTGATTCTCCAGCGTCGCTTCGATGTACTGAAGATTAAAACCAATACCGATAGATAAATTCTTGTTCGCCCTGATCGCCAGCGCCGGGTTGATGTTGATGGTCAGCATATCGGATTTGGTGGCATGGTAACGCCCCACCCAGTCCTCGCCATAATCCGTACCCAGGCCAAAGGGGGCGTTAATACCCAGGCCAAAGGTCCAGTCGCTGTTGAGCTGATCCACGTAATAAAAATTTGCCACCATGGCTGACTGACCACCATCGGCATCAGGCCCTGACAGGGGCGCAGTTGTTAACGACGTAGAACCATCATTACTAAAATCGGAGCTCGGGGAGATCAGGTGTATCGCCGCTGACATCTGCCTGCCCTGCAGGCGTGTCATACCGGCCGGGTTAAAATAGATAGTGGAGGCATCTTCGGCAATCGCGGCGGCACCGGCAAAGGCATTGCCCATACCACTGGCGCTATTTTCTATCAGCGCAAAACCGGAGGCCTGCGCGGCACTTGAAACCAATCCAGATAAGATAACCGATGAAACAACTGCTGATAGTTTTTTTACGTTTGTTTTCATTATTATGACCCTTTTATGATTATTTCCCCTCGGCCTCATCATACCCTTGCACCAATTATTTTCAATCCTTTGGTATTGCCCTGGGCCTGCCCTGCTGGTCAATCGCAACATAAACCAGGCTTGCCTCGGTGACCATGATGGTCTCTATCTGGTCACCTCGCCTTCGCTGCGCATAGACATCGACCATTACTTTTACCGAGGTACGACCGATATGGGTAATTTCTGCATAACAACTGACCAGGTCACCGGCAAATACCGGGCTTTTAAATTCAAAGGAGTCTACTGCACGTGTCACTATCGACCCCTTGGCCACCACCTCAGCCGGTATGCTACCGGCTATATCAACCTGTGACATTATCCAGCCGCCAAAAATACTACCGCCCTTATTGGCATCGGCCGGTGTTGCCGGTAATCGAATCACCGGTATGCGACCTACGGGCAGGCCCGTTTCTGTCACAGGCAGTGGCCTTCATACATGGCACAGATTTCATCGGTAAATTTTTCCATGACCTTGGGGCGCTTGATTTTCAGCGTCGGTGTTAACAGTCCATCATCCACGGTCCAGGGCTCAAGGGTGACCGTTACCCGGCGAATCTGTGCATAACCGGGAAAGTGTTTAAGCCGTGCCGAGACACGCTCCAGGATCGCTTTTCGTACATTCGACTGCTGGAAGGCATCCGGTGATTCCGGGTGGATACTCAGGGACACGGCAAGATCCGACCAGGCATCGGGATCCAGTACCAGCAGTGCCGATAAATAGGGTTTTGCTTCACCTATAACCATCACCTGCTCAAATAACGGATCCAGCGCGATCGCCAGCTCCATATCGTTGGGCGGTACCTTTTCACCATTCGCCAGCACGATGATGTCTTTTAGTCGGCCAGTAATATAAATGTGATTGCGCTCATCGATGCGCGCCTTGTCGCCGGTACGCAGCCAGCCATCCTCGGTAAATGTGTCTTTTGTGGCCTGTTCATTTTTCCAGTAACCCAGCATGGTTGATTCGCTGCGACTCTGCAGTTCATCATTTTCACCAATGCGCACCTCGACACCGGGCATCGCCGGACCAATACTGGACGGGATATTATCCTTCTCGCGATTCACCGCAATAATTGGGCCGGATTCGGTCAGGCCATAGCCCTGTACCAGGGTCAGGCCCAGGCCAATAAATAATTTTGCGACATCCTCGGACAGTGCGGCACCACCACAGATAGCAATACGCATCTCACCACCGAGTTTTTCCAGCACCTTTACCGCCACCAGCTTTTCCAGCAAGGGCCACAGGAGTATCTGCGGTTTCCAGCCGGCACTGCCCTGCTCATAGAGGAACTTTGACCAGCCGGTCTCTACCGCCAGCCTGAACAGGGCCCGTGCAATGGGTGATTTTGATTTGAGGCCATCCTGGATCTTGGCATAGACCCGCTCATAAATACGTGGCACGGATACCAGTACAGTTGGCTTGATATTTACCAGGTCCTCGCCCAGTTGTGATATTGAGCGCGCATAGGCAACCTCTGAACCCAGCGCCATCGGCATGTAGTAGCCAGCGGTGCGTTCAAACATATGGGACAGGGGTAAAAAGGACAGGAAGACCTCATCCTCCTTCCACTCATGGCACTGGCAGGCACCATAGACATTCATCAGCAGGTTTTTGTGGGAGAGCATGACACCCTTGGAGCGCCCTGTTGTACCCGAGGTATAGACTATGGTCGCCAGTGAATCAGGATCGGATTCCCGGCTCTGCAGATCCCCCTGCATACCAAATAACCAGTCGGATAAAGACTCCAGTCGCGCATCATCTGGCTCATCATCCTCGGAAATACGATTTATACTAATAATGCGCTTCAGCAGGCCCAGGTCGACTTTCGATTTAAGCAGGCGCTTCCACTGCGGCTTATCCTGTACGAATAACAATTTTACTTCGGCGTGGTTGATAATGTAGGCCACATTGTCGGGACGATCATCTACATACAGGGGCACGGTGACCAGGCCCATGCCCAGCGCGGCCTGGTCAAACACCACCCACTCACGGCTGTTTTTCAACATCACCGCGACCTTGTCACCGGGTTGCAGGCCATCTTTCTCAAACGCGGCCTGCCAGCGACTTATCTCATTAGCCATTTCATGCCAGGTGGAGAGGGTCCATTGCTGACTGGCTATATCATACTGGCGATAGGCTATTTTATCGGGACTGCGGCGGAGACGTTCCCTGAAGAGTGCGGGAAGTGTGGAAACATCATCGGGCGTTATTATGTGTTTTTCCATTTTTATTTTTATCCTGCTGCGCTGGCGTTACTTATTATGCGGAGTTTTACTCCAGTTTTCCAGCCACCAGAGCCGGAAACGCATGCCTATTTCGCTAGTATAGCCACTTTCAACAAAACTGATCTCTCCATTTTTACCCATGAAAAAACTGGCAGGCACGGCCTTTACCCCATACAGCTTTGCCCACTCACCCTGCTCATCCACGATAACGGGGAAGCTCAAATTTCTTTGCTGCATATTTGCCACTACTTCGGCCTTAGTATCGACCCATGAAGCAATCGTAATTACGTGATAATCTTTTGCGATTGCATCGATGCTGCTATCCTGCAACTTACAGATGGGACACCAGGGCGCCCAGAAATAAATGAATACTGGCTCACCTCGAAACCCTGCCAGGTCATAGGGTTCACCACTCAGTTGCTGGTCGATAATCAGGGGTGCAGGACCTCTCACCATATCCCGTGACGTCCAGTAACCCAGCACGACAACAAATCCCAGCAACAACAAAAGCTGCAACAGCACACTCGACAGATTGATTGTTTTGATTTTATCGCGCAGAGTATTAAGCACTAAAACCCCATTTTAATATGTGACTTAAATTACAGATAAATAATCAGGGCGCAGTCGCTGTAAATACGGCTCGCATCGGCGCAGGATAGGATTCGATCGTCAGGCTGCTATCTTCAGGATCGAGAAAATCTGACAGCGATTCATACCGCATCCAGTCCGTCGATCGCTGCTCCTCTATACTGGTTACACTCACGTCGATCAGTTTTATATCTTTAAAGCCGCAACGTTCCAGCCACAAACAGATAGCATCACAACTGGGAATAAACCAGACGTTGCGCATTTTTGCATAACGTTGTCGCGGCAACAAAACCTGGTTGACATCACCTTCGATAACCAGCGTATCGAGCACCAGCTCACCACCGGGTTTCAGGCAGTCGCGCAGTTGCATTAAATGATCAATCGGTGAACGACGATGATATAAAACCCCCATGGAAAAGACTGTATCGAAGGCACGCAGCTTTTCCGGCACATCATCTATACCGACGGGCAGCACATAAAACGGCTGTTCACCGGTAAAATGTTTTATCACCTGGTACTGCATAACAAACAGTGGCGATGGATCGATACCAATAACCAGGCTTGCCGATTCCCCCAGCATGCGCCAGCCGTGATAGCCACTACCACAACCCACATCCAGTACGACCCTGTCTTTTAATGGCTGTATGTGCGGGATTAAACGCGCCCACTTTAAATCGGAGCGCCACTCGGTATCGATGCTCACCCCATGGATATCAAAGGGCCCCTTGCGCCATGGCATAAACCGGCGCAATACATCATCCAGTTGCTGGCGCTGCTCCTCGGGCAGGGGTGTCAGCCGGCTAACCGTGATCGCCGGCGAATTAAAATCAATGACATCGGCTGTGATTATGGGTAGATCTTCAAGTGCGGCCTGCCAGCGTGACAAATCACCAAAGCGGTTCGTATCGAGGCCACTGGCCAGTTGTTGCGGTATCAGCTCCGCCCATTGCTGCAGCTCACACTGCTGCATATGCTTAATTAAATCCTGGTATGACATTATTTGATTGCCAGCAGCGAAACGAAATTGAAGCACTGGAACCAGGGCATCACCCTGGAAAAACCGGCTTCCCGCAAACGCTGTTCATGTTCGATTATGGATTCGGGAACCAGTACATTTTCCAGCGCACTACGCTTCTGGCTAATTTCGAGCTCACTATAACCATTGGCCTTTTTAAATTCATGGTGCAGCTCAGTCATCCATTCTTGCTGATCGGGTGCCAGGCTGATTTTTTCTGATAATAAAAATACGCCGGATGGATTCAGGCCATCATATATTTTTTTGACCAATGACAACCGATCCTCCCTGGCGACAAATTGCAGGGTAAAATTCATCACCACCACCGAGGCATTGCTGATATGTGTCTGGCGAATATCCTCACAATGTAACGAGACCGGGACCGGGCTGCTATCCTGCGCTATATTTTTCGCACAGGTCTCTATCATCGCCACTGAATTATCCACCGCGACAATATCCATCTTCGCGTGACTGATGCCATGGCGCATGGCCAGGGTTGAAGCCCCCAGCGAACACCCCAGGTCATAGGCCCGGCTGTCGTGCTGGCCGTGCTTGCGCATAATCACCGGGATCATGGAGAGCAGGGTACTGTAGCCGGGCACCGAACGGCCAATCATATCCCGGAATACGCGTACCACCGACTCATCGAAAACAAAATCGGTGATCGCCTCCAGTGGCTGCGAGTAAAGTGTATCCTGTGGTTTATCTGGGTTCATGGCAAACATCTTGAAAACGGCAATTTTACACGGATTTTGGCATAATTTGACAGTCGTCAATACATCTATGACATAGATTCATAAAATAGCCGACCCCATAGATGATTTTTAGTGGTTTATTTTATTCCTGTCAGGGTCAATCGAATGAAGCTGAACAAACTACCGACACTCCATTACGCCTTTGCGGATGATGCCGAGAAACTGAACCGGGCTCTGGTGGATGGCTTCATGCGCCATATCGATGACCCGTCGATCAAACGCACCCATTTTTTTGGGGGCCGCTATGAAAATATTTATATCGACAGCAACAGCATCCCTGAAATTGATACGGTACTCAATACGGCAATAAAGCACGCGGCCGAGATTCTGTCTATGCCGGCGACCGGACTCAAGGCTGGCCTCTGGTTTAATGCCATGGGCAAGGGTGAGGTCACTACCGCCCACCGCCATGATGATGACGACGAACTCTTATCTGCGGTCTACTATGTGCAGATCCCGGACCAGTCCGGACAAATCACCCTGTTCGAAAAAAACTTTTCGATAAGTGTTAAACCGGAAGCTGGCATGTTTGTATTTTTTCCACCGGATATGCTGCATGATGTATCGGCCAACCTGAATGACGAGATGCGCCTGTCACTCGGCATTAATATCGGCCCCGCATAACACGGCTTCCACCTACGCACGAAACCCTGGTGCAACTATTCAGGCCAGCTTCCGGCCATGAACAGTCATTGGTTGATTTAAAAAATAGAAAGAAAACGCAAATGAACGCGAATACACGCGAATCAAAATAGATAAGTGCATTGCCATGCTAAGTGAAGTCAAAGAACAATAATAGCGAATAAGCATGCAATCGACATTCGCTTTGACGTGCACTGCACCCTCTTCCACCTCACCCGGTTGTAGATAGCTATTTTCTGCATCAGTCACCAAATTATTTATTAACTCAAATTTGATCGCTGCCAGGTTAAGTTTTTTAACTGACGCATTGATATAAATTACAACCCGCAAACAATACTATCTAAGATCAAAAACCACATCCCAAACCTGTTATCAAGAATTTATGCGCAATAAAAAAATGCCCGCAACAGATGTTACGAGCATTTAAAAGATATGGCGTTATATTAAATCAGGATTTTTGGCGAGCAAACCCAACCAGGCCAATTAAGCCTGAACCGAACAGCCAGACTGCTGCGGGTACGGGCACAGGCGCAAAGCTCAGGTTATCCAGCATGGTTGCTGCTGTTGCACCATCTGAAATCATGTGAATTTCCGCAATTGCGCTAGTGCTTGAAAAACCAAAACTGGCCAGCATACCCACATCTGTTGTACTTCCTGTGAGTGCAGAAAAACTCATTGAATCCAGAACATTTCCTGATGCATCATAAGCTGTAACTGCACCACCATAGCCCAGGTTTCCGAAATAATCACCTGAGACATCATATACATCATGACCAAAATGTATCCAGATATCAAAGAATGAATCAGAATATGCACCACTGGAATCCTTATTAAATGTGCCTATCCGGCCACCACCAAATATAGGCTGACCAGCCATTCCCCCATCAGCGCCATCAGCCAGCAGACCACCGCCAGAAAAAGTTACACCAAGGGATGAATAGAAAGTTTCAGCGCTAGAGCCCGCCACACCATCTTCAAACGTCAGGGTAATCGCCTGCGCCTGAGTGGTCACAAAAATTGCGGCAGTTGCAGCCAGAGTTTTTAAAAATATTTTTAGTGTTGATTTCATTTAAATCTCCTTTTGTCGTTTATTATGACTCCTGTTACTAGATTTTAACCAGCCTTCAGAACATCATCTATAGAAATACCATTTCATTTTTAACTAATAATATTACTGAACTTATTATTAACTGTTTCTCAGCAATAGTTACATTTTATCAAAATTCTTTAAAATGCCACAGCATATCAATAGGCAATATTGTTGAAATGCAAATACTTAACTTGATAAATATCACGACAATTTCAAATAAAGACGGGGATTACGACTCAAATAATCGAAAAAAAACACCAAGCACAAGAGTTAAAAATCGGATATCTATTTAACTAAAAAATTTCTACAAACAAACCGCAGGGTATTTGTATGCGCATACTACTACAGTGTAATTAAATCGCTATATAACTGTCACTTTCCTGCAATATTTTTCCCGGACAATATGCAGCTACACCCTTTACAGGAGCATTGACATGCAAACAGAAGCCTACCTGGAAACATCGCCTAAGAAATCGCATTACGCCTTTAGCGCAGCAAGAGAAAATGCCCTGCATTTTGACGAGCAGCTGGATCGGCTCATCGATATTGCCCACCAGCTGATCCTTAACAAGGGCGTTTTTCATTTACAGATTCATTTTGCCGCCAGCCAGCTAACCTGCTGGACCTTCGACAACCCGTATAACTACCAGGTGTACCAGGCAGAGGCGGTATTCGACGATAATTTCCAGCTGCTTTTTTCGACGCTAGAGTCGAATCTCTACAGCACTATAAATAAGACACAGGTCCTACCGGTTCTAAAAGCTCTGAAATTTTTACGCGAAAGACCGGAAGGTAGTGAGCTGCGAAATGCCTCACTACACATCATGAATGGCCTGGTCGGTTTAAGTTTTGCCTGTGATGATACGCGCTATATCAATTTTAAAGAGCTGCTCGTTTAGGCAGGCAGATTACTTCCAGCCAGTGGCCTGCGCTATCCCCTTACCCAGGTCAGCCGGTGAACGTACCGTGGCCACACCCGCACGCTCCAGTGCTATAAATTTCTCTTCCGCTGTGCCCTTACCACCTGAAATAATCGCACCCGCATGACCCATGCGCTTGCCTTTCGGCGCTGTACCGCCGGCAATAAATGCCGCCACCGGTTTACTCACATTGGTCTGGATATATTCAGCCGCCTCTTCTTCTGCGGTACCACCGATTTCACCCACCATCAGGATTGCCTCGGTTTCCGGATCTTCCTCGAACAGGCGCAGGCAATCGATAAAGTTGGTGCCCGAGATGGGGTCGCCGCCAATACCAATACAGGTACTCTGGCCAAAACCAAGATCTGTGGTCTGCTTTACCGCCTCGTAGGTCAGGGTGCCGGAGCGGGAGACCACGCCGACCTTACCCGCTAAATGAATAGAGCCGGGCATAATGCCAATCTTGCATTGATCCGGCGTAATGATACCCGGACAGTTAGGACCGATTAGGCGCACGCCCGCATTATCCACCGCAATTTTCGCCTGCAGCATATCCAGTGTTGGAATGCCCTCGGTAATACAGACAATTAATTCGATACCTGCATCCACGGCTTCGAGTATAGAGTCCTTACAAAAGGCTGCAGGCACATAGATCACCGAGGCAGTGGCTGCGGTATTGGTGACCGCCTCTTTTACCGTATTAAATACCGGCAGGCCAAGATGGCTCTGGCCACCCTTGCCCGGTGTAACACCACCGACCATCTTCGTACCATAGGCAATGGCCTGCTCCGAATGAAACGTACCCTGCTTGCCCGTAAAACCCTGGCAGATAACTTTGGTATCTGCGTTAATCAAGACACTCATTGCACACCCCCGGCGGCAGCTACTGCTTTTTGCGCCGCATCAGTCAGACCCTGTGCCGCAATTATGTTGAGTCCACTGTCTTTTAATAACTGGGATCCGCGTTCGGCATTATTGCCTTCCAGTCGTACCACGATCGGCACCTTGACGCCCACTTCTTCTATGGCGCCGATAATGCCTTCGGCAATCAGGTCACAACGAACAATGCCACCGAAAATATTTACCAGCACGGTTTTGACATTGTCATCGGATAAAATAATTTTAAAGGCCTCGGCCACGCGTTCTTTGGTTGCACCACCGCCGACATCTAAAAAGTTTGCAGGATCACCGCCATGCAGTTTAATCAGGTCCATGGTTGCCATCGCCAGGCCCGCACCGTTCACCATGCAGCCGATACTGCCATCCAGTGCGATATAATTCAGGTCCCATTCCTTGGCACGATTCTCCCGCTCATCTTCCTGTGTAGCATCACGCATCTCCAGCATTTCGGGCTGGCGATACAACGCATTATCATCGACATTTATTTTTCCATCGAGACACAGCAGGTCACCGTCCATTGTCACCACCAGCGGGTTGATCTCGACCAGCCCCAGGTCCTTTTCAATAAATAATTTAGCCAGACCCATTAGCAACTTTGTAAACTGGCCAATCTGCTTACCCTCGAGTCCAAGCCCGAAAGCCAGCTTACGACACTGATAGGGCATCAGCCCCAGCATGGGATCAACTGTAGTACGTAGGATTTTTTCCGGCGACTCACTTGCCACCTTTTCAATTTCAACACCACCCTCGGTGGAGGCCATGAACACGACCCTGCGTGTAGCTCGATCAATGACCGCGCCCAGGTAGAGCTCACGTGCAATTTCACAGGTCTCTTCGATCAGTACATGATGGATTGGCTGGCCCTCTGCCGAGGTCTGGTAGGTGACCAGCTGTGTACCAATCATCTTACCCACTTCATGGGTCACCGCCTCTGCCGAATCAACCAGCTTGACGCCACCGGCCTTGCCGCGACCACCGGCATGCACCTGTGCCTTCACGACCCAGCGGTCACCACCCAGCATGACCACCACAGCATGAGCATCCTGCGCGGTACTCACCACGTGATTATTGGGTACCGGCATGCCGTATTGTGCAAACAGGTGTTTGGCCTGGTATTCATGTAAATTCATTTTAACTCCTGACTCGCAAGTGCTTATCACCCACAGGCGAGGTCATAATAATACGATAATTTATTCTCTCACAAATACAGATTTATTTTCTGCTGCGTTTTTTTGCCATATGAATCGCATTGCCATTCACGGCCAGTGCCGCTTCGTGGAGTGATTCCGACAGGGTTGGATGGGCAAACATAGTGAGCCCGATATCATCACTACTGGCACCCAGCTCCATGGCGATGACCGCCTGTGCCACCAGCTCGGATGCCTGTGGCCCAAAGATATGCACGCCCAGGATGCGATCGGTATCCGCATGGGCCAGCACCTTGACCATGCCTGCGGTTTCCCCCAGTGCACGGGCGCGACCACTGGCGACAAAAGGAAAGCTGCCTACTTTATAATGTTCACCTGCAGCTTTCAGGTGCTGTTCGGTTTTACCTACCCAGGCGATTTCAGGATGGGTGTAGATCACTGACGGCACCAGCTCATAATTCACTTCACCATGGTGACCGGCGATTAACTCGGCCACCATGATACCTTCCTCTGATCCCTTGTGCGCCAGCATCGGCCCACGCACCACATCGCCGATGGCATAGACACCGGGCATGGAGGTCTCGCATAGTTCATTCACATGGATAAAACCGCGTTCATCCAGTAACAGGTCCGCCTCTTCATCGAAAACATTTGCACTATTGGGGCATCGGCCCACGGCAACAATCAGCTTGTCGAAGACTTCTTTGTAATCACCTTTGGCATCCTGATAGCTGACCTCGACCTGTTTTTTCCTGCCCGAGGTTTTTATATCTGTCGCCATCAGGCGCGCATTGAGACGAATATCCAGACCCTGTTTTTTAAATGTTCGCAGGCTGTCACGGGCCACCTGTTCATCCGCCATATTCAGAAAACTATCCTGCGCCTCAAGAATAACAACCTCTGAACCCAGGCGATTCCAGACACTGCCCAGCTCGAGACCAATGACACCGGCACCAATCACACCCAGGCGGGCGGGTACCTCGGTAAAACTCAGGGCGCCGGTGGAATCAACAATCAATTCATCATTCAGCGGTGCACAGGGGATTTCTATAGATGAAGAACCGGTGGCGATAACCACATTTTTTGCAGACAGGATAGTAACATCGTCTGCCGCAGTCACTTCGACACGCATGCCCGATAACAGGCGCCCCCGACCCTTCACCCAGCTAACGCCATTCGCCTTGAACAGGGCGGCAATACCCTGGGTCAAGTCGCTAATCACCTGGTCCTTACGCTGCATCATCGCTGCCAGGTCAAGACTCACACCTTTCGTGCTGATTCCATGCTGTTCCAGTCCATGCTGGCATTTTGCATACAGCTCTGAGGACTCAAGCAAGGACTTGGACGGGATACAGCCGACATTCAAACAGGTACCACCCAGTACCGCCTTACCCTCGGGGCTTAGCCAGTTATCGACACAGGCTGTTTTCAAACCCAGCTGTGCACAACGAATAGCAGAGACATAACCCGCGGGTCCTGCACCAATTACAACCACATCATATTTTTCAGACATTTTTATTTACCTGGAATTTTTCACTGGCTCAAACGCCAACAATCATACGCGCCGGATCCTCAAGCACGTCTTTAATTGTTACTAGAAACTGTACCGCTTCACGGCCATCGATAATTCGATGATCATAGGACAGGGCAAGATACATCATCGGCCGTGCGACTATCTCACCGTCCTCGACGATGGGTCGTGGCTGGATTTTATGCATACCGAGTATGGCGCTTTGCGGTGGATTCAAAATGGGCGTGGATAACAGCGAACCGAACACGCCACCATTCGACAGGGTAAAGGTGCCACCAGTCATGTCATCGATACTGAGGGTATTTTCCTTTGCCTTTTCAACATAGTCCGCGATGGCCTTTTCGATTTCTGCCAGGTTCATCTGGTCCGCATTACGCACCACCGGTACCACCAGTCCACGGGGGGACGATACGGCGACACCGATATCGAAATAACCATGATAGACGACATCATTGCCATCGATCGATGCATTGGCTGCGGGAAAACGCTTCAGCGCCTCGATGGCCGCCTTCAC
>Ga0224496_10001313_pt1 | contig 15608 bp, 16 predicted proteins | sample SF_Jul11_sed_USG_2_FD_168127 | JGI IMG/M metagenome (GOLD analysis project Ga0224496, IMG submission 168127) | Sediment microbial communities from San Francisco Bay, California, United States - SF_Jul11_sed_USGS_8_1 | ecosystem: Environmental > Aquatic > Marine > Sediment | place: USA...
CGGCATAGAAACGGGGCCGGCGGCTGACCGGGTCGGCAATCGCCTTGGCCAGCAGCGCGTCGGCTTCGGCCTCGGCTTTGTCCTTGACCAGAAACTCCACCAGCAGCATCACCGCATCCTCGTAGACCCCGTCCGCCGGGGTCACCTGCCGGAGCAGCGTACCGGCCTCTTTCGTCTCCCCCTTGGAGCCGTAGGCCAGGGCCAGCAGATACCGGATATTGCCGGAGTCGGGTGTCCGCTCCAGCATATCGGAAAAATGATCGATGGCGGCATCGAACCGGTTGTTCTCCAGCAGCACCCGGCCGATGGTGTAATCCACCTCGTCGACGTTGTCGGCATGGAGGCGATAATCCCACAACTCGTCCAGGGCCTTATCGGCCTCGCCCTGACGGAGAAAGAGCCGCACCAGCCGCTGCCGCGCCTTCTCTTCACCTGGATCATCGGCAAGAACACGGCGACAGAGTTCGACGACCTTATCGTCCCGTCCCTGCAACTCGTATACGTCCGCCGCCTCCATGGCCAGATCGGGCAGCCAGTGAAGGGCCAGCGCCTTCTCGTAGGCCGCCTCGGCCAGATCGTACTCCCGCACCTCCCGGTACAGCTTGGCCAGATACTGATACCCGATAAAGGAGCGGTCATCCAGGCGCACCAACCGCTCCAGCACCTCTCGGGCCATGTCGTAGCGACCGTCGCGGGCATACAGCGAACCAAGCCGCAACAGGGTGTCGGCGTTCTTGGGATCGATGGCCAGCACGGCGTTGTAGGCCGCCGCCGCCTTCTCCACATCGCCCATGGCCGCGTAGAGATTCGCCTTCACGATGACCAGCTGGACGTCCCCGGGATGAAGAATCAGCAGCCGGTCAAGCAGGGCCACCGCCTCGTCCTTCCGGCCCAGCTTGACCATGAAGACGGCCAGCTCACGCATCAAATGCTCGGCCTCCGGGTCGCAGACCAGGGCTTTCTGGTAGGCCTCCAGCGCCTCTTCAAAACGGTGCCCCGCCTCGGCGGATTTTCCCCAGAGATAATAGAAGTAGGAGCAGCTGGTATCAACGTTCTCCCGGACCGGCGGCGTGGCGGCATCGACCTTGCCGGAGACAACACCACGCCCCGCGCCGGCCGCGCAGGCCGAGCAGCAACTCACCAGCAGGAGGCACCAGCAGACAAGCCTTAGCATGCTCTCACCACATCCTCGCCGCCACCAGCACCGAGCAGCGGCAAAACCTGCGCCAGCACCGCTCGATGCACCGTTTCCAGCGAACCGGTGGCGTCAATCCGTTTGATATAGTCACGGCGAATGACGGCAAAAACATCGGCCACCCGACGTAGGGTTTCTTCCCTTTCAAAATCATTGAGCACCTCGCCGCGCAGCTGCTCAATACGATGCCGCCCCAGAGAGATGGGCACTTCCAGCAACAGCACGCAATCGGGTACCGGCGCAAAGGCCTCATTGGCGGCAATGATCGCCTCGGGATCCAGGCCGGCGGCCCCCTGATAGGCGGCGGTGGAGAGATAATAGCGGTCGGAGAGCACCACCTGCCCGGCAGCCAGAGCCGGCCGGATCACCTCGTCGACATGCTGACGCCGGTCGGCCATGAACAGCGCCAGCTCCTCCTCGGTGGAAACCGAGTCGCGGCTGGTGAACAGTTCGCGAATCCTGCGGCCGTGCGGGCCGTCGGTGGGCTCGAAGGTGGTCACCACCTCCCTGCCCTGTTGACGGAGAGCCTCGGCCAGTAATCGCACTTGCGTGGATTTGCCGGTGCCGTCGATGCCCTCGAAGACGATGAGCAGGCCCGGCCGGCGACAATCAGTGGTCATGCACTCCTCCCTGATCAAAGCGCCGACGGTTGACGGCGATGTCCGCCGCCAGTCGAAAGGCGGCGGCGAGGCTGACGGGGCTTGCCAGCCCCTGACCGGCGATATCATAGGCGGTACCATGATCCACCGAGGTGCGGACAATGGGCAGCCCCAGGGTAATGTTGACCCCGTCGGCAAAATGCAGGAGCTTGAAAGGGATCAGGCCTTGATCGTGGTACATGCAGACCACTGCGTCGAACTCGCCCTGGGCGGCCTTGAAAAAAACCGTGTCGGGCGGCAGCGGCCCCGTCACCTGCCATCCCTCACCCGTGGCCCGGGCAACGGCCGGGGCGATGAGCCGCTCTTCCTCATCGCCGAACATGCCGCCCTCGCCGGCATGGGGGTTGAGGCCGGCCACCGCCAGCCGGGGGGCGGCAAGACCGAAATCCCGCCGCAGACTCTGCCCGGTGATCCGAACCAGCCGCGCCACCGCCTCGACACTGAGGGCGCCGGCCACCTCGGCCAGGGGCCGATGGATGGTCACCAGGGTCACCCGCAGCCGATCACCGGCCAGCATCATGGCAAAATCGTCGGTGCCGGTGAGCGCGGCCAGCATCTCGGTGTGACCGGGGTAAGTATAACCGGCCGCCTTGAGCGCCGTCTTGGTAATGGGACAGGTAACCATGCCGCTCAGTGCGCCGACGCCGATCAACCGCACCGCCTCCTCGATGTAACGGGCCATGGCCTTGCCGGTGCGGGCGTTGGGCGCCCCCCAGCAACAGTCGGCAACGGCCAGCTCGGAGAGCGGCAAAACCGGCACCTCGCCAGGCCGCACCGGCGTGTCCGGCTGCCAGGCGACAACACGACCCGCCAGCCCCAAGTCGGCGGCGCAACGACGCAGCACCCCGGGGTCGCCCAGCACCACAGGCCGTACCAGGGCATCACCGGGATACTCGGCCAGAAAACGCAGCACGATCTCCGGACCGATTCCCACCGGGCACCCCATGGTGATCCCGATGGGGCGGGTCGGGCCACACGCCTGTGCGCTCATCTCCCCTCCTCCCCCAAGGCAAAGGCGTCCCGCACCAGATCCAGGGACGGCGGCAGGCCGGGCGCCATCAGCACTCCGACCACATCAAAACGAATCGGCCGGGCGCGGTGCGCGTCGGTCACGGCCAGATACTCCTGGGCCACCCGGCCCAGCTGCTCCTGCTTACGCCGGGTCACCGCCTCCAGGGGATGCCCGAAGAGCGGCCCGGAACGGCTTTTCACCTCGACAAACACCAGGGTGCCCCGCTCCTCGGCGACAATATCGATCTCACCGCGGCGACCCCGGTAGTTGCGGGCCAGAATCCGATAGCCAAGCCGCTCCAGATGCCGACAGGCCAACTCCTCCCCCTCTTTGCCCAGCGAAATCCGGTCACGGGTCATGGCGCCGCGCCGACAAACTCGCGCACCCCCTTGAAGCTGCGCCGATGGATGGGCGAGGGGCCATGGTCGCGCACCGCCTGCCGGTGCTCGGCGGTGGGATAGCCCTTGTGCTTACGAAAATTATAGATGGGGAATCGGGCGTGGTATTCCTCCATCAGCTCATCCCGGGTCACCTTGGCGACGATGGAAGCGGCGGCAATGGAGGCGCTGCGGGAATCACCCTTGACCAGGGCCTGCTGCGGCAGCGGCATGGGAACCGTGAACTTGCCGTCCACCAACAGAAAATCAGGGAGACGCGGCAGGGCCTCAACGGCCTTCTTCATGGCGAACAGGGAGGCTTGGAGGATGTTGAGGCGATCGATATCGGCGGCGGAAACAATGCCGACCCCAACCTGGGCGCCGATACTGGTCAACTGGAGACGAAGCCGTTCCCGGGCCACGGCGGTCAACGTTTTCGAGTCCCGAAACTGGGTAAAGTCGCAATCCGGCGGCAAGATCACGCAGGCCGCCACCACCGGCCCGGCCAGGGGCCCGCGCCCCGCCTCGTCGACACCGGCCACAACGGTCCGGCCCTGTTCGATCAAACGCCGCTCAAAGGCATAGGTATCGCTTTCGACGAAACCCGGCCCCAGGCTTTGCTGCATCGGCAAGACACTCCACCTCGCAAGTGGTAGGGGGAGAGGGGAAGGAGGAAGCAGCCCGAGGCGAGACGGGAGCACCTGCCCGCGCCCCGGCTCCAAAAATGGAAGAAGAGGCCGAAGGGGACCACTCCCCTTCTCCCTCTCCCTGCTTCCGGCAACGCCAAAAAAAAGGGCGGATGCTGCCTGGTGGCAGCTCCGCCCCTGATACGGCAACAATTAATTGAAGCCTTTTTCCTTGATCCGAGCAGCTTTACCACGCAGGTCGCGAAGATAGTAGAGCTTGGAGCGACGCACCTTGCCCTGGGTGACCATCTCCACCATCTCCACCCGCGGTGAATGGTAGGCAAAGGTCTTCTCAACGCCAACACCGTGGGACATCTTACGCACCGTAAAACTCGCCCCCATGGTGCCGCGCTTGTTGCGAATCACCACGCCCTGGAAGATCTGGACGCGCTCCTTGTCGCCCTCGATGATCCGAATATGGACCTTTACCGTGTCGCCGACCCGGAATTCAGGCATGTCGTGACGCATTTGCTCCTGCTCGATCATTTCAATCTGTGCTTTCTTCATATCGGTTCCTTTTTTTAATTCGAAAATTTCAAGAAGTACGCCGGAGGCAAACTCCTTTTCTCGGTTTCCCCCGGGTATTCCTTAAAACGTATCACTTAATACCTTGAAAACTCGCCCCTGACAATATTGTTCAAGTTTCCGCCACAGTGTTATCTTTTTCCCAACAACCTGTCAAGCACGATGGAGGCGGCCGACCGCACCGACAGATGATTATACTCCATGTACCCGCAAACCGGCGGCAAAAAGCCATCCACGGTCTGCATCACCTCCGGCGCCAGCCCCCAGCCGGTCCCGAGGAGGATCAGGTAAGGGCGGCCGGCAAAAATTTCGTTCCGCACCGTTTCATAGGGCCGCACCCTCTCACCTTCAAGGCGGGCGCCGGTGGCGAGCACCGTGGGCCGCCCGCCCCAGCGGGCGGCAGCGGCGTCGTACAATCCCTCCAGGTCGTCACAAATCCGAACCAGGGAAAGCGCCTCCTTCCGGTCGACGTTATACTCGGCGCCGTGGCCGGTCAACCAATGGTCGAGGATCTCCTGCACCAGCTGCTGCTGGTCGCGGTACGGCGTCACAATGTAAAGCGTGTCAACGCCGAAGGTTCTGCCGGCCCGGGCCAGATCGTGCAGGTCAAGATTGGTGACCGCCGAGCCGATGGTTTCCCGATTCTTATTGCAGACCGGGTAATGAACCAGAGCCACGGCAACCTTGAATGCAGAGGGCCGGTTGACCGGCGGCACGTCAATCACCCGCCATCTCCCGGCCGGCAAGGGCCTTCACCCGGCCGAGCAGGCCGTGCTTGCGGAGAATCTTCTCTTCCGCCTTACTGAACCGCACCCCGGCCAGAAGATCCGGGCGCCGGTCAAGGGTCTGTTGCACCGAGGCCACCAGCCGCCACTGGCCAATGGCGGCATGATCCCCGGAAAGCAGTACCTCGGGCACGGCGAGTTCTTGAAATTCCCGCGGCCGGGTGTACTGCGGATGTTTGAGCAGACCGCGGCTGAAGGTATCCTGGCTGGCTGATTCGGCACAGCCCAAAACCCCGGGCAACAGCCGGGTCACCGAATCGATCACCACCATGGCCCCAAGCTCGCCGCCGGTGAGGATAAAATCGCCGATGGAGAGTTCCTCGTCCACATACAGAGCGCGAACCCGGTCGTCCACTCCTTCATAGCGGCCGCAGAGCAGGATCAGATGTTCCCGCCCGGCCAGTTCCTCCGCCACCCGCTGGGTGTAGCGCCTGCCCTGGGGACTCAGCAGCACCACATGGCCGCCCGGCGCCTCGGCCTCGACGGCCGCCAGACAGGCGGCAATGGGCTCGGGCTTCATCACCATGCCCTCGCCACCACCAAAGGGCCGATCGTCGGTCATGGCCTGCTTGTCGGTGGCATAGGCGCGGATGTTATGGATCCGGACCGCCACCTTGTGGTCGGCAATGGCCCGGCGGATAATCCCCTCCCGGAGCGGAGACTCGAGCAGGTCGGGAAAAATCGTCAGAACATCGAACCGCATGGCGCCAATCCCTTCGCTGGGGCAGCGGCAGGCGTTCCCACCCCTTCACTCGTTCATCTCGAGAAGACCGGGGGGCAGGGCCACCACCAGTCGTTCGCCATCCTCTTCAACAATAAATTCGTCCCGAGCCGGAATCAGCACCTCCCGGCCACGGCCAGTCACCACCAGGACATCGTGGGCGCCGGTGGCAAGCAAGCCGCTCACCTTACCCAGCGCGACACCCTCCTCGGTCTCCACCGCCATCCCCACCAAATCGTGCCAGTAGAACTCGTCGGCGGCAAGCTCGGGCAACTGCTCCCGGTCCACCCAGACCTCGGCCCCGATCAGCGCCTCGGCGGTATCGCGGTCGCCAACCCCTTCCAGGGCCAGGATAGCGAATTTGCCCTGCGGACGACAGCGCTGCACGGCGTAAAAACGCTCCCCGGCCTGCCCCAGCACCCCGCGAAACAACAGTTCACGATAGTGCGGAATATTGGTCGGATCCTCGGCATAGGGAGAAAGCTTGACCTCCCCCTTGATGCCGTGGGCCTTGGCCACCTTGCCAATCAAGAGATAGCGGTCCTGATCCGGACCGGATGCACACTCCGCCAAGCCGTTCCTCCCCGGAATCCGCAATCAGCCAACTACTCGACGATTTCCATCCGCGCCCGCTTGTTGGTCTTGCCAGCGGCGGCGGACAACAGAGCCCGGATGGCGCGAGCCGTCCGTCCCTGTTTGCCGATCACCTTGCCCAAGTCCTCCTTGGCGACCCGAAGCTCGAAAACCAGGGTGTCGTCCTGTTCGACCTCGCTGACCTGGACGGCATCCTGGTTATCCACCAGTGAACTGGCTATAAAGGTGATCAATTCCTTCATGGAAATTATTCCGCCACTGCCTGCACGGTGGCCGCCTTGGCAAGCAGACTTTTCACCGTTTCCGTGGGCTGGGCGCCCTTGTCGAGCCAGGCCTGGACCTTGTCCTGCTGGATGTTGATCACGGCCGGATCCTGCAGCGGATCATAGGTGCCGACGATCTCCAGGAATTTGCCGTCGCGGGGTGCTTCGGAGTTGGCGACCACGATCCGGTAAAAGGGTTTTTTCTTCCTGCCGTGCCTGCTCAAACGAATTCTTACTGCTGCCATTCTGGTTGTTCCTCCTCGAAATGTTGTCCGCTCACCGCGCCGCGGCGCTTACGGCCATGATATTGCTCGATTGCAAAGTAAACTCATTTATCGTGAAAATTTCAGCGCATTCCCTTGGGACGCTTCCGCTTCTTTTTGCCGCCCGCGACTGCGCCGCCGGTGGGACCGAACATCCCCTTGCCGCGCATCTTTTTCATCATCTTCAGCATGTCGCTGTAGCTCTTGATCACCTTGTTGACATCCTGCAGCGAGGTGCCGCTGCCGTTGGCGATACGCTGCCGGCGACTGGCGTTGATGATGAGATGGTTGCGCCGCTCGTCACCGGTCATGGAGTTAATGATCGCCTCCACCCGCACCAGTTCCTTTTCGTCGGGCTTGGGCATGTTCTGCATCTGTTTCATCCGGTTCAGGCCCGGGATCATGCCCATGATCTGCTCAAGGCTGCCCATCTTCTTGATCTGCCGAATCTGGTCGCGAAAATCCTCCAGGGAGAAGGCGTTCTTGCTGATCTTCTTGGCAAGTTTGGCCGACTCCTTCTTGTCGACCACCGCCTCGGCCTTCTCGATCAGGGTGAGAACATCGCCCATGCCAAGAATGCGGGAGGCCATGCGGTCGGGATGAAAAACCTCCAGGGCATCCATCCCCTCGCCCACGCCAACGAACTTAATCGGCCGCTGGGTCACTTTCTTGATGGAAAGCGCCGCGCCACCCCGGGCGTCACCCTCGAGCTTGGTGAGGATCACGCCGGAGATGGCCAGATCCTGATTGAACTTATCGGCAACGGTGACCGCGTCCTGGCCGGTCATGGCGTCGGCCACGAAGAGGATCTCGGCCGGCCCCACCGCCTGCTTGATCCGGACCAGTTCACCCATCAACTCTTCGTCGACGTGCAGGCGGCCGGCGGTATCGATGAGGACCGTGTTGAGCCCCTTGGCCTTGGCCGCTTCCACCGCCTGCCGACAGATGGCCACCGGATCCTGATCGGTTGTTGACGGATGCACCGCCACACCGACCTGCTCACCGAGCACATGCAGCTGATCGATGGCCGCCGGCCGGTAGACGTCGGCCGGCACCAGATAGGGCTTGCGGCCCTGGCCAAGCAACAACTTCGAAAGCTTGCCGATGGAGGTGGTCTTGCCCGAGCCCTGGAGGCCCACCAGCATGATCACCGCCGGCTGGCGGCCGCCCAAGGCAAGGCCCTCGGCCCGACCGCCCAGCAGTTCGATCAACTGCTCGTGGACAATCTTGACCACCTGCTGACCGGGCGAAAGGCTCGACAGCACCTCCTGACCCAGGGCCTGTTCCTGAACGGTGGCAATGAACTCCTTGACCACCTTGAAATTGACATCGGCCTCGAGAAGCGCCATGCGCACTTCACGCATCGCCTCCTGGATATTCTCCTCGGTCAGCGTACCGTGGCCGCGCAGCTTCTTGAAGACTGAATTCAGTCGATCGGAAAGATTTTCAAACATGATAGCGTAAAACTCGTATCCAGCCCGGGTCGACAACAAAATTGAACCGGCAACCATGGCCGGCGCCGGGGAAAAGGCGGGCCACAGGCGACCTCAACAGTCGCCACGTCTCCGGAGTAAAGACAAAAAAAACCGAACGGAAGGGGCCTTACCCGCCTCTTCCGCAGGGGACTATGGAAAATCCGACCAAAATACATGGCCCGCCGCCGGATGTCAAGCACAACCGCAGGATATGTTTATGAGAGGTTCAGGGTTCCCGGTTCCCGGTTCGGGGTTCGGGGTTCGGGGTTCGGGGTTCAATTAAGCAAGGACCGTCCCTTCTTCCTTTCACTCCCCGGCCAAGCCGGCCAGACATTGCGCCAGGGTCTCAGGGGAATCGACCTGAAAGCACTGGTAGGCATAGTCGGCCGGGATGATCTTCTTGAGCAATCCCGAAAGCACGTTCTTGGGCCCCACCTCGATGAAGACCCGCACCTCTGCGGCCATCAACCGCTGCACGGTGTCGAACCAGCGCACCGGCGAGGCGATCTGGCGGGCCATGATGTCGCGGATCGCCGCCGGATCGGACTCGGTATCGGCGGTGACATTGAAGAGAATGGGCACCTGCGGGGCACGAAAGTCGACCTTGGCCATGGCGGCGGCAAAATCGAGGATCGCGCCACCGATGAGGGGGCTGTGCCAGGGTCCGCTCACCTTCAAGGGAATGGCCTTGCCGCCCCGCTCGGCCACCAGGGCGGCCGCCTCGTCCACCGGACCGGCCTCGCCGGAGATGACGATCTGCTGGGCGGAATTATGGTTGGCGACACAGAGCACGCCGCTCTTGACCTCGTCGATGATCGCCCGCACCTGGTCGATGTCGAGCTTCACCACCGCCCGCATCGCGCCGGGATGCGCCTCGGCCTCCCGCTCCATGAGCCGGCCGCGCTCGGTGACCAGGGCCAGGGTATCCTCGGCGGAGAGCACCCCGCCGGCGTACAGGGCGCCGTACTCGCCCAACGAATGGCCGCAACAATAATCCGGCTCCACCCCGGCCGCCCGCAGGGCCTCGTAACAGATAAGATTGGCCACGGTCATGGCCGGCTGCAGATGCAGGGTGCGGGTCAGTTCCGCCATGGGGCCGTCGTCGCAGAGCGTGGCGAGCGGCAGGCCGCTCGCCTGCTCGGCCGCCGCCATCAGAGCCGCGGCCCGGCTGTCCTGATCGCGAAATCCCTTGGTCATGCCCAGAAACTGGGAGCCCTGACCGGGAAAAAGAAACGCTGTTTTTTTGCCGTCTCGAGTTGCCATCTTTCCTTACTCCTGAATGCGCCGCATCATGACTGGTCGTCGGCCGGGGCCGGCTCGCGCAGGCTGGCCAGCAGAAACAGACCAACGCCAACGGTGATCGCCGAGTCGGCCACATTGAAGGCCGGCCAATGATGGGTTTGAATATAGAAATCGAGAAAATCGACCACCGCCCAAAGCGCAACCGGTCGATGAGATTGCCCACCGCGCCGCCGCCGATGAGGCCCACGGCAACGACATAGAGCCCGCCCCGGTGCCGATAGTGGCGATAGGCGCTTACCAGCACCGCCAGGGCCACCAGGGCCACCAGCACGAAAAAGGCCTGCCGCCACCAGACCCGGGGGCCGGCAAGCAAGCCAAAGGCGGCGCCGGTGTTGAGCACGTAGGTGAGGCGAAAAAAACCCTCCACCACCGGCCGCGACTCAAAAAGGGCGAAGGAGGCCATCACCCACCACTTACTGAGCTGGTCGAGCACCACCACCGCAACAAAAATCGCCGCCAGGGCTGCGGGCGATTGCCGCCTGGCCATCAAAGTGCAACCACCACCGCGGCGCAACGGGTGCAGAGTTCGGGATGCTCGGCATTGGCGCCGACACTCTCGGCCCGGGTCCAGCACCGCTCGCATTTCTGCCCCGGGGCCGGCCGGACCAGCACCGCGAGTTCGGGCAGGTCCTCGCCATGGTAGCAGTCGCCGTCGATCCCCTCCACCCGCTTCAAATCGGAGACAATGCTGATGGTCTTGAGGGTCTGCCAGTTGGCGGCCAGGAAGTCGCCCAACTCGCCGCCCACCGCCACCAACACCTCGGCCTCCAGCGAATGGCCGATCACCTTCTCCCGGCGGGCGATTTCAAGCGCCCGGGTGAGCTCGGCCCGCACATCGAGCAGCCGCAACCACTTGTCGTCCAGCTCCCGATGGAGAAACTCTTCGCGCAGGGGCGGAAAGGCGGCCAGGAAGACGTTCTCCTCGCGGTCAACGGCCACGGGCAGATGCTCCCAGGCCTCGGCGGCGGTAAAGGAGAGTACCGGCATCATCAGCCGGAGCAGGCCGTCGGCGATCTCGTAGAGCACGGTCTGCGCCGCCCGCCGCTCCCGGGACCCCGGCGCCTCGGTATAGAGCCGATCCTTCAGAATATCGAGATAAAAGGCGCTCATGGTCACGGTGCAGAAGTGATAGAGGGCGTGAAAGACGGTGTGGAACTCGAAGCCGTCGTAGGCCTTGATCACCTTGCGCTTGAGCTGCTCGAACTGGGAAAGGGCCCAGCGGTCGAGTTCGTCCATGGCCTCGGGGGCCACCCGGTCGGTGGCCGGGTTGAAGTCGAAGAGGTTACTCAACAGATACCGGATGGTGTTACGGATCTTGCGATAGGCGTCGGAGAGCTGTTTCAGGATCTCGTCGGAGATCTTGACGTCGTCACGGTAATCCTCGGAGGCGACCCAGAGGCGGAGAACCTCGGCGCCGTACTGCTTAATCACCTCGGCCGGCGCGATGACGTTGCCGATGCTCTTGCTCATCTTCTTGCCCTGGCCGTCCACCACAAAGCCGTGGGTGAGCACCCCTTTGTAGGGGGCCTCACCCCTGGTGCCCACGGCGGCGAGCAGCGAGCTGTGGAACCAGCCCCGGTGCTGATCGCTGCCCTCCAGGTAGAGGTCGGCCGGGGCGGCGAGTTCCGGCCGCTCCTCGCACACTGCCGCGTAGCTCACCCCGGAGTCAAACCAGACATCGAGGATGTCCTCTTCCTTGGCGAATTCGGCGGCGCCGCACTGGGGGCAGGTGGCGCCGGGGTCGAGGTAGTCGGCCGCCTCGCGCTTGAACCAGGCGTCGGCCCCTTCCGCGACAAAAGAGGCGACGATGCGGTCGGCGACGGCCTGATCGTTCATGATCTGGCCACACTTGACGCAGGAGATGACGGTGAGCGGCACCCCCCAGGCCCGTTGCCGGGAAAGGCACCAGTCGGGCCGCCCCTCCACCATGCCGTAGATGCGCTCCATGCCCCAGCGCGGCGTCCAGGCCACGCCCTTGATGGCGGCAAGCGATTTCTCCCGCAGGCCGTTGGCCTCCATGCCGATGAACCACTGCTCGGTGGCCCGGAAGATCACCGGCTGCTTGCAGCGCCAGCAATGGGGGTAGCTGTGGCCGAGTTTCGCCTCGCGGACCAGGAGCCCCCGGGCGGCGAGATCGTCGTTGATCAACCGGTTGGCATCGGTGATCTTCATGCCCATATAGGGGCCGGCCTCGTCGGTGAAGCAGCCCGAGTTGTCCACCGGCGAGAGCACCGGCAGGTTGTAGCGCAGGCCGGTCATGTAGTCGTCGCGGCCGTGGCCCGGGGCGGTATGCACGCAGCCGGTACCGGAATCGAGGGTCACGTAAGGGGCAAGCACCATGAGCGACTCACGCTCAAGAAAAGGATGGCGGCACTTGCGGCCCTCAAGCCCTGCGGCCGAGAAGGTGGCGAGGATCTTGTATTCCTCGATGCCGAACTCCGCAAAAGCGGCCTCCACCAGCCCCTCGGCCAGGATCCACACCTCACCGCCCACCTCCACCGCCGCATAGGGAAAATCGGGATGGAAGGCCACCGCCAGGTTGGCGGGCAGGGTCCAGGGGGTGGTGGTCCAGATCACCGCAAAAGTTTTGCGGCCGGCCAACTCCGGCACCAGATCGGCGAGATCGTCGGCCACCGGGAACTTGACATAGATCGAGGGCGAGGTGTGGTCGTGGTACTCCACCTCGGCCTCGGCAAGGGCGGTGCGGCAGGAAGAGCACCAGTAGACCGGCTTCTTGCTGCGCACCACCGAGCCGTTCAACAGAAAGCGGTTGAACTCGCGGGCGATGCTCGCCTCGTAGGAGAAATCAATGGTCCGGTAGGGGTTGTCCCAGTCGCCCAGCACGCCCAGCCGCTTGAACTCGTCGCGCTGGGCCTTGACCCATTTCTCGGCGTACTTGCGGCAGGCAGCACGAAAGGAAAGCTTGGGGATCTCACGCTTCTTCTCCCCCAGCTCCTTGTCGACATTGTGCTCGATGGGAAGCCCATGGCAGTCCCAGCCCGGCACGTAGGGGCAATGGAAGCCGTTCATCCGCTTGGACTTGAGGATGATGTCCTTCAAGATCTTGTTGAGGGCGTGGCCAAGATGGAGGTGGCCGTTGGCATAGGGCGGGCCGTCATGCAGCACATAGAGAGGCCGGCCGGCGGTGGCCGCCTGCACCTTGCCGTAAAGGTCGTCCTTCTCCCAGTTCTTGAGCACCAGAGGCTCGTTCTGGGCCAGGTTGGCCTTCATCTTGAATTTCGTCTGGGGCAGGTTGAGCGTCGCCCGGTAGTCCATATATCTGTTCTCCGTTGGGATAAAAGAGGTTCAAAGGTTCAGGGTTCCCGGTTCAGGGTTCCCGGTTCGGAGGCAGAACCGATTGCCGGGGGGCCGGCCATCAGCCGGCAGAAACGCACCAAACCCTGATCAAACCGATTACAATACCAATTCGACTCCAAGTTGCAAGGGTAAATTTATCCGCCAACCGGCCCCTTGCCGCCGCCTTGCGGTTGACATCGCCCCGCCCCGTTCCTATAGTTGCTCAAGCAACTCCTTAACCGAACCAACACACCAACCCTGAACCGGGAACCTCTGAACCGGGAACCCTGAACCTTTTAACCCCTTCTTCCCCCCGGAGACAACCATGCCCAAAGTCATCGCCATGGCCGGCAAGGGCGGCACCGGCAAGACCACCCTTTCCGCCCTGCTGCTCAAGTATCTGGTCCAGCGGCAACTCACCCCGGTACTGGCGGTGGACGCCGACCCCAACGCCAACCTCAACGAACTGCTCGACCAGAAGGTGGGCATCACCATCGGCGAGGTCCGCAAGGAACTCAAAGGCGACATCCCGCCCAACATGAGCCGCGACCAGTACATGGAGATGAAGGTCCACCAGGCGCTCATCGAGGACTCGGGCTACGACCTGCTGGTGATGGGCCAGCCCGACGGCCCCGGCTGCTACTGCGCCGCCAACCAGTATCTGGCCATGACCATGGACCACCTGGCCGACAACTACAAATACATCCTGGTGGACAACGAGGCGGGCATGGAGCACCTGAGCCGCATGAATCTGCGCTCAATCGACTGCCTGTTCGTGGTCTCCGACCCCTCGGCGCGCGGCATCCTCACCGCCCGCCGCATCGCCGAACTCACCAAGCCGCTGGCCATTGAGATCAAGCAGCAATGCCTGGTGGTGAACCGGGCCCCGGAGCCGCTCTCCGCCGAGCTGGAAGCCAAGATCCGGCAAGCGGTGGAGGAGAACAACCTGCCCCTGGGCGGCATCCTGCCAGCCAGCAACGAGTTGATCCACCAGGAGATCACCGGCCAGTCGTACCTGAAACTCGCCGACAACGTCTCGGTGGTGGAGAAAGCCTTTGCCATGTTCGAAAAGGCCCTGGGGGAATAACGATGGCCGGCACAACCACCATCTGCCAGATCACCGTCGACACCTACGAATGCAACGGCTGCGAGTCGTGTGTCTCGCTGCTGCCGGAGCTGTTCCGGATGAACGAGGCGAGCGGCAAGGCCGAAACGGTGCGCGAAACCGCCCCCTGTTCGGCGGAGCTTGATCGGACCGCCGCCACCTGCCCGGTGGGCTGCATCGACATCGAGCAGAAGTGACCGGCACCAGCACCACTCCCGGCACCGGCAATCCGGAAAACCGTCCACAAAACCGGAATTCCGGAAAACCATCACCACTCTCCCCGCGACCCTCCCCCACCCCTAACAGGCTTATCAACTTGAAACAAGTAGAATAAAAAAAACGAAGCCCTCAGCACCACCCCCTGGCATAAAATATGCATCATTTGTGCAATACATTTTGCCATACTTTCCCCAACCACTTCTTGGCGGGCATGCACTCGCACGGGGTACCTTTATGAAACTTTATCCGCGAATTCCCCACAAACTGGGCGCTTTAGCGATGGGACTCGGCTTGCTGCTCTGCGCAACGACCAATGCCCGGGCAACTGCGATCACGGTTGATGAAATCATCTACGAAGGCAGCGACACCAACGCTTCCGTACTGCAGGGCACCGTAGACATGACCCTTGCCGGCAACCAGCTGACCATCACCTTAACCAACACATCAACCGCCTACGCGGCAGCAAGCTCCGATGACCCCTCTTTCAACCTCCTCTCCGGCCTGGGATTCATGCTGCCGGAACTCCTGAGCATCTCCACGGGAACGGTGAGTATGAATGGTTCAACTGCCTTCAACTTCGCCGCCCCCGCCGATGGGGATGTTTCGGAATATTGGGGCTACGACAACAACCCTCTGGACTCGGGCCCCTTTCAGTTGGCCCCGGACGGGGTGGCCTCATCCGAGGTCAACACGGTGGTCAGCACGATGATCTCCAGCTCGGAAGAAGCCTTTGATGAAACAGATAAATACCTCAAGGGCCCGGCATACGGGCTGCTCCGTGGCGGCGGCTTAACCGCAGAAGAAGCCGAGAATGAAGCCGGCGGCCAGGAAGCGATCTGGGACCATATCGTCATCGCCCTTACCCTGGACGGCGACTTGAGTTCTGTTGACCTGATTAATTACATCAACGACCAGGATGTCATCATTTCATTCGGCTCCCCGGACCAGACCACTGTTCCCATTCCCGAGCCGGCCACCATGCTGTTGCTGGGCTCGGGACTGGTGGGGCTCACCGGACTGAGCAGAAGAAAAAAACACTGCTGACGGCGCGGGCGCGCCGGTTTCCCGAACACCAGGCCGCCGCTCCCAGCGGTGCGCCTTACCGAATAATGCAAAAAATCAGGTGCGAA
>Ga0224496_10001314_pt1 | contig 15603 bp, 15 predicted proteins | sample SF_Jul11_sed_USG_2_FD_168127 | JGI IMG/M metagenome (GOLD analysis project Ga0224496, IMG submission 168127) | Sediment microbial communities from San Francisco Bay, California, United States - SF_Jul11_sed_USGS_8_1 | ecosystem: Environmental > Aquatic > Marine > Sediment | place: USA...
AAAAATCAATGACTTATTAGTGCTTTGGCCTGGGGTGTATTTTTCTACAGGCACTATAAATATAGTGTAAAGATAGCTTTTTTGCTGGGTGTGGCAGTGAATGAATAATACTTTTTACTAGATATTGAATTGAGTTCGCAGTTTGCCGGGCAATATATCTGATTCTATGTGCTGGACATGGCAAGGCGTCATAAAATGGCCCATAGATACACGTGATCCCGGATCAATTACTAAAGCATAAAGCATGAGGCGTTAAGTACGTGTGTCCAGTTAAAGCGTAATTGTTGATGAGCTATTGATTCCTTCCTCGCCAGTAAAAAGGGCAGCCATGGCTGCCCTTTGAATACGAATAATATTGCGGGTTAAAATTCGGTGCTGAGTTGTAGTGTTAGCTGTTTTGCATCATCACCGGTGCCACCATCCCCAGTGCCGTAATCAGACATAGATGCATATTCAACTCCCATGTTGACACCACCAACCAGCGGCATGGATACAGCCGCAAGGATGGCGCTCTCCGGTAGTTCCATGAACAGGCTATCACTGGTCTGCTGGTAAGCCAGTGCCAGTGTCATATCGCCTTCGAGGGACAGGTTGAGCTCGATATTGCTCGCCGATGGCGACATGTCTGCAGTGATATCAAAGTCACCGGCAATAAAATCATCCATAGCTGCAATGTGTTCAATAATTACTTTTATATTACCCGATGTCATGCTTGCGGACAGGCTCATGCCTGCGACGTGGTCATCGGTTGCACCGGCTGTAGTGCCCAGCGCCTGGAGTGCATCTGTATCAGCCAGGTTGGAAATATAACCCAGGTTAATATCAAGCTGTTTATAAGGTGAAAAACCGATATTAAAACCATAGCTCAAGGTGTTGTCATCGGTGTCCGAAAATTTAACGGCATCACCATTAAACATATAAATTGAGGCACTCATGGCTTCATTATTGAAATCCAGCTGGAAAACCGATTCACCGGCTTCTGCGAGTTGCAGCGTTAACGGATCGGAAACCAGGCCGGTCTCAAACTGGCCAAAGGGCAGGTACACTTTACCGGCAGTCAGGCTGAGCTGGGGATTGAGTTGCATACTAAAACTGGCTTCATCGATTACCGGTGGGTCAGTCGCGTCTTCTTCATATAGAAACAGGACATGGCCACTCAGTTGTTCGTTGATGGCGGCATCAAGACCAATCTCAACTGTGGCAACCGTTATATCGGTTGTTTTCTCTGAGGCGTAGTTTTCACCATTCACCGCTTCAACTTCTATGAGTGCGGATACTTCAATGTCTTTGGCAAGGGCGTTGCCGCTCAACAGGGAAAGGCTTAACAGGCTGATGGTTGTGGTGCTATGGAACAGCTTCATTTTTATTTCCTTAAGGCAGTGGTGTTTTTTGTATCTGCCAATATTAAGCAGATCTAATTTATTCCCATTAAATAGATGATATTGTCCTGTTTCACAAGTGCCAGGGGTTTTTATTGTTTAGGGTCTGCTGCAGGAAAAGCATAAAAACTGATGCTCGGGAGTCATTCATATATACTACGTGGCTAGTATGCAGGCCTGTATTTCGTCTGGCTATATCGGGTTGCGGGTATGTGACGGGTAAATAATCCGCCTTTTTTTAAATGGTTATTTCAATATAAATCACAATGCGATGAAGAATACGGACCTACAGCAGGCTGAATTAAATTCCCAGGTGATCAGGCAATATACCTGGTCCTATGTACTTGATCTTGCAGGGCACCATAAAAAGGCACTAATTTACGCCAATTTTATAGCCATCTTTTCTGCCCTGATAACCGTGCCAGTACCCTTACTGATGCCACTACTGGTCGATGAGGTGTTGTTGCATAAACCGGGTGAAATGATTGCTTTAATGAACCAGCTATTTCCCCAAAGCTGGCATGGGCCGGTATTATATATTCTTGCGATAATGTTGTTGACCATGTTGATGCGTTTTATTGGCATGGCGCTGGGTGTCTGGCAAACCCGTGAATTCACCTGGGTGGCGAAGGACATTAGTTTTCGACTCCGTCGTAATTTACTGGAGCGATTGCAGTTTATCTCCATGGTCGAGTACGAGACCCTCGGTAGCGGCGCTGTTGCATCGCACATGGTAACGGATGTCGAGGCGATCGATGTCTTTATCGGTTCGGCCCTGAGTAAATTTATTGTTGCCGTGCTGACGATTATAGGTGTGGCTGCCATTTTATTATGGATTCACTGGCAGCTTGCCCTGTTCATCCTGGTGGTTAACCCGGTGGTTATTTATTTCACGACCGTACTGGGTAAAAAGGTTAAGCAACTCAAGAAAAAAGAAAATTCTGCATTTGAAATCTTCCAGCAGTCGCTGATTGAAACCCTTGATGCGATCCAGCAGATTCGAGCCAGTAATCGTGAACGTCATTATATATTGAGGGTGGTCGATAAGGCGCGAGGTGTAAAGCAGAACTCTGCAGCATTTAGCTGGAAGAGTGATGCCGCAAGCCGACTCTCATTTTTTGTGTTTTTAATGGGTTTTGAAGTCTTTCGTGCCGTAAGCATGTTTATGGTGGTGTTTTCCGGTTTGAGTATCGGCCAGATGTTTGCCGTCTATGCCTATCTCTGGTTCATGATGAGTCCGGTGCAGGAAGTGCTGGCGATCCAGTACAGTTATTATGCGGCCAATGCGGCGCTATCACGATTGAATCGCCTGTTATCACTCCGGCAGGAGGAGCAGTATAAGCACCGTAAAAACCCCTTCCAGGATCAGCATACCGTGGGAATACGCCTCGAGCATGTCAGCTTTGCCTATGGTGAGGGGGAGCTGATCCTGGATGATGTGTCGCTGGAGATTCGGCCCGGTGAAAAGGTCGCGCTGGTCGGTGCCAGTGGAGGTGGTAAATCGACCCTGGTGCAGGTGGTGCTGGGCCTGTACCCGCCGGTTAGCGGTCATCTGTATTTTGATAATGTGGAGACCTCTGAAATTGGCCTGGATGTGGTCAGGGAAAATGTGGCCACCGTGTTACAGCACCCGGCATTGTTTAATGACACTATCCGCAATAACCTCGGCATGGGTAAAGATTATGCGGATGAGACCCTGTGGCAGGTTCTGAACATTGCACAGTTGGCCGATGTCGTGGAAAATTTGCCAAAGGGACTGGATACCATAGTCGGGCGTAATGGCATACGCTTATCCGGTGGGCAGCGACAACGCCTTGCCATTGCGCGAATGGTATTGATGGATCCCAAGGTGGTGATCCTGGACGAGGCGACATCGGCCCTGGATGCGGAGACTGAATATCACCTGCACCAGGCACTGCAGGGTTTTTTACAGCAACGGACCACGCTGATTATTGCGCATCGCCTCAGTGCGGTGAAGCAGGCCGACAGGGTCTATGTGTTTGATAGTGGCAAAATCATTGACCAGGGCCAGCATGAGGAGTTGCTGGGTCGTGACGGGCTTTACAGCTCCCTTTATGGCCAGCGTCAAAGCTAAATATGTACCGATTTGGCGCAAAAAAACGCAAGCATAAGAAGTCATTAATATTGTATGTTACAATTGATCCTTTAAATGAACTTGCCTGTTCCCAATCAGGAGACCCTTTGTGGCTACCATCGAACTGAATGAATCAAATCTGGAATCTACCGTTACCGACAATGATATTGTCATCATCGACTTCTGGGCGCCCTGGTGCGGACCCTGTAAATCATTTGCACCTATTTATGAAGAAGTCTCTGAAAAGCATCCCAATGTGGTATTTGCCAAGATCAATACGGAAGACGAACAGGCCATAGCCGCGCACTTTCAGATTCGTTCTATCCCCACACTGATGGTATTCCGTGAGCAGATCATTATTTTTGCAGAGGCCGGCATGTTACCCGCCGCAGCGCTGGAAGAGGTGGTTGAGCGCGTCCAGACCCTGGATATGGACAAGGTTCGTGCCGAGATCGAAGAGGCACAGGCAGCAGAGGATGCAGCAGCCAAAGATAGTTAATCATCTGTTGCCGGCCACTTGAACGTGGCCGGCAATGTTATTAATCCGGCCGCCATTCGGCAATCCAGTGATCGACCTGTTGCAGGTTATTTTTAGTCAGCCTGTTTTGCAGGATTTTCCTTTTCTCATAAATGGTTTCAGCCAGCCTGATATTGTTGCGTGAGGCAATACTCAGCCACTTGTAGGCCAGCAGGTCATTTTTCTCGACACCATTCCCGGAAAAGTACATATTGCCCAGCATGTGTTGGGCAGAACTCCAGTTTTGTTCGGCCAGGGTCTTAAATAGTTCAGCCGCTTTTTCTGCGGACTTTTCGCTGCCATTACGCCCCAGTAGATAATTCAGGGCCTGTTGATAAATGGCCAGTGGTGGCTGGTCTGTTCCATTATTTGTGAGACTGCGGGTCTCGGCAAAAGAAAAACCAATCGAACAATAACTTAATATAAGTACGGTAATGAGTCTGGCAAAGGACATAATCATAGCTCCTGCAAATGAAAATTATATCGTGATGCTTTCCATCTAAACTCATGCACCTGGAAATCGGGCGCCTGTCTTCCGTGAGTCGCAGCAGACCTGTTCAAGTGTCTTATTCTTTTTCAAATCGAATGAACAGGTGGGTCAGGTGATAAAGCAGATTATGTTCCATGTCTGAAATTTCCTTATAAATCAATGTCTTGTAGTTATGAGATATTGTTTTTAGGTGATTATGGCAGAAGAAATGTAAAATAAATCGACTGATTTTTTATTTAAATCGGATACTTATATAAAATATATAGTTAAATCAGTAGGTTGATGGCTGGTTTTAATGTTGGAATAATTGACAGTTGGTGGTGTCTTTTATGTAGGGCGTACTTTGTACTTATGGATTTGCCGCACTAGACGGGCACGCTTATCCTGTTCTTCTTAAGATTGGCTATCTGTGGCTCCCATTTCCACGCCCCCGTGAAATTAGAGCATCCATGTACGTCAAGAAAATATTGATCGAATGCTTATACTCCATTGTCATACTTTGGCCTGGTTCAGGATGACAATGAAATTATCTATCTTGATTTGCGTTTCTTTTGATTTTTTAAATCAATTAATGATGGCTCATGATTGTGGTTTCAAGCCCAGGTGCTGAGCAGTAGCTTTGCATTGGAAGCCGTTTGGCTGTATCCGCTACAAGTGCGGGTTTCTGTCTGGAAAGGTTCAGGATAGGGTAATCATTTCATCTAAATCTAGAGTGTAGCTGGGCAAAAAGATGGGGCAGGGGCGCCTGGAGGCGGGTAGAAAAAAGGCCGGGGATTCCCGGCCTTTTTTAATGGCTATTTACGTTTTTTGGGTTGTTTTTTTGCTTTTTTCTTTGCTGTTGAGGCTTTCTTAACAGCCGGTTTTTTCTTTTGCTCCTGTTTCATCAGGGCATCTGCACGGCTATTGACCTGTTTTAGTTCGGCAGTGACAGTTTTTAATTCGTCCTGTAACTGTTTCAGGGTCTGTTGCATTGCCTTGACGGGATCCAGTGTGCGGGCCTTGCTTACGGTCTTTTTCGCAGCTGTCTTCTTTGCGGTAGACTTTTTCACAACAGCTTTTTTGGCAGGTGTCTTTTGTTTTGCTGTTGTTGTCGTTTTTGCAGCCGCTTTTGCTGTAACTACTTTTTTCGCAGCCGGTTTCTTTGCCGTGGCTTTTTTAGCGACGGCTTTCCTGGTCGCAGGTTTTTTCGGTGTAGCTGGTTTTTTTGCAGCTTCAGTTTTTGCAGCCGTGGCTACGGCGGGAGCGGCTATAGTCTCAGTGGCCGGGGCAATGGCTTTAGCTTCTGCTGTTGCTTCCGGGGTTGCTTCGGGTGTTACTGGAGCGGTTACTACGGGTTTGTTTTCCACAGGTTTTACTTCCACAGGTTTGGCCGGTGTGGCCTTAGGCATGGCCTGGCTCACGACCGGTTGGGTTGGTGTTACTTGTTTAATCTTTTTGGTGGCCTGCATGGGTTTCAGGCTGCGCGAGGTTTTAAGTTCGCCAAGAATAGCGTTAAAGATGTGGTCAATCTCGCCAATGCCTGCAACGCTAATCAGTTTATTTTGCTGGGCATAAAAATCAACAACGGGCTGCGTCTGGGTCTCATATACACGTAGGCGTTTGCCGATGGTGTCTTCATTGTCATCAGAGCGGTGGTGTAGCCTGCTGCCGCAGTCATCGCATTCGTCATCTATCGTGGGTGGGTTGGTAAAGGTATTGAATACCGCGCCACAGCTTTCACATGTCAGGCGCCCCGTAAGTCGCTGCATTAGAATATCGAAGTCAACATCAATCAGCAGGGCAGATTCAATAGGCTGTGACAGGGTGGCCAGTAGTTCATCCAGTGCCTCTGCCTGCGCCAGGTTGCGAGGGAAGCCATCGAGGATGAAGCCATTTTTGGCATCGGGGTTATTCAGGCGTTCACGGATCATGCCCAGTACGATTTCATTGGGTACTAACTGGCCGGCATCCATGATGGCCTTGGCCTGTCTGCCGAGGGGGGTTTGTGCTACAACCGCTGCACGTAGTAAATCACCGGTTGAAATTTGAGGAACATTAAATTTCTCAATGAGTAGCTTTGCCTGTGTGCCTTTGCCGGAGCCAGGCGCTCCCAAAAGTACTATTCTCATGGTCAGAATGACCCCCCTGAAGGTCCTTGAACAAGTTGTTAGAGTCTGGATTGTAATCATTGCACGGATAATGTCGAGTATTCTGTCTACAGTTCTTGATATAATCGGTTTAATTCTGGGTGTGATCGGGTGTTTTCCTGATTAGGCGATTCTAATAAGGGGGTAACGATGAATCTTGAGAACCTTTCGTTGGGGGAAGATGTACCTCATGATATTAATGTTGTTATAGAAATTCCTTCACACGGTTCACCCGTGAAATATGAGGTAGATAAGGATAGCGGTACCCTGGTGGTGGATCGTTTTATGGGGACGGCCATGTTTTATCCCTGTAATTATGGTTTCATGCCCCATACCCTGTCTGAGGATGGTGATCCTGTCGATGTGCTGGTCGTGACGCCCGTGCCTTTAATTAGTGGTTCGGTGATTCGCTGCCGTCCTATTGGCATGCTGGAAATGATCGACGAGGCGGGTGAAGATCATAAGGTACTTGCGGTGCCTGTCAGTGCCCTGAGTAGCCTGTATGATGACATCCAGGCACCACAGGATTTACATGACGGCCTGCTGGGTCAGATCACGCATTTTTTCGAGCAGTACAAGGCGCTCGAATCCGGAAAATGGGTTAAGGTTGAAAACTGGGTGGGTGTCGAGGCGGCAAAAAAAGAAATTATGTCCAGCATCGAACGCCACAACAGGCTGCAAAAATAATGGATCGATCCATTGATAATAACTAGAGGGCAGACAGGCTATTGATTTACCTTTTATGTATTGAGTTCATGCATCGTAATCAACGGATCATTTCTCTATAAATGTATCATCGTGCCCTTATAAAAGATCACCTGCAGGAGGCCCTGTTATTTAAACGTCGTGCCTGGGTGGCTGCATTTTTCAGTATCCTGCTGCTGTGTGTGTTAATGGCGCGCCTGCTGCATTTGCAATTATTTGAATACAACCATTTCTCAACCCTGTCTGAAAATAACCGTATCAGGCTGTCTGCAATAGCACCCAATCGGGGCCTGATTTATGACCGTAATGGTGTCGTCCTGGCAGAGAATCGCCCATCTTATCGGCTTGAGATTATCCCCGAGCAGGTAGAGGATATGGATGCGACCCTGCAGGGGCTGTCCGAACTGGTCGAGCTCGATGAGGAGACATTGAGCCGTTTCAGGAAGGTGGTAAAACGTAGTCATGCCTTCGAAGGGATTCCCCTGAGGACCAAGCTGTCCGATGAGGAAGTGGCACGGCTGGCGGTCAACCAGCACCGCTTCCCGGGGCTGGAAATTACAGCCCGCCTGGGACGCCATTATCCACTGGGCAAGAGGGCAGTGCATGTTATTGGCTATGTAGGCCGCATTGATGAAGAGGACCTGAAGCGGGTTGATAGTTCCAGCTACTCGGGTACCAGCCATATCGGCAAGATAGGCCTTGAGCGTTTTTATGAAGACCAGTTGCATGGCGATGTCGGCTTCCAGAATGTTGAGGTTAATGTGCAGGGCCGGGTGCTGCGGGTGCTGGAGAAGAAGGCGCCAGCGCCGGGTAATAACCTGGTGTTATCGCTGGATGCGGAATTGCAGGCCGCCGCAGAAGATGCGATGGAGGACTACACCGGTGCGGTGGTGGTGATGATGCCGGAAACCGGTGAAATACTGGCCATGGCGAGTATGCCAACCTTTGATCCAAACCTGTTCGTACATGGTATTAGCTATAAAAATTACAAGGTATTGCGTGAATCCCCTGAGCGCCCCTTATTTAACCGGGTACTGATGGGGCAGTATCCACCGGGCTCTACCCTGAAACCCTTTGTTGGCCTTGCCGGGCTGGAGAACAAGGTCATAGGGCACAAGGAGTCTATTCCCTGCAAGGGCTATTACCTGCTACCAAATGAGGAACGTAGATACCGTGACTGGAAAAAAACAGGCCATGGTAATACCGATCTGAAATCGGCCCTGAGTGAATCCTGTGATGTCTACTACTACGAGTTGTCTTATCGCCTGGGCATCGACCGTATGCATGCCTTTCTCAAGCAGTTTGGTTTTGGCGGCCTGACCGGTGTGGATACCATCGGTGAGCGCTCCGGTTTGCTACCGTCAAGGGAGTGGAAGAATCGATCACGCAATAAAATCTGGTATCCGGGTGAAACCCTGATAGCCGGCATAGGCCAGGGTTATGTATTAACTACCCCGCTGCAGCTGGCCTCAGCAACATCCATCCTGGCTATGCGTGGCGTGGTGATGAAGCCGCATTTATTGAAAGAGGTGCAGTACCCGGAGCAGAATGTTTCCGAGATTGTGCAGATAAAACCCGAGGGAAAGATAGAGTTAAATCGCCCACTTAACTGGCAGTATGTGGTTGATGGTATGGTCGAGGTCGTGCATGGCCTCAGGGGGACGGGACGGATGTCTGGCTATGGACTAGGATTTAAAATGGCCGGTAAAACGGGCACCGCCCAGGTCTTTGGTATAGCGCAGGATGAGGAGTACGATGAGGCCACTACCTCAAAAAAATTACGGGACCATGCCCTGTTTGTTGCCTTTGCGCCTGCGGATAAACCCAGGATAGCCGTGGCGGTCATTGCAGAAAATGGGGGGCATGGCAGTGGTGTTGCAGCACCCATTGCGCGGAAAGTAATTGATGCCTGGATAAAAAAAGAGCAGACCAATGATAAGCAGTAATGGCTTTAAAAATGACCAGGGTGGGCTCAGTTTTACGCTGCGCCTGTTCAACCTGTTGCACCTTGATCCCCTGTTGTTGTTTGGCTTGCTGTTATTGACCGTGGCCGGACTGGGCGTGCTGTTCAGTGCGGGCAACCAGTCAATGGAACTTATCAATCGCCAGACCATGCGCCTGGTGCTGGCCTATGTGGTGATGTTGGTGGTTGCCCAGTTACCCTCGTCAGGGCTCAAATTCTGGTCGCCCTGGATATACAGCCTGGGTGTATTACTGCTCGTGCTGGTGATATTTGCCGGTGATGTGGGCAAGGGTGCCCAACGCTGGCTGGACCTGGGGTTTGTGCGCTTCCAGCCATCGGAAATGATGAAGCTGGCAACACCTATGATGGTTGCCTGGTTTTTATCCGAGAGGGCCCTGCCTCCTCGCACGAAGACCTTATTAATGGTTGCCGTGCTAATTTTATTGCCCACCCTGTTAATTGCCAAGCAACCCGACCTGGGTACAGCGATACTGATCTTCGCAGCGGGATTCTTTGTCCTGTTCCTGGCCGGGCTGAGCTGGAAATTAATGATTGGACTACTCCTGAGTGGTGCAGCCATGTTGCCTGTCTTATGGCATTTTATGCACGATTATCAACGTACCCGTGTTCTCACCCTGCTTGACCCTGGCCGTGATCCCCTGGGTGCGGGTTACCATATTATCCAGTCAGAGATAGCCATAGGTTCCGGTGGCGTTTATGGTCGTGGTTGGCTCAATGGTAGCCAGTCGCACCTCAATTTTTTACCGGAACAGTCAACCGATTTTATTTTTGCGGTATTTGCCGAGGAGTTTGGTTTCCTGGGAGGGATGCTATTATTAATGCTATATGGTTTTATAATTATTCGCGGCCTGATAATTGCTGCACAGGCGCAGGATAGTTACAGCCGCCTGCTGGGTGGTAGTTTAAGTTTGACATTTTTCGTCTATTTATTTGTAAATGTGGGGATGGTCTCGGGCATTTTACCTGTTGTTGGGGTACCATTACCGTTGATTAGTTATGGTGGAACATCCATGGTGACATTAATGGCCGGCTTTGGCATGCTAATGTCGATAAACTCTCATCGTAAATTGTGGTCCAAGTAGATGCTGACAGAATATGAATATAAAAAATATCATGAATAGAATCGTATTTATTTTAACGCTGTGCCTGTTATTTCCATCCGTTGTACTCGCGAACTATACCCAGCGTGACGATGTGAAACATTTTATTGGTGAAATGGTCAAAAAACACGGTTTTGACCAGGCTACATTGACCTACTGGATGAAAGATATCGAGCAGCAGACAACTGCGCTGGCGGCCATTGCCCGTCCTGCTGAGGCGACCAAGCCCTGGAAAGATTACCGGCCTATTTTTATCACATCAAAACGTATCAACCAGGGTGTAAAGTTCTGGCAGGAGCATGCCGATGTACTGGCGCGTGCAGAACAGCATTATGGCGTACCAGCAGAAATTATTGTTGCCATTATTGGTGTTGAAACCTTTTATGGTCGCCGTAGTGGTAACTATCCTGTGCTCGATGCCCTGGCGACACTGGGTTTTGATTATCCGATAGAAAATACCACGGCCGAAAGGCGTGATCGACGTGAGCGATTCTTCCGTAAAGAACTGGAAGAATACCTGCTAATGAGCCGTGAAGAAAAAATTGATCCGCGAGAACTAAAGGGTTCCTATGCGGGCGCTATGGGAATGCCGCAATTTATTTCCAGTAGTTTCCGGGCCTATGCAGTGGACTTTGATGGTGATGGTAAGCGAGATTTGTGGCGTAGCAGTGCCGATGCCATCGGTAGTGTGGCCAATTATTTTAAACGCCATGGCTGGCAGAAACAGCAGCCGATCATTAGTCGTGCCAGTGTCAAAAAACAGCTGGATAATATAGGCAATAAAAAAGTAGAGCCCCATAAGTCTATTGCCAGTTATAAAAAAATGGGTGTGTCATCGGCAGATTCGTTTAGTAATGATACCCTGGCAGCGCTGATAAAACTGGATGGAGCAGACGGCCACGAATACTGGTTGGGGCTGAATAATTTTTATGTCATCACGCGTTATAACCATAGTGCCCTGTATGCAATGGCTGTTTATCAGCTAAGCCAGGCGCTGGCGTCGCAGCATTATGCGAGTCGTTAATGATTGTTAAGGTTTTTCTCACTGGCCTGGTGGTGATGCTAGCTTCATGCTCGTTAAGGGATAGTGCGCCAAAAAACTTTAATAAACACGCAGATAGTATTCGTAATGCGGTTCCCGCCAATGAGCCGAAAAGCCGTTATGGTAATCCCGACTCCTATACGGTGATGGGTAAGACCTACCACGTCAGGGATTCGAGCCAGGGTTTTGTGCAGTCGGGAGATGCATCCTGGTATGGTACCAAGTTCCATGGCAGGAAAACATCAAGTGGTGAGCCCTATAATATGTATGCCATGACGGCAGCCCATAAAACCCTGCCCCTGCCGACCTATGTCGAGGTTCGCCATCGTGAGAATGGGCGCAAGGTTATAGTCAAGGTCAATGATCGAGGTCCCTTTCATCCGGGGCGAATAATAGATCTGTCCTATGCTGCAGCCACCAAGCTGGGTATTAGTGGAACCGGTACCGGACCGGTTGAGATTCGTGCCATCAATACCGGTGGCATGGACCTGGATACCTCATCGGTGGTGCTACCCGAGGGAGGTTCCGTTGATGGCAAAATACATGTGCAGGTCGCTGCCATGGGTTCAGAGCAGGCGGCTGAGCAGGTGGCTACAGATTTGAGGTCCAAAAGTTTTAATAGTGTGCGTATTAATGTCGTTGAAGCCGATGGTAAAAAGCTTTATCGCGTCAGGATAGGGCCTATCCCTGATGTTGATCTGGCCTACCGGGTATTAAGGAACCTGAACGATGCAGGGCTTGATACGGCGCGAGTTGTTGTAGATTAGCCAGGCCCGGTTGGCCTGGTTTCGGTTAATAAATTGGGATATTTTTCTTGTTATGATAATGAATAAAGTTATTCGGTGTTTTTTGTTTGTCAGTTGTTTGTTTTATGGTGTGCTCCTGCAGGCAGCGCCCATGCCTGTGCCATCTCCCCCTGAATTGGCAGCAAAAAGTTTCCTCCTGATCGATTTCAATAGCGGCCGTGTCATTGCTGAAAAGAATGTCACGCAGAAGATTGAACCCGCCAGTATTACCAAGATGATGACCGCCTACGTGGTGTATAAGGAGATGGAAGCCGGTCGTCTAACCATGGACGAGCAGGTGACTATTAGTAAAAAGGCCTGGCGCATGGGTGGCTCGAAAATGTTTCTCGAGGTGGGAAAAAAGGCCTCGGTAGAAGACCTGCTCAAGGGCCTGATTATCCAGTCGGGTAACGATGCCAGTGTTGCGCTTGCCGAGCATTGCCGGTAGCGAGAAGACCTTTGCCGATTATATGAACCAGTATGCGGTGTCACTGGGTATGGTTGATACACACTTTGTTAACAGTACCGGATGGCCAGATAAAAAACACCTGACTACGGCAAAAGATATAGCGACCCTGGCGATGGCGCTGATCAGGGAGTTTCCCGAACATTACAAGCTGTACGCGCAAAAACAATATACGTTTAATGGTATCAAGCAATATAATCGCAACAAATTGCTCTGGCGTGATGATAGTGTGGATGGTATTAAAACCGGTCATACTGAATCAGCAGGTTTTTGCCTGGTGACATCGGCAAAACGTGACGAGATGCGTTTGATTGCCGTTGTTTTGGGTACGCGCAGTGAAAAGGCCCGTGCCAGTATCAGCCAGTCCCTGTTAAGTTATGGTTTTAGATTTTATGAAAGTAACCGGCTCTATGGGGCGGGTGAAGGCCTGAACCAGGCGCGTATCTGGAAAGGTGAAATGGAAAACCTGAACCTGGGCCTGCTGGAAGATCTCAATGTTACTATACCCCGCGGCCAGTATAAGCACCTGGATGCAGTGATGGATGTTAATAAAGATATCGAGGCACCGGTGGCAAAGGGTCAGCAACTGGGCATGGTGCGCGTCATGTTAAATGGTGAGGAACTGATGACGCGTCCCTTGGTGGCCTTGCATGCAGTCGCCAGGGGTAGTTTCTGGCAGCGTACAAAAGATCAGATCATCCAGTTGTTCGACTGATCCAGGGCGAATTTTACGGTTCCAATTTTGATGAGTATCCTATGTCTATAGTGTATTTGAACGGTGAGTTCTTACCGATTGAACAGGCAAAAGTCTCGGTCCTTGACCGGGGCTTTTTATTTGGTGATGGCGTTTATGAGGTGATCCCGGTTTATGGCGGGCATTGCCTGCGACTGGGTGAGCACCTTAAGCGCCTGCAGGATAGCCTTGACGGTATCCAGTTAAAAAATCCCCTGACCATCCCACAGTGGGAGCAGGCCTTAAATGAGCTGATCGAGAAAAATGAAGGTGAAGATAAGTCCGTATACCTGCAGTTGTCCCGTGGTGCGGCACCGGTGAGGGATCACCTGTTTCCCGCGCAGCCAAGGCCCACCATATTTATCATGTCTAACCCGCTGAAGCCGGTATCCAAAGAGACATTACGCACCGGTATCAAGGCGGTTACACTGGATGATATTCGCTGGCAGGCCTGCAACATAAAGGCCACTGCGTTGCTGGCGAATACGCTGTTAAAGCAGCAGGCTGCCAGCCAGGGTGCCACCGAGGCGATACTGGTACGTGATGGACTGGCCACTGAAGGTTCGGCCAGTAACCTGTTTATCGTAATTGACGGTGTGATCATTACGCCGCCAATTGGTCCTCGCCTGTTGCCGGGTATTACCCGCGACCTGATACTGGAGCTGGCTGAGGCCAATAAGCTGCCCCACGAGGTGCGTGATATTAGTGAGGCGGAGCTGAAATCAGCGAATGAAATCTGGATGACCAGCTCCACCAAAGAAATCATGCCGGTGATCGAGCTCGATGGCAAGGTGCTTGCAAATGCGCAGCCCGGCCCCATGTGGGAACGTATGATTGATTTATACCAGGCCTATAAGGTGAAACTGAGACAGGGTGCGGAGTAGTATGAGCGAGCAGAGCCCGGAAGAAGAGACCCTGTTCGAGTTTCCCTGTGAGTTCCCGATCAAGGCGATGGGTAAAACCGGTGAGACACTCGAGATTGCTGTGCTGGAGATTATCAATCGCCATGTGCCCGATTTGCCCGAGGGCGCCATCAGGATGAATGCCAGCAAGGGTGGTAATTACACCAGTATCACCATCACGATCACCGCGCATAGTAAGGCGCATCTTGATGGCATCTACATGGAACTCACGGCCTGTGAGCATGTTCTCTACGCATTATAATTCGACACGACGCCATGCCAGTCATCACCAGATACCAGGGTTTGCAGGACTATTCAACAACACTGCAAAGGATGCAGCAGTTTAACCTGGCACGGCACGCGAATACCCCTGATGAAATCTGGTTGTTACAGCACCCGCCGGTGTTTACCCTTGGGCTTAATGGTAACGCGGCGCATGTACTGAATGCAGCTAGTATCCCGGTGGTTAATACCGATCGCGGCGGCCAGGTAACCTATCATGCCCCCGGGCAGTTAATCGCCTATGTGTTATTCGATGTAAAACGAAATAAGCTGGGTGTGCGGGATATGGTTAACCGGCTCGAGCAGTCAGTGGTTGATTTGCTGGCAGCTGAAGACATCGAGGCACGAGCAAAGAAACAGGCGCCGGGTGTTTATGTGCAGGATGCAAAAATAGCCGCACTCGGCCTGCGTATAAAACAGGGCGGCAGTTACCATGGCCTGAGCCTGAATGTCGATCTTGATCTGGCGCCCTTTAAACAAATCAATCCCTGTGGCTATGTTGACCTCGAAGTAACCAGCATGAAGCAGCTGGGCCTGGCCACCAGTATCGAGCAGGTTACAAAAAATTATCTAAACTGTTTATGCCGGCAGTTTTCAATAGAGCAGATAACAGAAATCCATGAGTCATAAAACAGAAAATAAAAACAGGGTGATTGCGGGTGAGAAATTGCGCGGCGCAGAAAAAGTGGCGCGTATCCCGGTAAAGGTTCAGAAGACAGAAACGCTGCTGCGAAAACCCGCGTGGATTCGTGCAAAATCACCGGCGCACCCGGAAGTGAATCGCCTGAAAAAAATCCTGCGCGAACAGAAGCTGTTTACCGTCTGTGAAGAGGCGGCCTGCCCCAACCTCGGTGAATGTTTTGGCCATGGTACCGCCACCTTTATGATCATGGGTGAAATCTGTACCCGCCGTTGTCCCTTTTGCGATGTCGGTCATGGTCGCCCCCTGCCACTGGATAAAGACGAGCCGGAAAACCTGGCGAATACTATCAGGGCC
>Ga0224496_10001315_pt1 | contig 15587 bp, 15 predicted proteins | sample SF_Jul11_sed_USG_2_FD_168127 | JGI IMG/M metagenome (GOLD analysis project Ga0224496, IMG submission 168127) | Sediment microbial communities from San Francisco Bay, California, United States - SF_Jul11_sed_USGS_8_1 | ecosystem: Environmental > Aquatic > Marine > Sediment | place: USA...
CCTGTTTTGACAAATAGGGTCCCCATAACGTTGGCCATTGTTTTTGATCAAAAACCAGCTTGTTATTAACTGCATAAATAACACACCGTTGTTGGGTATAACGCTGGCAAAATTCAATGGCTTTGCTTTCTGCTTCCTCATCTGATGCAAAACCTTCCTGCCAAGCCCATGCCCCACCAGGGCCGATTGCAAAAGCTTTATGCTCAGAAGCATACAGATAGGATATATAACTTTCCCGCGCAGGTTTACCCACTTGAGGAATTACAGATGGATCATTAATATCCCCGGCAGTTACATCTATACTGTGTAGAAAAAAAATAACATAAATAAGGCAAGCCCCAATGAACTGAAGGCTTGCCTTGAATTGCGCAATTTTTAAATTGCTATTAGACATATCGTTATTATGCTTAATCAGTCTCTTCCCAGCCAGTTATCATAGCTTTGATATGAGAAGTAGGTGTGTGCCCTGCTGTCGCCAGATAAATATGAGCAATGAAGAAGATCAGTATCATAAAGGCCGCAACAACATGGAAGAAAGCAACCCATTCAAGACTTAACCAGGTAACCCCCCAATCCTGCCATGAGCTATAAAACAGATAGAACCAGCCTGTTATCCAGATCAAAGGATTAATAATTACCAGAACAAACAGGTAAGCCAGGCGTTGTAATGGATTATGTTTACTCAACGTAGTTTGTTTGAATGGATGAGGCGCATTAGTAAAAATGCCAGTCAAATAAAACTTGAGCATCGCATCAACTTTTTCCATAGTAGGAATATATTGTTTCCATTCGCCGGTCGTTAAGTGCCAGAACACTGCAAACACCCAAAGCGATACCAGTGTCCAGGCAGCAGTAGTATGAAGCCCTACTGCTGATTCATAACCAAGAAACTTATAGGCACCATGAACTTCAAAACCCGTTAGCATCATAAACATAATGAGTGCTGCCTGGGACCAATGCCAAAATCGTTCAAATCGTTTGAATACATAGATTCTTTCAGTCATTGTCTTATCCTCTTTTGCTCATAATAATACGGATGCCACCGTGAATTAACACGCCAATTAAAGCCAGTAGTGCGATTGCAAAACCTAGCTTATCCAGAATGGGGGTATTGTTTCTACCCGGCATATAAATATCCTGGATGGCCTGTAAACGTCCCCCCTCTTTGTGACATTGATGACAGGCCAGAGCATCTTCTTTCGGTGCAACCATATGAGTAATTGGCCAGCTCATTTCTGTATTTACAAATTCCATTTTACCACTGTACTCAATACCTGCTGCTTTCATACCCCATTCCATCGCTTTATCCCAGTTATAGTTGCCCCAGAAAGCAGAGTCATCTTCACCGGCTGTATGGAACACACCTAAAGTGTTATTGCCAACATCATATGGCTGTTTGCCCCGGAATACTTTAACCGGCCAGATACGTGCATCAGGATCGGATGCATTTCCCTGAAAACTGTTGATCTTAACTACATCTTTGTCGGCAACTTTGTCACCAAATAATGTGTATTTGACAGTGCCATTAAACCAGACATATTCAGGAATCACATAATGTTCGTAAGTAAAGTTGCCTTTCTTACTATCATAAACATCACGTCCTTCACTTCCCTTAATCTGCAAACGATGTCCGTTTTCGTCCAGCTTACCGGCAGTTGACCAGTCCCATGTCATTTTTGTTGCATAATCACCGCGTGCAAATGCTGGAATATGACAGGTCTGGCAGGCCACTTTGTCAGTATGTTCATTCAACTTGGCAGAAACTTTATCACCATGGGGACGATCACTATGACATGCCTGGCAGGTTGATGGATTACGATCACCCTTTTCTCCTCGAATCAAGGCATCGTTGGCATCAGATGCAGTCGGTGCATAACGACTACCTGTTACTTCATGAGAATCACTCAAATGACATTTGCCACAGGTAAAATTCAAACCATTAGCATCCATGTGAACATCAAGATAGCGTTTTGGATTATCTAGAGAGCTATCCAGATCACCATGCTTGACTGCGTTACCACCACCACCATAAAAGTGACAGCCTCCACATGTTTTACGGCTGGTCTTACCAACATTCTGAGCAACCTTTTTCAGATCTGTCGCAGGGCGGAATTTTCCTGAATGTGGCGGCCATTCCATCGCCTTATAGTTAGGATGTCCTGATAAACCCGGAAGCTTCTTGTAAGTTCCAGTTGTATCATGGCAAACCACACAGTCCACGTTTTCTTCTGATGTGAAATCAAACTTGTCATCACTCCAGCCATAGCCAACATGACAGGCACTACAGAATGTCTGATTTGAAGTTACTGAAGTACAAAAATTGTTTATGACATTTTTCTTGCCCAACTTTTGTTTAGTAACCGGATTAAGATATTCCCAGGTCCAATGTTTTGTTTTATGAACCTGCTTTGCAGCTTCAGTATGGCATTCAAGGCAGGCCGCCGTTACTTCCGGTCCAGTCTTGAAATCAACTTGCAAAGCTTTAAATTTTGAATGATCCGCAGTTGAGTTCCCTTTGGCTTTTATTTCTTCTGCTGCAGACTGGGCAGGTAATTCTGCCTTGACTGTTGCCGCAGGTACGGTTGCATTAGCCCACACCTGTGTATTAAGCAGCAGACCAAAAGCCAAACCCATTACTGCAATCAAAATGGATCTGATGGTGTGCATTATATTCTCCTAAATTGTGTTTAAATCATGTTTGACATCTAAATTGATATCTGGCCTGACAGGCGATATATCCACCTGCCAGGTATCATCAATTTAACAACCACCTGCATCTTTACCGCCGGCACCACCACCACCAGGCTGTATTTTAATAAGTTGAGGTGCAGGGGTATTCGGATCAAACTCAATAAACTTCATTTGATCAGCCGCCACATACCCCATAATCTCGCCCACTTTTGACCCGAACATCTGCCCCATTAAACCGGCATTCATCATGCCAATATAAGTTTTGCCATTATCTTTTTTATAAACTGTAATTGTACAAGGCATCAAAATTGACAAAATACGGGTATCATCATCTTTCAAAATTGGGCCGGAATAGTTGGTACTGCAAGCTTCAATCAACAATACAGGCAACACATTGCCTCCTGCAGCAGCGACTGCTTTGGATGGGTCACGTAAGCCAGACAATTTCCAGCCATTATCAGCCATGGCTTTTGACTGGATATTAGCCTGAATACGTGCCGCGGTTTCTTCGACACCAAAAGGGCTCTCATGCTCATGAAACATAAATTGCCCGGCGAATAAAAACGCCATGATGCCGATAAAAACAACCCCGACTAAAAAACCACTGATTATTTTAAACATATTCGTCTCCAAATTAGGTTAATATGCATATTAGTATTTTCTTATATATAAATTTAGTAATATACGTAGGAGTAATCAAGTAAAACAGTTACATTAACTGGCATGTCAACTGATCTAGATCATTTAAACGTGTGTAATATACCTGAAACAGGCATAGTTTTTGACTTTTTTAAAAATCCACCACTACAAAATAAATATCAGAAGTATTGATAAAAATTTCTGTATAGTACTGATTATATTGATATTTATCTAAATAACAAATTCCTGACTATTTTTAATGTCAAAAAAGTTAGTGTGTGAGATATTGAAAATTAGCCTCCGCACTTCGAAACTAACTTTCGAACATAAACCTCGACACTTAAATTAGGCCCTGCTTCAAATCTGCCTTGATATCGTTAATATCTTCCAGACCTACCGCGATCCGAATCAGCGAATCGCTGATGCCAGCTTTGGCCTTTTCCTCATCGGTTAACCGGCCATGTGTTGTAGTCGCAGGATGAGTAATAGTGGTTTTAGCATCCCCCAGGTTAGCGGTTATGGAGACCATACGTGTTGAATCAATCAATCGCCAGGCGGCTTCCTGGCCGCCTTTGACTTCAAATGACAACACACCACCAAAATCACTTTGTTGTGCTTTTGCCAGTTCATGCTGTGGGTGTGATTCAAGACCGGGATAGTACACCTTATCAACTTGATCATGCGCTTCCAGAAAACAGGCCAGCTCCAATGCACTTTCACTATGTGCTTTCATTCTGATCTTGAGTGTTTCAAGTCCTTTAAGAAATACCCATGCATTGAATGGACTCATCGTTGGTCCGGTTGTACGCAAAAAACCATAAACCTTTTCCCCAACCAGCTCCTTATTGCCGACAACAGCACCGCCAATACATCGGCCTTGTCCATCGATATATTTTGTTGCAGAATGAATAACAATGTCTGCACCAAGTTTTAACGGTTGCTGTAATACCGGCGTACATAAACAATTATCAACTACCAAAATACATTTAAATTCATGGGCCAGATTCGCCAAAGCACGGATATCTGCAATTTCAGTTAAGGGATTAGATGGTGTTTCAAGGAATAATAATCGAGTATTAGGTTTAATCGCCGCACGCCATGCATCCAGATCCGTTAGCGAAACATAACTGGTTTCAACGCCAAAAGGGGCCAGATATTTATTAAACAGAACAACCGTGCTGCCAAAAATAGCATTTGATGAAACAATATGATCACCCTGCTGTAACAAGCCCATGCAAGTACTCAGGATCGCAGCCATTCCCGAAGAAGTCGCCACACAGGACTCGCCACCTTCCATTGCCGCCAGTCGTTGCTCAAATGTACGAACAGTCGGATTAGTAAAACGTGAGTAAATATTACCCGGAATGTCACCTTTAAAACGTGCAGCCGCTTCTGCAGCTGAGCCAAATACATAGCTGGAAGTTGTAAAAATAGGTTCCGAATGTTCACATTCTGCCGTACGTTGCTGACCTGCACGAACACCCAGCGTTGCCAGCGACCATTCCAGTTTATCACTCATGATAATCCCCCGATGAATTAAAACATTTCAAAATCGCAGGCATAAAAAAACCTGCCAAATTAGCTAAAGCAGGTATTCACGCTTTAGCCGTATTTATATAAGCGCCCGCAAGCTGATTTCAAATCGGCGCTATTGAAGATTAAATGAAGATTATGTCGTAACATTTCCTTTGTCAATAAAAAAAACATCACCGATGATTATCAATCGTTATTGTGGATTTCCATCACTTCATGATCGCTATCTTGCGTCTTGCGTGACGAGTCATTCCGTAAGGCCTCAATACGATCCAGATAAGCCTGATCCACATCACCGGTAACATACACACCATTGAAGACTGATAGATCAAATCCTTCAACATCCTTTGCTTTCTTTTTTACCGCATGAACCAGATCATCCAGATCCTGAAATATCAACCAGTCTGCTCCAATCGCCTCGGCAATTTCCTCTTCATTACGGCCATAAGCAATTAATTCCTTTGCTGCAGGCATATCTATACCATAAACATTAGGATAACGTACTGCTGGTGCAGCTGATGCAAAATAAACTTTATTTGCCCCACAGTCCCGTGCCATTTGAATAATCTGTTTCGATGTTGTTCCGCGTACAATCGAATCATCTACTAATAAAACATTTTTTCCACGAAACTCAATTTCAATCGGGTTTAATTTCTGACGCACTGATTTTTTTCGTTGCGTTTGGCCAGGCATGATAAATGTTCGGCCAATATAACGGTTCTTGATAAAACCTTCGCTGTATTTAACACCCAACGTATAGGATAACTGTAAAGCTGAAGTGCGACTGGTATCAGGGATCGGTAGCACTACATCAATATCATGATCAGGTTTAAGTCGCATGATTTTATTTGCCAGATATTCACCCATACGCAACCGTACTTTATAGACGGAAATACCATCCATCATTGAGTCAGGCCTGGCAAAGTAAACATGTTCAAAAATACAGGGGGTTAGTTTTGCATTTATTGAACACTCCTTAGAATGAAAATTACCCTGTTCATCGATAAAAATAGCCTCACCTGGTTTAACATCACGTAATAACTCATAACCTAACGCATCAATGGCTACACTTTCAGAAGCCACCACATATTCATCGCCTTCACTCGTTTTTCTTGTCCCAATTGCTAATGGGCGAATACCATGAGGATCACGAAACGCAACAATACCGCGCCCAGTAATCAATGCGACGACTGCATAGGCTCCTCGACATCGATGATGAACAGTAGAGACGGCAGAGAAAATATCCTCTGATTGCAGCTCAAGCTGGCTGGCCTTATCCAACTCATGAGCAAATACATTTAACAGAATTTCAGAATCAGAATCGGTATTAATATGGCGACGATCCTGTTCAAATAATTCCTGCTTTAATTCTTTTGCATTTGTCAGATTGCCATTGTGCGCCAAGGCAATACCATAGGGTGAGTTCACATAAAATGGTTGTGCTTCTGCTGAAGAAAAACATCCTGCAGTTGGATAACGCACGTGACCAATGCCGATATTACCATTTAACCGCAACATATGCCGTGTATGGAATACGTCTCGCACCAGACCATTAGCTTTTCGCATATACATACGATGCTTATCACAGGTAACAATACCCGCCGCATCCTGACCCCGATGTTGAAGCACTGTCAAACCATCATATAAGGCTTGATTAACCGGGCTTTGTGCAACAACCCCCATGATCCCACACATACTGATAACCTCAGATAAAATAAACTAAAAATGAAAATTGCCGGCAACGCTTTCAGGCAACAAATCTCGTATCCAGATTGCAATGGCCTGAAAACGAAATAACAAAGCTGAATCTGCCCACCAGCTTTCTCTCGGCAAAGTAGTTAATCCTGATAATAAAACTAGAATAGAAACTAACAGTGCCCCACGAAGAAAACCAAACACCACTCCCAGAAAACGGTCTGTTCCAGTTAAGCCGGTTTTTTGTACCAGTTTGCTGGCAAAAAAACTTACCACAGAAGAAACAATTAACGACATAACGAACAACGCAAGAAAAGCAGCGATCATTCTAAATGATGACGATTCAATAGTGGATTTTAATAACTCAGAAAATCCCCCTGAAAAAGTCAGAGATACCCAGAACGAAAAAGCCCAACCAGCTAATGATAACGCTTCTTTCACAAACCCCCGAATCAGGCTAATAAAGGAAGATATTAACAATACGCCTAAAATTGCATAATCAACACCAATCATATCGTTACTCTGGATAATTTATTTTTTATCGTTTAAAAATTAGGGATGGGCAACAACCATCCCTTTTATTTTATGTTTATTACCCAACTCCAGACTTACCGCTTCTGCCATGTCTCGTTTTATAAAAGGCCCGATGCGTACCCGGTAAACAATTGTTTTCTTAACTGCAAGCTTATCCACAAATGCTGAGTAGGAGGATTTTCGTAATTTGTCTCTTAAACGAATGGCGTTACTAGAATCCCCAAAACTACCGACCTGAACTGCCCATGCTCGAGACGTTATGGCCGGGACGCTCATTCCATTCGTTGTATCTATCGCTACTTTTTCTATATTCTGATTTTCATCTAACGTGCTTTTAGTAGAAGTTGTTTTATTGTCCTGAGTTTTAACAGGATCTACCATAACTTTTTCTATTTCCTCATCTACCGAAATACGCTGTGCAGTAACCTCTTCCACAGGTTGAATAACTGGCTTCATCTCAGCTTTATTAAGCCCAATGATATGTTCAGGCTTAGGAGGAATACTGCTGCCATTTACCAGAAAATCATCTGCCGTATTATTATCTAGGATCATAGGAATAAATATAATACCAAGTGCGGCCAGTACAATCGCACCAATCAAACGTTGCTTGATTTGCGTATGATCATTCACTTTGATTATTGTTTTCCGTTATCAGGCAAGTAAAAAGTCACTATTATATTCATTGAAGCGCCTGCTCTGCCACTGACAGTGCGACTTTCATCGTTTCTGCAACGGTATAAAATGATCCAAATATCACCACTCGGTCATCCTCGGTTGCCAGGGCATCAATCGCCCTATATGCCTGTTCAATACTCAGTTGCAGAGAAATACATTCCTCAGTCACATTCAGGCCTTTAAGTATTTTTGATACCTCAGATGCCGTTGCAGAGCGTTTTGTCGGCAAAGGGCTAATATGCCAGATGTCAATATGTTCCATAATTACCCTCAATGCCGCAGGGATATCCTTATCGGACAACATGCCCAGCAATGCTATAGTTCGTCCCTGAACCGGCTCATTCGCTAATATTTGAGACAATTTAGCAACGCTGTCCGGATTATGGGCTACGTCACATATCCAGTTTGATCTGCCCGGCAGAGTCTGAAACCGCCCAGCCAAATTACTGTTCTGCAAACCCTCGCAAATTGCTTCAAAACTAACAGGCCGTTGCTCCATAAGTAACAGGACCACCATTAAAACACCAGCCGCATTCTGGTACTGATGTGCTCCATGCAAAGCTGGAACAGGTAATTGGTTCAAAGCAATATCCGAGTAATTCCAGGACCAACGGTCTTTAGTTAAAATATAACTGAATTCATAATTTAAGCGATAAAAAGGAGTGCCCATCTCGGTTGCATATTGAAGAATTGATCGTGGTATATCCGTGTCACTGCAAACAGCCGGTTTACTGTTTCGCATTATACCAGCCTTTTCCCTCCCAATAGAGTCACGGTCATTACCCAACCATTGGGTATGATCGATGTCTATAGAAGTTATCAAAGCAACATCTGAATCAATTATATTAACTGCATCGAGTCTACCACCTAAACCTACTTCAAGCAGAACAATATCCGGTTGCTGTCGCATAAAAATATCAAGTGCTGCAAGCGTACCAAACTCAAAATAAGTCAGTGAAATTTCAGCACGCGCATCATCAATACGTTGAAATGCATTAATAATCAACTGATCATCAACAGGATTTCCATTAATACAAATTCTTTCGTTATATCTAAGAAGATGTGGTGAAGTATAGCTTGCCGTTTTGTAACCATCGGCCCGATAAATAGTTTCCAGCATATGCATACTGGAACCCTTACCATTAGTTCCAGCAACAGTCACCACGGGACAAGTAAAATTTCCTGGATGTAATTTCTTAAATACACTTAAAACTCGATGCAAACCGAGTTCAATTTCAGTTGGGTGTAAGGTTTCCTGCCAGGTCAACCAGTCTTGTAATAATTTAAAGCGTGGCATTCAGGAAATAATCGTCAATGTTATAAACAGTCAATCCAGAATACTAAATATCAACAACTAATCAAGCAGCAGGTTTGTGTGACAACATGGACAATATACTTGCCAACTTATCACGCATATCTCGACGATCAATAATGATATCAATCGCACCATGCGCTAATAAAAATTCACTCCGTTGAAAACCTTCAGGTAGAGTTTCTCGGACAGTCTGTTCAATAACACGTGGACCAGCAAAACCGATTAGCGCATTCGGTTCAGCAACATTAATATCACCCAGCATAGCCAGGCTGGCAGACACGCCGCCCATCGTTGGATCTGTCATAACTGAAATAAATGGAATACCGCGTTTATTCATGCGCGCTAATACCGCGCTTGTTTTAGCCATCTGCATAAGTGAAAATAGAGCTTCCTGCATACGTGCTCCACCACTGGCAGAAAAACAAACCAGTGGAATTTTTTCTTCCAGACAAACATTGGCCGCACGAACAAAACGTTCCCCAACCACCGAACCCATTGACCCACCCATAAATCTAAACTCAAATGCAGCTGCCACCAGATCGATACCCTTTACTTTTCCTTTCATTGCAATTAATGCATCATTTTCATTAGTTGCTTTTTGAGCCTGCACAATACGATCTTTGTATTTTTTAATATCTCTAAATTTCAATGCATCAACCGGCCTCAAGTTGGCGCCAATTTCTTCACATTCATCTACGTCCAGAAATTTTTCCAACCGTGCTCGTGCACCAATGCGCATGTGATGATCACATTTTGGACAAACATCAAAATTACGCTCCATTTCTGCCCGATAAAGCACAGCCCCACAGGCATTGCATTTTGTCCATAACCCTTCAGGCACACTTTTCTTGGTACCACCATCAGTACGAATTCTTGAAGGTAATAATTTGCTAAACCAGTTCATTGTTTATGTCCCAAAACTTTATATTATGCCTTATCAATTGCCCGACGCATATCTGCTAATAATGCCGCAACAGCTTTATTAATATTATCGGCGGAACCAGCATTTTCCTCAACCAGGCGTACCAGAGCACTACCAACCACAACAGCATCAGCAACACTCGCAATTTGAGCGGCTGAATCGGCATCTTTAATACCAAAACCAACCCCCACAGGAAGATCGGTTGCCTTACGAATCAACGAGACCCGATCATTAACTAAGGCCGTATCCAGATGGCCTGCACCCGTGACGCCCTTGAGCGACACATAATAAATAAAACCACTTGCTGAATCGGCAATGGATTTTATACGTAACTCATTCGTTGTTGGTGCAACCAGAAAAATCATGTCCAGTTCATATTGCCGCAATTCATAAACTAAATCTGCAGCCTCTTCCGGCGGCATATCAACAATCAAAACGCCATCTACACCTGCAACCTGTGCCGCGCTGGCAAAATTGGCATAACCTTTTACCTCAATTGGATTAAGGTATCCCATTAACACTACCGGTGTTGAGCTATTTTTTTCCCTGAATGTTTGTACCATCGCTAACACATCATCCAGTGTTACGCCATGTTCAAGTGCGCGCTCCATAGCTCTTTGAATCACTGGGCCTTCTGCCATGGGGTCAGAAAAAGGTACACCCAGTTCAATAACATCTGCGCCTGATTCAACCATAGCATGCATCAGATTAACGGTAACCGAAGGCTGCGGATCACCCGCCGTAACATAAGGAATTAAAGCTTTACGACCAGACTGACGTAATGAATCAAAATAAACACCTAAACGACTCATAAGGTGATCCCCTCATGATTAGCAACAGTATGAATATCCTTGTCACCACGGCCTGATAAATTAACAATAATAATCTGATCTTTTTTCATCGTTGGTGCCAGCTTTGTTGCATAAGCTAATGCATGACTGGATTCCAGTGCAGGGATGATACCCTCAATCCGGGTCAAATCATGAAATCCCTGCAAGGCTTCCTTATCATCAATAGCCACATAATTTGCACGACCACTGTCTTTCAACCAGGCGTGTTCAGGCCCTACACCGGGATAATCAAGCCCCGCTGAAATTGAATGGGTGTGAATAATCTGTCCATGTTCATCTTCAACCAGGTAAGTACGGTTGCCGTGCAATACCCCGGTTTTCCCTGCACACAGGGGTGCGGCATGACGACCGGTTTCCAGACCATCGCCTGCTGCCTCGACACCATAAATAGCCACATCGGTATCATCAATAAATGGATGGAACAAGCCGATCGCATTTGAACCGCCACCGACACAGGCGATCAAGGCATCGGGTAAACGTCCTTCATGTTGTAAAATTTGTTCTTTAGCTTCACGACCAATAATTGTCTGAAAATCGCGTACCATGACAGGATAAGGATGTGGGCCGGCTACAGTGCCTATAATATAAAAAGTATTATCAATATTTGTTACCCAATCTCGCATGGCTTCATTCAGTGCATCCTTGAGTGTCTTTGAGCCCGATGTAACAGGGACAACCGTCGCGCCGAGCAGTTTCATCCGGTAAACATTCATCGCCTGACGTTGAATATCTTCAGCCCCCATATACACCACACATTCCAGCCCAAGACGCGCTGCAACTGTTGCGCTCGCCACACCATGTTGCCCAGCACCCGTCTCAGCAATAATGCGAGTCTTGCCCATACGCTTGGCTAATAAAGCCTGACCCACTGTATTATTTACTTTGTGAGCGCCCGTATGGTTTAAATCTTCGCGCTTTAAATAAATACGAGCCCCACCGAGCATCTCACTCCATCGCTCAGCAAAATAAAGGGGACTTGGACGTCCAACATAATGCTGTAAGTCATGATCCAGTTCGGCCAGAAAATCAGGATCTTTTAAATAAATCTCATAGGCTTCACGTAACTCGGCCAATGGCCCCATCAGGGTTTCAGCAACAAACATCCCACCATAGACGCCAAAGTGCCCTCGTTGATCAGGTAGATGATAAGCATCAATTTGTTTTTTAGTTTGAGACAACCTTGTGTACCTCGTTCATGAATTCTGCCATTTTCTGATGGCTCTTAACACCTTTAGTCAGTTCAACCCCGCCGCTAACATCAACTGCATAAGGTTTGACCTGCTGGATAGCAGCAGCTACATTCTCAAATTTTAAGCCGCCGGCCAAAATAAGAGGTTGATTCAACTGCGGAATACATGACCAGTCAAAAGTCTGTCCGGTGCCACCCGGTATTCCTTCCTGATAGCTATCCAGCAATATGCCAGCCGCATCACGATATCTTTTAGCCACCTCAACAACGTCCATACCTTCACGAACTCTCAAAGCCTTGAGGTATGGCAAGCCAAAACGTTGGCAATCCTGAGCTGACTCATCACCGTGAAATTGTAATAAATTCAACGGAACTCGTCCTAAAATAGTCTCAATTTCCTGCTCTGATGCATTTACAAATAACCCAACTGTCGTCACAAAGGGGGGCAACACCGCAATAATTTCTTTAGCTTGCACACTTGTTACAGATCGAGGACTGTGCGCATAAAATACGAGTCCAATAGCATCTACTCCCAATCGAGCAGCCTCCACAGCATCCTCAACTCGAGTAATACCACATATTTTGACCCGTGTGCGCAAGATTTCTTCCATTGTCTGAAAAACACGAAAGCTTAACAGTTCAGTGAAAAAAGGGAAAGTACCAACAATACACAAAAAATATATTTATCATAAAAAACAATAGGTTGAGTTATCATTGCGAGAAAACAGCAAACGAGAAATATAAAATTGAAAACTAAAATAAAAAAACCCGCCGAATAAAGGCGGGCCTTAATAAGACGAGGAATATTTTAAAAAGATATCAGACTGATTTTCTTCTTGCAACTGCAACCAGTCCAAGCAAGCCTGTGCCAAATAACCATACTGCTGCTGGAACAGGAACAGCGGTTACTTCCAATGAACCCAATTCAGCGTATGAAGAAGTGGTTGAAAATGTATTTCCAAAAGCAATTGTGGCACGTCTATCTGTAACAACAAAACCACCTTCAAGTCGGCCAGAAACCAGATTGTCAGATAAAAATCCCATGCCTTCTGACCAGTCTGTAGAATCACCACCGTATGTTATGCCAGTAAAAGTGATGTCAGCATAAAACTCACCCGCACCACGACCCAAATTGCTCAAAGTCAGATTAGTAAACGAGCCATTAATAACAAGGCCACCTGTATTACCGATAGTGATAGTTCCTGTGCCCGAAGTATCAGATACCAGGTTAAAACTTTGATCTACAATTTCGGTAAAAGCACCTAATCCATCAGTAAGAATATTGATAACGGTTGAATCAATCACAAATTCGGTACTTGTACTTGTAATACCTGTGCCACCATATGACGAATTAATATTCATCGCAGGGTAGACAATTGCTGCATTTGCTTGTGAAAGGAAACCCGTAAGAGCAAGCCCGATAATGCCTTTTATTATATTTCTCATTTAATACTTCTCCCCTTTGTTTTTGTATATTTATATTTTTAATGTATTTATTTAATTATTAATTTTTTTTCGTGTTATAAAAGTTGCAACCAAACCTATTGCAAGCAGTGCAAATATACTCGGTTCTGGAACACTGACATAATCAGGGTTACTAACATCACCATTAACATTTCCAGAAAAGCTTGTTTCAAACATTGAAGTACTAAATGCATTTGTCAGGTTTAATTGAAATGCAACTAAGCCAGATAACGGTGAAAACTGGTCTAATAAAAGACCCGTAGCCGGAACAAAGTCAGCAAATAAAAAGCCTCTGTTTGAACCATTAGTGCCGCGCATTTCTATATAACTTAAATCACCCTGCAATAATATCCCACTTACCGCATCGGAAATAATCAGTGATGTATCACCAATACCGGTAAAATCAGCGACTGTCATACTTGAATTTGAAAAAGCACTGATACCTGTAAACTGTGTTGTCAATTCAAATGTAGTCGTCGCTAAATCAGGAAACGGAGTTACATCCAAAGCAGCATCCAGTGCACCACTAATAGTCAAATACCCGGTATCAGCAGAATAGTTCATTCCGCCATTAAAAGTTAAAACTGGGTAAGCTAATGTATTACTTGAATAAACAAATACAAAAACCATAAATGTTAATATTTTTTTCATAATAATCTCTTAAAATCTTATAATTTTTTATAATTCAATGACTTAACCTAAAATAAACTCAATCAATTTTTCTAGCATACAAATTATACATAATCCAAATCAAAACTCGTATATAACATTAGTTATATCTGCATAACATGAGTTTAATGCCTTTTCCAACAGTATAAAAAATAGGATATTAACGTCAGCATAGCAATCCGACTTTAGTAATAATCTGACAAAAAAAACCCGCCTTGAGAGGCGGGTGCAAAGAGATAGTTACGATATGTCTGGAAGTGATAGTGTCATATGTATTCAATAGATGAATTGATATAGATCAACATAATCTAATCTCAGTCTAAATATTATTCGCCCTCTAATTCTGACCATATTATTGAACTCTGAGGAGCCTGGGGCAAATCAAATTTTCTATCATAATCAATTCGCATAAAATAAAGTCCTCCTGGCAGCGCCGTTACCCCGCCAAGTGTTCGATCTTTATATTGCAATACTTCTTTAGCCCACCCCGGTTCTTTTTCACCCGCACCAATTGACATTAATACCCCAGCTATATTACGAACCATATGATGCAGGAAAGCATTGGCTTCAAGATCAAGAAAAACAAATTGACCTTTTCGAGTAACACTCAGTTTATAGATTGTTCGAACTGGAGACTTGGCCTGGCAACCCAGAGCACGATATGAACTAAAGTCATGTTCACCAAGTAAATATTTCGCTGCTACTGCCATGCGCTCTTCATTTAGAGGGCGATACTCCCAGACAACAAATTTTGACAAATAACCCGGTCTAATTGGTCGATTGTAAATGACATAACGATAATGGCGTCTTCTTGCAGCAAAACGTGCATGAAACTCTTCACTGACAGGTTTAGCCCAGGTTACACTAATTGTATCAGGGAGATTGGCATTAGTACCTCGGATCCATGAATACTCACTACGATCAGCCGTTGTATCAAAATGCACAACCTGGCCAATTCCATGAACACCTGTGTCAGTACGTCCAGCACAAATTACTCTGACAGGATGATTAGCCACTTTTGACAATGCCTTTTCAAGAAAGCCTTGTACGGTTACAGAGCCATCCTGAATTTGCCAGCCGCAATAAGGGCTACCATCATATTCGATTCCAAGTGCTATTCTCATATAACAAATTAACTAAATATTATACTCATACCCAGATAGCATAAACGCCAAATATAATAACACCGGAAAAAACCATTGAATTAGGTCAGGAGAATTCAATTTCTTAAAACTATACTCCTGACAGGCGAAAGTATCTGATTTGTCTAACACACTCTGGTAACGTACGATTATTTTTTCCGCCCAGTAATTCCATTTGTTTTGCATGGAATTGTTTGAAATTTCATTACTGCATTTATCAGGCTGACTTGTCTGCTTAACTAAATCCAGCGTTAACACCATACGAATA
>Ga0224496_10001316_pt1 | contig 15584 bp, 16 predicted proteins | sample SF_Jul11_sed_USG_2_FD_168127 | JGI IMG/M metagenome (GOLD analysis project Ga0224496, IMG submission 168127) | Sediment microbial communities from San Francisco Bay, California, United States - SF_Jul11_sed_USGS_8_1 | ecosystem: Environmental > Aquatic > Marine > Sediment | place: USA...
AAATGGGCCGTGATCTTTGGTAACGGCTATAACGACACCGGCAGTGGCGAGGCGAAACTGTTCATTCTTTACCTGGAAGAGGGCCTGGACGGCACCTGGTCGTCTACTGATTACGTCAAGATATCGACCGGCGTCGGTAATACCACCACGCGCAATGGCCTGTCGACACCGGCGGTGATCGATACCAACGGCGACGGCGTGGCGGACCGGGCGTATGCCGGTGATCTGTTTGGCAATATGTGGGCGTTCGACCTGTCCAGTACGAATCCGGGTAACTGGAAAGTCGCCTACAGGGCGGGCACGACGCCCAGGCCGTTGTTCATTGCCGGCAGCAGCAGGCCGATTACCTCGGCGCCGGTCATTGTCAGGAACCCCGATGTGGTGACGACAAACACGAACGATCCCAACCTGCTGGTTTTGTTTGGTACCGGCCAGTATATCGCTACCGGCGACAACGCCAGCACGGCCACCCAGTCGTTCTATGGCGTGTGGGATTCAGGCACTGATGACCTGACCGATTCCGACCTGGTTGACCAGTCCATCGGCACGGGTACAACGACCGGCGGTGCCGCCGGGCGCACCGTGACCAACAATACGGTCGATTATGCCGGCGGCGATGACGGCTGGTACATGGACCTGCCGACATCCGGCGAGCGCGTGGTGACGGACGCAGTGGTTCGTGGCCATCATGTGTTCTTCAACACGGCCATACCGACGACGGATCCGTGCGGCAGCGGCGGCAGCGGCTGGCAGATGATCGTCAAGATCAACAATGGCGGTCGTCCCGACAGCGTGGCCTTCGACCTGAATGGCGATGGCCTGCTGGGTACGCTGGATGAGATCAGCGGCGAAGCGGCTGCCGGCGCCAGGGTGCGCGGTTTGCCGTCCTCGCCGGTGACGCTGGGTACCAAGCGCTATACCAGTACCACCGAGTCAATCGATGGTGCGTCAATTACGGTCGACGATATCGAGAAAGTCTCCGGTATTGATACCGGGCGATTATCGTGGGAGGAACTCGCGCGATGAACCGGCAACCTGCTATGACTGAACCGAGGATTTCGATATGAAAAGTTTACGACTGATCGCACTGTTGATTATGGGGCTGACAATGACGGCTTCACTGGCCGCGCGGCTGCCGGAGAATTACCCGCAAGGCTTCAATGATGCCGGAACGATTGACGCGATTGATTTAAAGCGGCGTGTCATGATCCTTGGTGATATGCAGTATCCCCTGGGCGATGTCGTCCGGGTACATGAAACGAACGGCAAATCCCGTGCACTGTCGCAACGGGATGTCGGCAAAGAGGCGGGCATAAGCACGTCAGCTGCCGGCCGATCCATTGTTCGGGAAGTGTGGATACTGCCAAGTGGTTACCTGTCTTCGCATCGGCCGGTTCGACGTTGAGGCGTGGTCATCAGATCATGAATCTATCTGGACAAAACCTGGAGCGCCGAATGAATAAACAGCGTGGTGTCACCCTGATCGAGCTGCTGATCGTGATTGTCGTCCTCGGCATTCTGGTGGCGGTTGGCTACCCGTCGTATACGAAACAGGTGCAGCGGACCAAGCGCGCCGAGTGTGCGGGTGGCCTGATGCAACTGGCCAATGCGATGGAGCGCGACCTTTCGCAAAACAATACCTATTCGGACCTGGTGGGGGGTGGCGGGTTTGTCGGCACCTGTCCGATCGACGGCGGGGCGGCGACCTACAACCTGTCTGTGCAGGCATTCACTGCCTCGACTTACACGCTGCGGGCAACGCCTGTGGGCGCGCAGGCAAACGATGCCTGTGGCTGGCTGCAGTTGACCAATACCGGCCAGAAATCTGCCCAAAACGGCACGATTGCTACCTGCTGGCGGTAACTGCTCCGCTGGCAGATCAAGCACGCTATCGAGTGCGACCATTTCGGGCCGTTTCCCTCGCGTTCCCGGCGGGCCCGGTTTAATTAGGCCGGATCTCTTCCCTGATGTCTGTGCCTGACTGACTGCCATTCGCGGCCGCTTTGCTGTCTTGCTGTCGCCGTTCCTGCGTGTCCGCACCATCTAGCCGGGTATCAGCCCAGCTTAAAGCATGACTATTCCCGCATATTAGTATTAATTGATGCAGGTCAAACCAACCCAAACCGGCTTCCAGAATAATTGCGTGACAGAATTGTTACGATCCGGTGACTGTCATGGAAACCCGGCAGGTCTGACTGACACAAGCCGTCGTCCCTGGCGGACTGTCCCTGCTGGCAATGCCTGCATCTGCGTACCATGCAGATGCTGCCTGCTTTAGACAACATCAATAATGACTCGTGGGTTGTCATGTTCAGTGTTGGCAGGAAGTTCTGGCACGCGCGCCTTGAATAGGTCGATTAACTGGTCAATACTGCAGCGTAACGCCGGGTGGGATTCACGCTTATCCGGCCACTCATAAACACGGGGAGCGTGATCAATGGTGCTACAGCATGTCTGGGGTTTGTTCGTCAATCCGAAGCGTGAATGGGTATCCATTCGCGATGATGAATGCACGATTGGCAAGTGTTATGCCTTCCACGTCCTGATACTGGCCGCGATTCCCGCAATTTCCGGTTTTATCGGCACCACGCAGTTTGGCTGGCAGATCGGCGTCGGTGATCCGGTCAAACTCACCACGCAAAGCGCCGGGCTGATAGCCGTCCTCTATTATTTCGCCATGCTGGTCGGTGTCTTTTCGCTGGGCTGGATGATCCACTGGATGGGCGAGACCTATGGTGCGGCAGTGCCGTTGTCGAAATGCGTGGTGCTGGCCGCCTATACGGCGACCCCTTTGTTTATTATCGGCCTGATGGAGCTCTACCCGGTGCTGTGGGTGAACCTGATTGTCGGAATACCGGCGCTGGCCTACACCGTTTACCTGTTATATACCGGTGTGCCCATCATGATGGGGATTTCGGAAGACCGCGGCTTCCTGTTTTCCAGCGCGGTTCTGGCGGTTGGCCTGGTCGCGTTCGTCGCATTACTGGCCGCCACGGCGCTGCTCTGGGGTATGGGGCTGGAGCCGCAGTTCACGCAGTAGCCGTTAAAAATAACATTTTCATTATAGTTTTAAATTATCGTAACTTGCTGCTTTAAATACAGATTAATAGGGAGTCAGGCATGGCGGATCAGCAAACTTACAATTACACGGTGGTCAGGCAATTCTCGATCATGACCGTGATATGGGGCATTGTCGGCATGGCAGTCGGTGTGCTGATCGCTGCCCAGCTGGCGTGGCCGGTTCTGAACTTCGATATCGCCTGGTTGACCTTCGGACGCTTGCGGCCCCTGCATACCAATGCCGTGATTTTTGCATTCGGCGGTTGTGCCCTGTTTGCAACGTCCTATTACGTGGTGCAGCGTACCTGTCACGTGCGACTCGCATTCGGTCCGCTGGCGGCATTCACCTTCTGGGGCTGGCAGCTGATTATCCTGCTGGCTGCTATCTCCCTGCCGCTGGGTTTCACGCAGGGCAAGGAATACGCCGAACTGGTCTGGCCGATCGATGTCCTGATTGCGCTGGTGTGGGTGTCCTACGCGGTCGTGTTCTTCGGCACCATCATGAAGCGTCGCGTCAGGCACATCTATGTTGCCAACTGGTTCTTTGGCGCATTCATCCTTACTGTCGCGATTCTGCATATCTTCAACAGTGCCGCTGTGCCGGTTTCCATGATGCATTCCTATTCCGCCTATGCGGGTGTGCAGGATGCCATGATCCAGTGGTGGTATGGGCATAACGCGGTTGGCTTCTTCCTGACCGCCGGTTTCCTCGGCATGATGTATTACTTTGTGCCCAAGCAGGCCGGCCGGCCGGTGTATTCCTACCGGCTATCGGTGGTGCATTTCTGGGCGCTGATCTTCACTTATATATGGGCCGGTCCGCACCACCTGCACTACACGGCACTGCCGGACTGGGCCCAGTCACTGGGCATGATTATGTCGCTCATCCTGCTCGCACCGAGTTGGGGCGGCATGATCAACGGCATCATGACCTTATCCGGCGCCTGGGAAAAACTGCGCACAGACCCGGTCCTGCGTCTGTTGGTTGTGTCGATTTCTTTCTACGGCATGTCAACGTTCGAGGGTCCGATGATGGCCATCAAGACCGTGAACGCACTGTCGCATTACACTGACTGGACCATCGGTCATGTGCATTCAGGTGCGCTCGGCTGGGTTGCGCTGATATCCATGGGTAGTCTCTACTACCTGGTTCCGCGCCTGTTTGGTCGTGAGCTGTACAGCCTGAAACTGGTCGAGGTGCATTTCTGGACGGCGACCATCGGCATCGTGTTGTACATCGCCTCGATGTGGGTGGCCGGCATCATGCAGGGCCTGATGTGGCGCGCCACCAATGCGGACGGTACGCTGACCTACAGCTTCGTCGAGTCGGTGCAGGCGATGCATCCCTACTATATCGTGCGCTTCCTGGGTGGTGGCTTCTTCCTGTTTGGCACGCTGGTGATGGCGTGGAACCTGTGGAAGACCATCAAGGGTGCTGAACCGGCGGTTGGCGCAATTCCCGAACCGGCCGCGGCCCACTAGGAGGAACGATCATGGCAAGTGGACACGATAAAATCGAAAAAAATATCGGCCTGATGATCGTGCTGATCATCATCGTGGTCTCGATCGGCGGCCTGGTGCAGATTGTCCCGCTGTTTTTCCAGCAGTCGACCACGGAGGCGGTTGCCGGCCTGGAGCCTTATTCACCGTTACGACTCGTTGGCCGCGACATCTACGTGCGTGAAGGTTGTTATACCTGCCACTCACAGATGATTCGTCCGTTCAGGGCGGAAACAGAGCGCTACGGGCACTATTCCGTTGCCGGAGAATTTGTCTATGACCGGCCGTTCCAGTGGGGTTCAAAACGCACCGGGCCGGACCTGCACCGTGTTGGCGAGCGTTACAGTGACGAGTGGCATCGTGTGCACCTGATCAACCCGCGTGACGTGGTGCCGGAGTCGATTATGCCGGGTTACCCGTGGCTGGAAACGACGCCGGCTGATGCCACGCATATCGTCCGCAAGATGGAAGTGCTGCGCCTGCTCGGTGCGCCGTATTCGGATGACGAGATCAATAATGCACCGCAGGCACTCGAGGGCAAGACCGAAATGGACGCCATCATTGCCTACCTGCAGGATCTGGGTACGTCGATCAAGACGCGGAGGTAGACGATTATGGATTATTCGTTGATTCAGACGATCTGGACAGTTGTCGTCATGGTGCTGTTCTTCGGCATTGTTATCTGGGCCTGGAGTGGTAAGCGCAAGGAGCGTTTCGAGGAAGCGGCGAATATCCCCTTTGCCGAAGATGACATGATTCCGGTTAATAAAAAGCCCGAGGAGAAAACCCATGGCTGATTTCACCAGCAGCTTCTGGAGTTGGTTCATCATTATCCCCACTGTTGCCGGGATCATCGGTTGTTTTATGCTGATTCGCTGGCTGTCAACCGACATCAGTCCGGATGAAGAAGGCAAGGAAATGGACCACGTCTGGGACGAGGACCTGGTTGAGCTGAACAACCCGCTGCCGCGCTGGTGGCTGAACATGTTTTACATCACGCTGTTCTTCAGTATCGGCTACCTTGTCCTGTACCCGGGGCTGGGAAGCTTTGCCGGCATGCTGGAGTGGACCTCGACCGGGCAATACGAGCGTGAAATGGACAAGGCCGATGGCCTGTACGGGCCCCTGTTCGAAAAATACCGCGACATGGATATCGTCGCCGTGGCTGATGACGAACAGGCACGCAGCATGGGTGAGCGCCTGTTCGTGAACTACTGCGCAACCTGTCATGGCTCGGATGCGCGTGGCGCGCGTGGCTTCCCGAACCTGCGTGATAATGACTGGTTATACGGTGGCGATCCTGCGCATATCGAACAAACCATCCTCGATGGTCGCAACGGCGTGATGCCGGCCTGGGAGGCGGCGTTGGGCGGAACTGCAGGTGTGGCGGACATGACGGAATACGTCTTCAGTCTCAGTGGCCGCAATGTAGATAATGCCGCCGCCCTGCGTGGCAAGGAAAAATACGCACAACTGTGTGTCGCCTGCCACGGTATGGACGGTACCGGTAACCAGGCGCTGGGCGCGCCGAACCTGACAGACAATATATGGCTGTACGGCGGAACGAGCGAGCGCGTCATGGAAAGTATCGCCAGGGGTCGCATCGGAAAGATGCCGCCGCACCGTGATTTCCTCGGCGAGGACAAGAGCCACTTGCTGGCTGCCTATGTCTACAGTCTGCAAACCGGCCAGGCAATGGAGGAATAGCACAGGGCACCCGTGTCATTCACGCAAGCGTTATGGCTGAAGAAAAAGTACCAGGATCACAAAAATGCATCGCGATACTATGGCCGTCGTTCCTGGTGGCTATTGTCGCGACCGGCCTGTTCTTCTCTGCGTTTGACCCGGACGATCTGTACCCGTTCGGTAACGAGACCGGCATCAGCCGACTGGGGGTATATTCAATTGGTTTTCTCGCATTCTGGTTCGTGTCAGCCGTTTCCGGTGTCGGCACGCTCTATTTTGCGATGACCAATTGCATGCGCAGCAGGCGTTAGGAGGTCTGTATGGCAACCTCCGGTGGCGTCCGCAATTCCGACGACCAGGTCGAAAAATCCCTCTACGCAAAAGCGGAGAAAATATATCCGCGTGAGGTGCACGGCCTGTTTGCCCGCATGCGTGTGCTGGGCGTACTCAGCCTGCTCGGCATCTATTACATCATGCCGTGGATCCAGTGGGACGGTCACCAGGCGCTGTTGTTCGATCTGCCCGCACGTAAATTCCATATCTTCTTTATTACGCTGTGGCCACAGGACTTTATCTACCTGGCTGCACTGCTCATTATTGCCGGCCTGTTGCTGTTCTTCGTGACGGCGCTGGCCGGGCGTGTCTGGTGCGGTTATGCCTGTCCGCAGACAGTCTGGACCGAGGCCTTCCTCTGGATCGAGCGCAAGGTCGAGGGCACGCGTTTGCAGCAACAGAAGCTGGATGCGCAGCCGATGAATGCGCGCAAGTTACGCATCAAGGCCACCAAGCAGTTCTTGTGGGTTACGTTCGCGGCCTGGACCGGATTTACCTTTGTGGGCTATTTCACGCCGATCCTGGAGCTCGGCAGTCGTCTGCTTGAGTTCAGGCTGGGTGGCTGGGAAACCTTCTGGGTGATTTTCTACGGTTTTGCAACCTACGGTAATGCCGGTTACATGCGCGAGCAGGTGTGCAAGTACATGTGCCCCTATGCGCGCTTCCAGAGTGCGATGTTCGACAAGGACACGCTGGTTGTTTCGTATATTCCGAATCGTGGCGAACCGCGCGGACCGCGTAAACGCAGTGCAGACCCGAAAGAACTGCAACTGGGCGACTGTATCGACTGCACCCTGTGTGTGCAGGTCTGCCCCACCGGCATCGATATTCGCGAGGGGCTGCAGTACGAGTGCATTGCCTGTTCCGCCTGCATCGATGCCTGTGACGATGTCATGGGCAAAATGGGTTATGACAAGGGGTTGATCAAGTACACCACCGAACATGAAATGAAGGGTGGCAAGACGCGCCTCATCCGGCCGCGTATTGTTATTTACGCAGCTGTTCTGCTGGCAATCATGGCCCTGTTCGCCTGGTCCGTCATGACCCGGACGCCGCTGGGGCTTGATGTCATTCGTGATCGTAACCAGCTGTATCGCGAGACCAATGAAGGCCTGATTGAGAACGTCTATATACTGAAGATTCTCAACATGGACAATGTCGCGCATACTTACACACTCAAGGTAAGCGGGATTGAAGGCCTGCGGCTGCACATGGATATGCCGGAGATCAGGGTTGCGAGTGGCGGCGTGCTGGAATTGCCGGTCCGCCTGCAGGTAGAGGAGGGCGACCTGGACATGCGCAGCACCGAAATCAGCTTCGAGCTGGTGGCTGATGGCAACAGCGCGTTGACTGTCGTTGAAGAAGCACGTTTCCTGGGGCCGAAGTGAGTATTGCAATGACAAATGATCGTCGTACCACGGTTCGCTGGTACCGGGAGCCCTGGGTCTGGCTGCTGATCCTGTTTCCTGCCTCTGCCGTTATTGGCGGCATGATTACCATTTACCTTGCTGTCACGACCAGCACCGGCCTGGTCGTCGACGACTACTACAAGCGCGGCAAGGCCATCAACCGGGATCTCGCCCGCGACGAGGTGGCGGTACAGTATGGCCTGACGGCCTCGCTGACTCTGGATATGCAGGAGAATCGCGTGCAGCTGGTGCTCGGGTCAAATAGCGAGCTGCAGCCGGCGGAGATCCGCCTATCTGTTTTGCACCCGACCCAGCCCGGTCGTGACCAGGTTATCCGCCTGACGCCAATTGCGGCCACGACTTACCGCGGTGGTGTGCAGGTGATCGGACCGGGTCGCTGGTACCTGCAACTGGAGGCGGATGACTGGCGCCTCTCGGGCAGTATGACGGTGCCGCTTGTCGAACCGGTTATTCTTTCTGCGGGTGAATAGCCGTTTTACAGAGTGATTTAAAATTTTCGGAGATTGGAATTTCCCCGTCATTCCCGCGCAGGCGGGAATCCAGCCCTGAGCGTATTCGCGGATTACCAGATGCGTACAAACCCCATACAGCGAGCCTGGACGGAGTCACTGCTTGTTTGCGCACTTCACCTGATGAAATTTCCGTAATAACCAATCAATCATGAGTACACCGAACATCCGGCACAATTAGTCAAAAACTGCATTACACAGATGGGCTGGATTCCCGCCTGCGCGGGAATGACCGCGGTTTAGGAAACCGGCGGCCTTCTAACTGACGACGAAATTAACAACCTATGAACCTGGAACCACTTATCGCCGCCTTCACCGTCGGTCTGCTTGGCGGAACTCACTGTGCCGGTATGTGTGGCGGTATCGTTGGCGCGCTCTCTTCCGGCTTGTCGGACAGGCTGCGTGCGGCACGCTGGCATTTCGTGGTGGCGCAGCTTGCCTATAATGTCGGTCGCATTGCCAGTTACACGCTTGCCGGTGTGATCGCCGGCGCCTTTGCCTGGCATCTCGGTAAAACGGGTGTAATGGACGGTTTCCCGCTGGGCAAGCTGGTGGCTGGTGTGATCATGGTCCTGTTTGGTATCTACCTGACCGGCTGGTGGCACTCGCTGCTGTGGCTGGAGCGTGCCGGCACGTATCTATGGCGTTACATCGAGCCGCTTGGCCGGCGCGTCATGCCGGTCCGTACTGCCAGGCAGGCGCTGCTGCTTGGCATGGTCTGGGGCTGGTTGCCCTGCGGCATGGTCTATGCCGTGCTGGCCCTGGCGATGACCAGCGCCGACCCGCTCAGTGGCGGCGCCATAATGTTCGCCTTCGGTCTCGGCACCTTGCCGACCATGCTGATCATGGGGCTGGCGGTTACGCGTTTCGGCCGGCTCCTGCAAAAGCCCGGCGTGCGAATCGTGGCCGGACTCAGCGTCATGCTGCTGGGCATTGCCATGCTGCTTGCCAAGCCCGGCGGTCACGGGCATCATGCCCACCCCGCGATGCAGACCGATGGTGCTCACGCGGGGATGCATCACCCGCCCGAAAACTAGACTAACGTACAGTTTTACCGTGTAATTTTGCCCGGAAACGGGGTAATTTCCATATATAAGAAACACAATATATAGTGGTTATCTGTTATGCTTAATAACGCCATTTCGATGCCTTATTTCGCCTGTTATATTCTTGTAACATATTGATAATTAAATATATATATAAGCCCGCAAAATTCACTTGACAGACTACTTCAGTCTACATAGTCTTTGCCTTCCAAACACAACATATTGTGTTTCAGCTGAATCAGGGCTTGCTGCCCGAATCTACACCGCAACCGGCTGAAATCAAGGTAATCCTGTCAGAAAAAAGTTATATAAACAGGGAGGAATACAGGACGAATGACCACTACCGCACATCTCGAAGCAGTCCCGACCAGCGTTGCCGAAATTCCGCTGCAGCCCGCGTCGCAGGATATCTGGGACAAGAAATACCGCCTGAAGGCGAAGAACGGCACGCCGGTCGATAAAGATATCGACGGCACCTACCAGCGCGTTGCACGCGCGCTCGCCGATGTTGAGGAGACCCCTGAGTCACGTGAGACATGGTACCGGGAGTTCCTCTGGGCGCTGCGTCATGGCGCGATTCCGGCTGGACGCATTACCTCCAATGCCGGGGCGCAGGCACACAAGCCCGCCACCTCGACTATCAACTGTACCGTTTCCGGCATTGTCCACGATTCGATGAACGATATTCTCGAGAAAGTACACGAGGCGGGCCTGACGCTGAAGGCGGGTTGCGGTATTGGTTACGAGTTTTCCACGTTGCGCCCGAAAGGCGCCTACGTGTCCGGCGCCGGCGCCTACACGTCCGGTCCGCTGTCGTTCATGGATATCTACGACAAGATGTGTTTCACCGTGTCCTCGGCCGGTGGTCGTCGCGGCGCCCAGATGGCAACTTTCGATGTTGGCCATCCGGATGTTGCGGATTTTATCCGCGCCAAGCGCGAGGACGGCCGCCTGCGCCAGTTCAACCTGTCGCTGCTGATCACGACCGGCTTCATGGATGCCGTCAAGCAGGATGCCGACTGGCAACTGGCGTTCCCGATCAGCCGCCAGGAGCAGGAAGAAGGCGTGGACCTGAACGATACCGCGCAGGTGGTCTGGCGCGAGTGGCCGTACAAGGGCGACTACGTCACCAATAATGCCGGTCTGGTCGCCTGCCGGATCTACAAGACGATTCGTGCACGCCGCCTGTGGGACATGATCATGAGTTCCACCTATGACTTTGCCGAGCCGGGTTTTATCCTGATCGACAAGGTCAACGAAATGAATAACAACTGGTTCTGCGAGAATATCCGCGCAACCAACCCGTGCGGCGAACAGCCGCTGCCGCCTTACGGTTCCTGCCTGCTCGGTTCGGTCAACCTGACCAAGTTCGTGCGCAACCCGTTTACCGCGCACGCCGAGTTCGACTGGGCCGAGTTCCGAAAGGTCGTGGCCATCTTTACCCGCATGCTGGATAACGTCGTCGAGATCAACGGTCTGCCGCTTGCAGGGCAGCGTGACGAGATCATGCGCAAGCGACGTCACGGCATGGGTTTCCTCGGGCTGGGTTCAACCGTCACCATGCTGCGCATGAAATACGGCGAGGCGGATTCGGTGAAGTTTACCGAGCGTGTCAGCCGCGAACTGGCCATGACCGGCTGGCAGGTGGCGCTCGAACTTGCCAGGGAAAAGGGCGCAGCCCCGGTGATGGAGGAGGAGTTCGAGGTAACCGAGGAGATGCTGCGCAAGCGTCCCGAGATGCGCCGTGACGGTTTTCTGCCTGGCGCGCGGGTCAAGGGCAAGGTGCTGCACGCACGTTACAGTCATTATATGCAGCGTGTCGCCAGCGAGGCGCCCGGCCTGGTCGATGAGCTGGCCGAGGTCGGCGCGCGTTTCACCCATCACAGTTCGATTGCGCCGACCGGAACGATTTCGCTGTCGCTGGCCAATAATGCGAGTAACGGTATCGAGCCGAGTTTTGCACACCACTATTTCCGTAACGTGATCCGCGAAGGGCGCAAGACCAAGGAAAAAGTGGATGTCTTCTCGTTCGAACTGCTGGCCTACCGCAAGCTGGTTAACCCGAATGCCAGTGCCACCATGGACAGTGCGGATGAAGCCCTGCCGGATTACTTTATTGCCGCCGACCAGGTAACGCCGAAGCAGCACGTGGACATACAGGCCGCTGCGCAGAAATGGGTCGATTCCTCCATTTCGAAAACGGCTAACGTGCCGACGGATTATCCCTTCGAGCAGTTCAAGGATATTTACCTGTATGCCTATGAACAGGGACTCAAGGGCTGCACCACGTTCCGTTTCAACCCGGAGGCTTTTCAGGGTGTGCTGGTCAAGGACGAGGACCTGGAAAACACCGTTTACGAGTTTACGCTCGAAGATGGCAGCAAGGTCAGCCTCAAGGGTAACGAAGAGGTCGAGTACGATGGCGAAATGCATACCGCGGCCAATCTGTACGATGCCTTGAAGGAAGGTTATTACGGGAAATTCTGAAATTAATGTGTAGGAGCGCCTTGCAGGCGCGATTCAACACCAGTGTAGATATTATCGCGCCTGCAAGGCGCTCCTGCAGCAAAGACAAGATGCAGGAGTACATATGACTGTACGTATTGAGAAGAAGATTGTTGCTTACAAGGTGGCTGGCAAGGATGCGGCAGAGACGGATTCTGTCACTGGAGCCGGCAATACCGCGGCAGAGAAGAAGCCTGCCGGGGCTGCGAATGAAAACAATATCGTGCGTATGCACGAGAAGCTCGAGCGTCCCGAGATGCTTATCGGCTCGACCTACAAGGTCAAGACGCCGCTGTCCGAGCATGCACTGTATGTCACTATTAACGACATTGTCCTGAATCACGGGACCGAGAACGAAAAGCGTCGCCCGTTTGAAATTTTCATCAACTCGAAGAACATGGACCACTTCCAGTGGATAGTGGCGCTGACGCGGATTGTATCCGCCGTGTTCAGGAAGGGCGGTGATGTCACTTTCCTGGTGGAAGAACTGCGTTCCGTGTTCGATCCGCGCGGCGGTTACTTCAAGAAAGGCGGCAAGTACATGCCGTCTCTGGTGGCTGAAATCGGCGATGCTATCGAGTGCCATATGCGCATGATCGGCCTGCTCAAGGACGATGGTCTGGACGAGCACCAGCGGAAACTGGTGGCGGAGAAGCGTGCCCAGTTCGAGGCGGCCAGCAGTGTGAAAGAGACCGCCGACAGCGGCGATTTCCCTGAGGGCTCGCAGCTATGCAGCAAGTGCCATACCAAGGCGGCCATCCAGATGGACGGCTGTCTGACCTGTCTGAATTGTGGCGAATCGAAGTGCGGCTAGGATTTTTTATTACACTCTGATGTATCACAAAGGGGGCCAGGCCCCCTTTTTTTGTATGTGAAATTATCTCTTTATAATCACTATCTAAGGAACGCCTGATAAATTATCAAAATGCCGTCATTGCGAGGAACGAAGTGACGCGGCAATCTCCAACTGATTGATTCCATAGTACAAGATTGCCGCGCTACGCTCGCAATGACGACACATCAGGGGTTCCTGAATGGCTCGCCCTTAATGCCTCAACTGTGCGCGGCAACGGGTTAGTACCTTAGTCCGATTGCTGTAGCAGATCCTGTGGATGTAAATTAGTGCCTGAATTAGTATCATTATTGCCAGTTGCAATAACAACAAACGGCTCGCAAACAATAATAGATTCGGGCTAAGGAGGCAGAATGTTTCTGCAACAAAAGCCAATACCCGGCTACTGGTACAGTAACCAGGCCGGCCAGCTGATCCAGGTCAGGGCGATCGTGTTCTCTGGTGGGCGCGGCAGCCGAATCGTTATCGAGGATATCAGTGGCAAGCGCCAGTCTCTCGATATGCCAAGCTGGCGCGACATGGACCTGGTGCTGCATTCGCCCGTATCCGATCGCGAGAGCAGCAGTCGCCGCCATCATACTGACGACGTCTAGTTTCCTGCGCGGCATCCTTGCCGCGTTGTAATCAGGGCAGGGTGCCAAGGCATTATTGCTCGAGCCGCATTACACCCATGCAAAGTTTTTGCGGATGCGGGTGTTTTCCCGAGAAAATCTTAACGCCGGCGATATTGCCGATATCCAGCTTGCGCCCGGCCGGGCTGTTGCTGATGTCTTCCAGTGCAATCCGGTACCTGCGTGTGCCTGGCGTGACTGTCAGCATGCGGCTGAATCGATCACTGTATTCGTTATTGTGTGCACGGTCATGCACCCGTAGCGACAGGCTGACCGGTATCGGGTTGGCGGAATGTAATTCGATGCTCAGATACCGGTACCCGCGCCAGTCAGGGACGGGATCAACGAGGTGGATGCCGGGATAGTTTGCCGGTAACAGCTGCAGCGCAGAAAAAGCGCGGCCACAGGTATCCGGCGCAGGTGTCAGCCTGGCTGCATCCAGCCTGAAAAACGCGGCGGCCCAGTCGGCCTGCACGTCCATGATGACCGGGAAGGCGGTGTTACGACCCAGGTAATGCCAGCTGAGTGACGCCAGCGGGTATATTGCTGCGCACAGCACGATACATAATGCTGCTGCCAGCGCGTGTCGCCAGCGTTTGCGCGGGACAAGCCGGGAACCTTGCGTGGTGCGTTCATGCAGGGCATGAAACCCGCTCCCCAGCGCAATGCCTGCAATGTCACGTACGATGTCGAGTAATCCAAAACCGCGTCCGGTCAGCCACTGCGCTGCTTCCGCGGTGACACCGGTTAGCAGGCAGAGACCGGCGACCAGCAGGTAACTTGCGGGGGCTGTGTGGCTGTCACCGCTACGCCGGCGTACCAGCTGCAAGGCGATGTATGTGAACACGGCGAACACGACCGTATGCAGCGTGTCCTGTATTTCCCGTATGAGCGAGCTATGGCCCGATAATTTTCCGAATGTAATGACCAGGAAAACGATGAGGCCGGCAAGCAGCAGGCTGGCAGGAGGGCGTGGCAAGGTCAACGGGAATCAGTCGGCGCAGGCAGTGTGGCGAGCCAGTTGATAATCACGCTCGGGAGTTCTTCGTTGTAGGCATCGAAGTAATGATCCGCGCCCTGCACGGTTACCTGGCGCGATGCCGGATGCATGTCGCAGATAAATGTTTCGATCTCGTCCGACATGCGCTGCACCGCAGGGTAGTCGTTGCTGCCAAGGATGTTCAGGAACGGCACTGTCAGGCGAGCGAAGGGGTAGGGTGATTGCATGGGTTGTTTGTAATCGGTGGCGCCCATGCCGATACCGATATAGGCCGCGATACCAGTGTTGCCGCGGGCGTTGAGCCAGGCCATGCTCATATGCACACGCAACTGTGGGCCACCAGGATAATCCGCTCAAATCCCAGTACTCGCAGCTTGCTGATGCCGGCATCGATGCGGGGTATGGCTTCCGGGAAAACCGGCAGGTAATCATGGAACTTTGCATCCCTGGCCAGTACCGGCATTTGCAGCGACAGAGTCGCCCGGCCGGCTGCCGGCAGGGTGGTCAGTAGCGGGTTGGCGACCTGGTGCCAGTCCGGGTGAGTGCCGCGACCATGCAGGACAAGTACCGCCCCCTTTGCAGGTGTATGCTCCGCCGTCATGAAAATGCCGAGAAAGGTGTGTTCGCCGGCGTCCAGCTCAACCGGGTCGCCGTCCAGAATGGCATCGACCGTCTGTTCGGCCAGGCGTTGTTCGCGCGCGAGATCCGCGGCGGCGAGTGCGCTGCCCGGCAGTAGGCCGGTCAGAAAAATTACTGTCGCAACAGGGAGTAAAGAAAGGCTATTATTCGTATGCATGGATTTCTGGCAACAGTAGGGTTACCGCTTTTTGTCTGATTGACCCAGTATAACAGGCAAAAATCGACAGTTATGTACCTGGAATATTTCAAGCTGACGGAACAACCGTTCTCGATTACGCCTGATCCGCGTTTTCTTTACATGAGTGCGCGCCACCGGGAAGCACTGGCGCACCTGCTGTACGGCCTTGGCGAAGGTGGCGGTTTTGTGCAGTTAACCGGCGAGGTTGGTACCGGCAAGACCACGATCTGTCGT
>Ga0224496_10001317_pt1 | contig 15572 bp, 16 predicted proteins | sample SF_Jul11_sed_USG_2_FD_168127 | JGI IMG/M metagenome (GOLD analysis project Ga0224496, IMG submission 168127) | Sediment microbial communities from San Francisco Bay, California, United States - SF_Jul11_sed_USGS_8_1 | ecosystem: Environmental > Aquatic > Marine > Sediment | place: USA...
ATATCTATGGCCATCCCCAGGTTCAGCTCCACCTTCCCAGCCTCCACCCGGATGACCTCCTTCCCACCCCACACCGTCACCGTAATCTTCCAGTCATCATGACGAACAATGTCCGGCAGCCATTGCAGCGCCCGATGGTCCATGGTCTCCACCTTCACGCCATGCGCCTTCTCCAGAGCGTCGCGCACCCGCTCGAAATCCCCTTGCGGATCGGAAAGCTCCGGCGGCTCCATCTGGATATAGTATTTGCGCACAGCAGGCTTCAGCTCAATGTCAATCTTCCCCGCAGCCTTGCTCACCACCCCTTCCGATGTGCGGCTCAATTCCGGCACAAACACCAGCAAGTCTCCGTGGACTGTGGTGGAGCACGCCAGACGCACGTTCTCCTCCATCTCCTCGGTGGCCAACTCGGCGTGTTTCTTCTTCAGCTTGTCCAGCTTGCGCTGGGCCTTTGCCCTGGCTTCTTCCGTGGCGGCGGAGGCAATCTCCTCCTCCAGCTCCCGGACCACCTTTTTGTCCTTCTCGGCCATCCGGCTCACGTGCCCTAATGACGAAGTGATCCCTTCCTTCGGGAAATCCCCCTCCATCACCTTCACCTTGCACTTGCCGCAGTTGAGGTTATCCCCGCAGACCGCCTCTATGCCGACTCCCATCTTGCGGGCCGCGTTGAGAATCGTTGTCCCGTCCGCCACCTTGGCCCTGCGGCCAGACGGCTGAAATATTATTGTATGCTGCTCCATAAAACAAACGTCCTATCGTCCGGCGCGCGTGGTTGCGCCGGAGCGTTTTATCAGCTGGCGCGGCGGCCCGCCAACAGCGCGAGCTCACCTGCCACCCTTGTATATCGATCCCGGCCCCGGAAAACTGGTCCCGAGCCCCTTGCCCTCAGGCCCTGGCCTCTCAGGCCTTGGCCAAACCCTTTCGCAATGTCTCCAGCATGGTCATCGCCTCCCGCAAAGCGTTTGGCGCGTTGTCCGCGGTGGAGTCGGCGCCGTATTCGTCCACGGTCCTTTCAGACACAGGGGAACCGCCGATCATGATCTTCACGTTCGGGTTCTTCTCCTTGATCATGGGGATCAGCTTCTTCATCCCCACCATGGAGGTGGTCATCATGGCTGACAGCATCACGATATCCGAATCGGTGCGCAGCTGCTCCTCCACGAACTTTTTCAGGGGCACATCGCGTCCCAGGTCGTGGACCTGCCATCCGGCCGACTCGAATATGGCCTTGATCAGGTTTTTGCCCAGATCGTGTACATCCCCCTGCATGACGCCTAGCACCACCTGGCCCTTGGAGCTACCCTCCTTCTGCTTGATATGCGGCTTGAGGATATCCAGCGCAGCGTATAGGGCTTTGGCGCAGAGCAGCGTCTCCGGCACGAAGTACTCGTGACTGTCGAACTTTTCACTGACCACTTCCATGCCGCCGGCAAGGCCCTCCATGGTCATCTTATACGCGTCGGCGCCGGATGCCACCGCCTCGTTGGCCAGGTTGCGCGCTTCATCCACCTTGTAATGGATTACAGCGTCCTGCAAACCTTCAATCAGTTCTTTTTCAGATTTTGCCATCATTATCTCCTTTTGCTTTTAGTATCATTTGTTATTGGGTTATGCATAGACGCCATATTTGTTCCGGGCCTCCACTATCCTTTTCGCGTTGCGCAAAGAGGCGTTGGGCCCGAACTCGCAGCCGGTGGCCAGTACAAAGCCGCCGTCCTTCATGTATATCTCCAGCTCCGCCTTGCACTCCTCTTCGATCTCCTCCGGAGTGCCCAGCATCGCCACCGGGCCCGGCGGCACCCAACCCATGGTGGCAGTCGCCATTCCCCATTTTTTCTTATGGTCCTCCCAGCTGTCCACGTCATCGGCCACGTACGCATGGGAAACAACATCAGGGAATCCCCATTCGATAATCTTGTCGAAGTAGATACCGTTCCCACAATTATGATGGGCCACAAGAACTCCCTGGTCTTTAATCGTCTGGCATACCTTTTTCATACCTTCCCCCTCGAACTCCTCCCACAAAGGCTTGGAGAGAATGCTTTCGGAGGCGTAGAGGTTGTCGTAACACACACCATGGGCGCCAGCTTCCGCCTGGGCCTTGGCGTATTCCATAAGCACCTCGTCCATCACCGCCAGGGCCGGCTTCACCTTTTCCGGGCACTCCATCAGGTCCATAAAAAACTTCTCCGGCCCACGCATCATCGAAAGCGTTCCCAACGAACCGTAAACGAAGCCCACGATGGCGTGAGTCTTGCCTATCTTGTCGGAAAGGCCTTTGATACAGTCGATGACATATTTCATCCTCCCTGATTTGCGGGGATCAAGCGAGGCGATCTTTGCGTAGTCGTCTGGTGTCTTGATAAACGGATTGTCGTAATTTGGATGGGCGGTGTCCATCTCCGGAAAAATCACCTCCTGCCCGAAATCACCCGCCTCCACAGAGAGATCCACCAGCATAACCACACCATCGTGACCAATAAAGTCCAATGCGTCAACATGTCCGTTCACGAACGCATCGACATCTGTTCCTCTGGACCATTCCCCGTACGAAACACCAGAGAACCTGTGCGAGGCCCCGCAAACCAGCGGACCCACCGGCACCATGTCCGGCATGGTTTTTCCTCTACCCGTGATTCCCACGGCCACCCTCTCCAGACTGCTCATTTCTCCTGCCATGTCATACCCCTCCTATAAAAGGTTGTTGTTGCGCCCGCTTTGGAACCCTATCCGACCGGCGCCATTTTCCCTCTAATCCAAAAGGATTAATCCACTCCATGTAACTTCCGTTTTCGGCGGTATTTCAAAACCCATTTCCGCCCTGTTAGCCGTCTTCACCACATCTATCCCCACGCCCTCCATCGAGGCCCGCGCTTCATAGGGCCTGGGACAATTTTTCCCCGACCCCACGCCGACGCAAGTAACGCACAACATGCACTCCCCTCCGATCAGCCCGATGGCGTAGGTGTATCCCAGGGTCAGCGCCCTGCCCTCCACCTCGTTCACCACCTTGTGCAGCGCGATGGCGGCCAGCCTCATGCCGTCCAGGTCCTTCTGCTCATCGGTCAGCCCACTGCCCTTATGCTTTTTCCACTCCTCCCCCGGCGCCGCCATATATTTGGTCACCTCATCGTGGGAGATGCTCTTCATATCCCCGGTGATGGAGCTTTTCACCTGTATCATAATGGCGTTCTCGTATAGCTCCAGGGCGCGGCGGAACTCCTCCACCGTGGGGGCGTTGGGAGGGCACACCAGGCAGTGGCCATAGTGGGGGCACAAAGGAATCTGGCACTTGATCCGCACCCGCTCGTCCACCGCCACCAGCCGCGCGGGAAACACCCGGGCCCGGGACGCTCCCCGCTCCAGGGCGTACTCCTCCAGCATCTTGGCGTTATTCATTTTCCCCTTACTTCATGAACACATATGTTTTCGGTTTGTGTGTCTTCGCGTCCACCATGTTTTCATTGAGCACCTTGTGCTTTTTCTTCCAGCAGCTGGGGCACATGTAGCGCGACTTGAACCCCCGGTTCGGCCCGGCATAGCGCTTCTCCGCATGGTCCCGGCACATCTTTGTGCCGCAGTCCGGGCAGATAAAGTCCGCCGCCATCTTGCACCTGTGGCAAGCTTCCATAAACATTTCCCTCCTAAGTTGTAAGCCTTTTATATATCAGAGGCATCATGATCGGTAGCGCCTCTATATTATCGATCACCGTATAATTTGACTGACCGTACATATATGGCAGGTAATCGCGGCTCTTCTTGTCCACCGTCACGCAAAAGGAAGTGACCCCCTTGCGCTTGCCTTCCCACAGCGCGCGGCGAGTGTCCTCCACAGCGTATTTGGCGTCCCCATAATCAACGTCGTAGGGGCGCCCGTCGGAGATGAGGATCAGCAGCCGGATGCGGGTGTTCATCCGCGCCACCAGCCTGTTGGCATGGCGGATCACCGCGCCCAGTCTGGTCTGAGCCATCGGCTCCATGGCGCCAAACCGCATCTTCACCTCGTCGTTGTAGGGCTGGTCAAAATCACGGACCACATAAAAATCCGCCCGGTCCCTGCGGTTGGTGGAGAACCCGTACACCGCCCACTGATCCCCGATCGCCTCCAGCGCTTCCGCCATCAGGATGATCCCGGTCTTCTCTATATCCACTATGGTTTTGCCGGAGGGCAGCTCCTCGCTGGTGGAATAGCTCATATCCACCAGGAAAGCCACGGACACGTCCCGAAGGTTCTTTTCCCGGCGGATATACACCCGGTCCGACGGCGTGATCCCCGCCATCTTTTCCACCATCGACTCCACCAGGGCGTTGTAGTCCACCTCGTCACCCCTCTCCTCCCGGAAGAACCGTTGCACCCTGTCTGGCCGGAGCAAGGTGAAATGCCTTTTGAGCTGGCTCACCAGTCCGTAGTTCTCCTTCATCGTCCTTGTGTAAAAAGTCATCCCCGCCGTGGGCATATCCATCTCCCGCACCCGGCACCACTCTTTCTTGTAGTCCTCCAGTCCGTTGTCCCACTCGTCATAGTGCACCGCCACCCGGAACCTCTTTTCGTTCTCGATATCGTCGATGATCTGGCGCAGGTGATCCGCCACCTCGTCGAACCGCTCCCCGGTGGGAGCGATCTGCCACAACAGTTTGTCCGGCTCCACACCCTCGGACTCCTCCAGCCGGATGAAAGCCTCCTCCAGGATATCCGCGGGTATCTCCTGCTCTGAAGAGGAGAGCCTGATCCTGGCCGCCTCCTTCACCGCCGCCAATCCTGTCGCGGCTTTATCCACCAGCTCGAAATCGATAACGCCCCTGTGGAATATCCGGTCCGCGGATTTTCGCGCCAGCCGAGTCTCCAGATCAACCTCCTGCTCGAACTGTTCAATGGCCCTGATCGCCTCATCCAGGGCGTCGTCCACTCCTGCGCCCTGGGCCAGCACACGTTCGCGCGCCGCTATCAGGATCGGCAGAAGCGGGTCTTCGGTTCCGGTGTCCATTTCCACCCCGAAACTGACCGCCTCGAAGAGGGATACTGGATCGCCTGCGGTCTTCTTTTGTTTCGCATAACTGGCGATGATGGAGGATTTATCCTTGGCCAGGCCGGGGTAGAGCAGGTCCATCACCGCATCCACCCGCTCGTCCTCCAAAAACTCGAACACCATATAAGCCAGAGCCTGATCGCGGAACCGGGCCAGCCGCAGCAGCTTTTCCCTGTCGGCGGCGAAGGTGCCCAGCTCGATATGGGCCATCTCGTGGGTAAGCATCAGCTTGAAGAGCTTGAAGTTGCTATCCTTATCGTCTCCGAATTCGCCCAGATTGTTGGGCAGATATATCCGGCTGCCATCCCCCACGGCGAAGAAGCGCCCCAACCCCGGCATGTTCTTGTAGAATATGGCTGAGGATCGCACCTGCGCCGTCCGCCCCATCAACGCCTCGGCGTAGGAGCGGAGAACGATATGCGCGTCCCGCAGCTCCAGCCCCTTCACCAGGTCGTCCACCGCCACTCGGCTACCACCGCTTTGCAGGGAGAAAAAAGAGCTTCCCTTTTCGTTGTGGGCGCCGGTCACCTCCAGCCCTTTTTCCACCCAATCCTTGAGGGCATGGATGGAAAGCCTTCCCAGAATCTGGGGCGCGGACTGGAAATATTGCTCGCCCAGCCCCATCTTGCTTCCCTTGCCGGCGGCGGCGCCCTGGGCCAGCATGCTATGGGCGTTGTAGTTTTTTTTCACCGTGGGGGCTTTCTCCACGATATACATTCCCAGCCGGGCCCACTCTTCCATGTCACCCGGCTCTATTTTCTTTAGCGCCTCCGGACTCGACTTGAAATATTCCTTTGCCGCCTTCCAGCTTTTGGCCGCCAGTTCCTCACCCAGCGACGCCCAGAGTTCGAACCTGTTCGCGCCCAGGTGTTCGAGCATTTCCACACTGGCGTTGAAGTAGTTGGAGGCCACATCCTGATCCACCTTCGCCAGGGCGACGCCATGGGAGAGCCACTCAAGGGTGTAGCCGGGCTCAATGGCGATGAAGGGTCCCATGTTGTTTATGGCAGCGGCCATCACGGACCAGCGAGGCCTGCCTATGCCCAGGATTATTCTTGCCGCGTTCTCCCTTATTTGCGGGTCGTCCAGCCCGGTCATGATCTTTTCGGCGGAACTCAGCATCCGGACGGCCATTGGCTTGTCGAAAGTGGCGAATATCTCCACGATGGAGAGCCATGCTTCGGCGCCCCCTTCCGCCATCAGCCCAGCCGTCTGGTCCATAAACTGATCCACCAGCCTGGCCGATGGACCGAGTTTAGCCTTCAGGCTTTCAGCCCGTGAAGCCATATCGCGCTCCTAAAACGCGGTTAAATGATCGAGGAAACTATTTCCTCCAAGGTCTTCTTTATCTCAGGATCGTCGGTAATCGGGTCTATCATCGCGATGGAGCAAGCCCTCCTGGGGGCCACTGCGTTGCGTATCAGAATCCCGGCGTATATCAGCAGCCGGGTGGAGACTCCCTCATCCAGCCCCCGGTTTTTCATGGCGCGGAACTTTTCCGCCACCTTTCGCAAGTCGGCGGCGTTCTTTCGCTCCACACCAGACTCGCGCATTACTATTTCCACTTCCAGGCTGGCTTCGGGGAAATCGAACTCTATGGTGATGAAGCGCTGTTTTGTGCTCTGCTTCAGGTCCTTGAGCACTGTCTGGTATCCCGGATTATAGGATATGGCCAGCATGAAAGTGTCGGTGGCCTCCATGATCTGTCCCTTTTTCTCCAGGGGGAGCACGCGTCGGTCGTCGGTGAGCGGATGAATGGCCACGGTTGTGTCCTTGCGGGCTTCCACGATCTCGTCCAGGTAGCATATGCCCCCATGGCGCACTGCCAGAGCCAGCGGCCCGTCCTGCCATCGGGTGGAGCCGCCATCTAGCAGGTATCTGCCCACCAGGTCGCTGGTGGTCAGATCCTCGTGACAGGCCACGGTGATCAGCGGCAGGCCCATCTGGAACGCCATGTAGGACATGAACCTGGTTTTGCCGCATCCGGTGGGCCCTTTTAGCATAAGCGGCAGCTTGTTTTCATGCGCTATCCGGAAGAGAGATACCTCGTCGTCTATCGGCAGATAGAATGGTTCGCTCTCTATCCTGAATTCTTCCATCTTCCTCTCGCCAGAGGCGGTGGCTTTTACTTGAGTCATTAATCCTGCCTTGTCACTTTAATTCTTGTGGCTTTCCTATTTCCAGGCGATACCTGTCCGCCGTCATTTCCATCCCCTGATACACCGCCGCATGGATAACTTTCGCTTCCAAACCCAGCACAACGGCGTTTAGCGTGAGCGACACCTTCCCTGACGGAGCCTCGCCATTCATCTCTACGGTAATATCCTTCGGCTCCCCCACCGTATTGGCGTATATAAAGCATTGTCCGCTCTCAAGCACCGCTTTTATATGGCCTATATCCAGCGCCCCGGTGGCTTTGACCTTTTCCGTCACCGCAGCCATCAGGTCTCTTGCGAACTTCTTTATCTCTTCCAGGTCCAGAGGCCCGCCCCGCTCAAGGGCCGCAACCACTGCGCAGCTTTCGAACCGCTGGTGCAGTGGGCTTACCGGGCCATCCTCCCCAGGCCCCCGGTTCATACCGGCGCCATTTCCCGTTTCGTCTGCCGCATAAGTTCCTCCAGCCCCTCGCCAGATTTCACGGACAGTCTTACTATTTCAGCTTTCGGATTTAGTCGGGTAACTTCCTCTATTGAGCGCGATATCTCTTCTTCCCCGGAAGCGTCCACCTTGCTGAGCGCCACCACATCCGCGTCCCTGACCTGCCTTGCCACCAACCTGTTTATCGTGTCAAAGTTTATTAGCTTTTCCACCCTGGTGGTATCAAAGAGCACAATCACCGGCCCCAGGGTCACCGCAGTCCTCCGGGCGGCCAGCCGTACTGTTTCGCGGATCGATTCCGGTACGGCGATCCCTGTCGGCTCCACGATCACGATATCCGGCTTCTGCTCCCGCCCCAGGATCTCCAGGGTCTTTAACAGGCTACCAGCCACCTGACAGCAGACGCATCCACCGCCGATGTCCTTGACAGTCATTCCGGAAAGGCTGAGAACCTTGCCATCCACCGGGACTTCTCCCACATCGTTGACCAGGATCGCCACTTTGGTCCCGGTCGCCGACAAGGTGCGGACCAGGTCCAGGATCAGGGAGGTTTTCCCCGACCCCAGATATCCGGCCACCTGCACCAGCTTCATGCTATATCAATGCTCCTTCAAGGCCGCCGTCAGCTCTTCCATGTTTTCATTGGTCACTTCCGGCCAGATATCACAGCCGGGCCAAACCGCATTGGCGCCTTCCCACATAGTCTCCAGGCCGGGGCGCACATTTTCCCTGGCGCCCTGATGGAGGATTTTTACAGGGTCGAAACCGCTGAGAATTATCACATCGTCCCCCACCTTTTTCCTGCTATCAACCACGCGGTTCTTGTGGTCTACGCTCACCGCGTTGGCGGCACACTGCGCCATATCTTCGATTATGTGATTGGTGTCACCGCAGATATGCAGAATATTCGGTCGGGGCATCTCGCCGATGACCCGAACAAGGTGCGGCTTTACCAGCGACTTGAAGCTGCGCGGGCTCATCACATCGGAAGTGGCGCCCATCTCCCGCAACGTAAAGTAATCGGCTCCGGCTTTTTCATATAGCTTGAACACCTCTATAATATAGCAGGAAAGGACATCGAGAATGGCGTTGGTCTTTTCCGGCGCGATGAAGGATTCCTCCAGTAACTCGTCGAGCTCCTGCAGCTGCCCCGCCAGAGTGAAGGGCCCTAATATATGTGTGCCGATAGCCACCTTGTCGCCGAGCTCATCCTTGAGCCTGGAGATCGCCTCTATCACCACTGGTATCCTGCCAGCCTTCGATATATCCGCCGGGATCTTGATATCGGCGGCTGTTTTCACGCATTTTTCCTTGATGGTAGGGTAGAGCAGACCTTCCACATCGTCGTAGAAGTTCATCACCGAGCCGATAGACTCGGCCTCCACGCCCAAGTCGAAGGGAACCACGGCGCACTCGAATCCGAAATCCTTATACATCCCGGCGGCGGCCCTGGCCATCAGCTCCGGATTCCGGTGGGCCTGCTGAAATGGTATATTGTACTTGTCCAGCACCGGCTTGATGACATTCCCCATCCCGCTGAACACTGGCGGGCGATCCACCTTCTCGCCGCGCAGAAATTTCAAAACCCTTTCTTTTGACGTCATGGTGTCTTTGGACATGTCTTGCTCTTCCTATCTAGATTGTGTGCTTGGAAATATTCTCTGACTGGCCGCCTTCCGTTCCTCTGCCGCGTAACAGACAAGGAACGGGAATATAACAACGAGTTTTGAAGAATGGCGCCTCGATGTGAAGGTGATAAGCAGGGGGCTCCCGGAAGGATACGTTTCCCGACAACTGCTGCGATGCAAATACCATTTGCCACAGTGACCAAGCCCCCCTGGTGATTTTAGGTTCTCCCTAGATTGGCCTCCAACCAAACCAACGCCAGAACCTGATTGGCGCCAAAATCTGAAAGTAGGGCGATTATACTCACATCCGCTAACAAATGTCAACCTTTGCAAACAAGGATTCGCGCGATTTCTTGAATATTCAGATTAGCGCCTTATTTTCAATTACTAAGAAACTGTCAGTCAACCATTTTCAAGACTTCTGGCGATCCTGACCGCCTCATCGAGCGCATCCTTGAGGATTGTGGAGCCGGACACCCTCTTTTCCAGGGAGAGATTGAACAGATCACATGACTTTTGGGCCATCTCCTCGTATCGCCCGGAATCCTCCACTCCGGTGTCAATGTACAACCCCCGGCTATACCCGGCGAAAAGGTCTTTTATAAGCTCATCCTTGTCCACGCCCGATAACTGCGCCCTGTCCAAAAGTCCCAGTTCGTTGAGGATCATATCCGGGCCCAGTTGCGCCCAACCCGGTGTCATGAACCATGTGCCGGCGGTTTTGGCGATCTCTTCGTGATAACGCTGGGGGGTGAGAAGAATGGCTATACAATCCTCCGCGTCCGGATGGACGATCGGAATGTCGAATTCCTCGCCGATACCCTTCAGCGACCGGCAAGCGCCATACCCAAGCAGGATCACATCCACCTGGTCATGGATCGATTTTATCGCCTCTGATACGGATTCGCGAAGCTCTCTGGGCCGGACATGCTTCCCCGCATCCAGATATACTACTTTTTCTACATATGGGCGGTCGGCAAGAATGATTTCCATCTCATTGCGCATTATGGCGCAACTGACCACTCCGATTCTCAATTGAACGCTCCACCTTGGCCATTATTCATTGATACTACTATCCAGGGCGCGTTTGGGGTACCAGAATAAACTCTCCTCCCACGTCCGCTTATTACCGTGAAATTGGTTTACAATAGATTTAAGCTTAATCTGTATTCAAGAGGATGCAATGAAAATCACGATACAATACTGTACTGTCTGAAACTATTACCCTATGGCGGCCAGTCTGGCGGCCGAGATTAGGAAAGAGCTGGGGCTGGAGGTGGAATGCATCAAAGGCTCATACGGCATTTTTGAAGTGAGCCTGGATGACAAGCTGATATTCTCCAAAAGCGGGGCTGGCGACAGGTTTCCCGACAAGGGGGAGGTGGTCCAGGCGTTGCGGGAAGCGGGCGCGGAGGCGTGAAGCGAATTCACCAATAACAGGAGAGAATCACTATGACACCTAAAGAAAGATTGCTCACTGTTTTGAGCTTGGAGAAGGTGGACCGGCCTCCTCTGGTTGTCCCCACCCAAAACGCCACAGTGGATGTCATGAGGATTGCCGGAGTCTACTGGCCCCAGGCTCTGCGCGAGGCGGAACCGATGGCCCGGTTGGCCCTGGCTTGCCAGGAGCAATACGGCTTTGAGTCGATACGGCTCCCTTTCGACATCAACGTGGAAGCGGAGACCATCGGTTGCGCCACCCGCTATGGCGAGGAGGCGGACCCGCCCATCAGCTCCCCCAAAGACAGGGATAACCTGAACGAACTCTCCTTCCCGGATCCGGCCACATCCGGCCGCATGGCCCAGGTGATACAGGCCGTTGCCTTGGCGTCCCAGCGAAGAAATCCTGATATCCCTATCATCGCCGCATTGGGAACCCCCTTCGAGGTGTTGAGTACCGTGTACAACTTCGACCACTTGTATAACGATCTGAAAGCCGATCCTCAAGCCCTGGAAAATCTTCTGGAGCAAATCCTGGGCCATCTTACAGCATACGGGGCCGAGCTGGTCCGCGCCGGGGCGGACGTGATGATGGTGGTGGACGGTACAAGTCAGACCCTTATGCCGGACCAGTTTCGCCGTTTCTCCGCCCCATACACAAAGCGCCTGATAGAATCATTGTCCCGGCCCGGCATCCTGCACATATGTGGCAACCCCACCCGCCTTATCGCGGATATGACAAACACCGGGGCGCGGGGTTTATCGCTTGACTCCTCAGTTCAGATCGAAAAGGCCCGGGAAAATTCCGGGGGAAAAGTGGCCCTGGTGGGCAACCTGAGCGTGCGCTCCCTGCAAGAAGGAACTCCGGAGGAAGTGGCGGAAATGACAAGAGTTGCCCTGAAAGAAGGATGGGATATCGTCGCCCCAGGCTGCGGAATAATCCCATCTACACCGATTCAAAACATAATCTCATATGTGGACACCGTCAAGAGTCTATAACAAGACGTGACTAAATAGCTTCAACTTTCCTTGCGGTTTCCGTATAATCGGCTCTTGCGAAGGAGTGGTAACACAATCATATTTGGGGAGCTGACATGGGATTGGCTGATTGGGACGACAGCTACAGCGTTGGTTACAAAAAGCTTGATGATCAGCATAAGAACCTCTTCAGGCTTATCAACGAACTTAACGATCTTTCCCTCCAAAAACAATCCGAGGTCACCTTCAAGGACCTGATGGAGGAAATCCTGGAATACACCGCATACCATTTCTTCGCCGAGGAGGAGATAATGCGGAAGCATGGATTCCCTCATGTGGAAAAACATAAGCTGGAGCACGATGAGATGCGCCGTGTGATGCGTGATTTTTATGCAAGATGCATTGATGAGGATTTCATATGCTTGAACGAAGTCCTGGAGGAGCTGATTGACTGGCTACACACCCATCTGGGAAAAGCCGACACTCTCTATGCGCAATACTTCAAGGAAAAAGGCGTTTTCAACAATTAGCATCCTCTCCCGGCGAGCGCCGTCTCATGCCGGTTGACATCGGTCACCTCATTGACTAATCTGGACCGGTGGACGATATTTGAATCGGCCTGATCTCCTTAAATAACCATCGGAAAGCTGGCCGGCGCCAGCCTGAAGCAATCAAAATGACAACCCAACTGATCGCCGCCAAAGAAGGAAAAATCACGGAGGCCATGGAAGCCGCCGCCCACCGTGAGTCTGTTTCCCCCAGCTTTATCAAGGACGGTGTCCTGGACGGCTCCATCGTGGTGGTAAAAAACAATCACCATGCCATCGAGGGTCTGGCCGTGGGCGCGGGACTGAAGGTGAAGGTGAACGCGAACTTCGGCTCTTCCGGCGACGACGCGGACATGGACAACGAAATCGCAAAAATGCGCGCCGCCGTCAACTCGGGGGCCGATGCCGTCATGGACCTCTCCACGGGAGGCGATATCCGCGCCATCCGGAACAGGGTCCTGACAGAGTGCCCGGTTCCACTGGGGACCGTGCCCATATACCAGGTGGCGGCGGAGAACATGACCGCCGATAGGCATCTGGCCGATCTGGACGCGGAACGTCTGCTGGCCGCCATAGAGGACCATGGCCGCGACGGAGTGGATTTCATCACTGTGCATTGCGGTGTCACCCGGGAATCGGTAAAAAGGCTGAAGGACGAGGGGCGCCTGCTGGACATCGTCAGCCGGGGAGGCGCCCTCCACGCCAGGATGATCGAATACCAGGATGAGGAAAATCCCCTCTACTCCAATTACGACCGGCTGGTGGAGATCGCCCGCGAATATGACATGACCCTGAGCCTGGGTGACGGATTGCGCCCAGGATGCCTGGCGGACGCCTCCGACAGGGCCCAGGTGCAGGAGACCATCATCCTGGGCGAGCTGGCGGCCAGAGCCCGCGCGGCGGGAGTGCAGGTGATGATCGAGGGGCCAGGGCACATGCCCATGGACCAGATAGAGGCGAACATGAAACTGCAGAAAAGGCTCTGCAACAACGCCCCTTTTTATGTACTGGGACCATTGGTCACGGATGTGGCGCCAGGATACGACCATATCACCGCCGCTATTGGAGGCGCCATCGCCGCTGCGGCAGGCGCTGACTTTCTCTGCTATGTCACTCCTGCCGAGCACCTGCGCCTCCCCACCGTGGAGGATGTGGTGGATGGCGTTATCGCCACCAGGATCGCAGGCCACGCCGCGGATATCGCCAAGGGTATTAAAGGCGCCCGCGACTGGGACGACAAAATGGCCGTCGCCCGCAAGAGCCTGGACTGGAAAAACCAGTGCGCCCTGGCCATCAACCCAACCCAGGCTTTGAAAAGACGCGCTGAAACAAATCCCAGCGATGACAGCGTGTGCACAATGTGCGCCGCCCTCTGCTCTATTAAATCCGGCCTGGAGCCGACCCCTTCCAAGTAACGGGCCTTGCGCGCGTTCATCGGCCAGGCGGACCCCGAGGATCCATCCATCCTCCTTCTCACCAGCGGTGAAGCAAGGCATGCTTTCAAGGTGGCGCGGCTGAAGCCGGGTGGCATGGCGCGAGTCCTGGCCGCCGGCAGGAGCCATGAATGCTCAGTAATCGAGATATCCTCCTCCCTGGCTAAACTGCGGATCGAATCGACCATAAGAGAGAGTGGGGACTCAGGACCCAGGATCACTCTGGCCCAGGGGATCGTCAAAGGGAAGGCGATGGACGATATAGTGCGGGTCGCAAGCGAACTTGGCGCTGCCGAAATCATCCCGCTGCTCACCGGCCGGGTGGAGGGGGTAGGCGCCGACAAAACGATACCCAACAGAGTGGAGCGCTGGCGCTCCATCGCCGCATCCGCCGCCAAGGTCTCCAGCCACCCTTTGCCCTGCGCCATTCACCCGCCCATGACTCTGGCGCATCTGGCGGAAATGGAGGCGGACCTGAAATTGGCATTCTGGGAGGATGAGAGTCACACGCTGAAATCAATCCTTCGTGACGTTAATGCTATTTCCTCGGTACTGATAGTTATCGGGCCGGAGGGGGGATTTTCCGAGGAGGAAGCGGCATCGCTACGCGCCATGGGGATAAGGACCGCATCGCTGGGCTCCAGGATACTGAGGGCCAGAACGGCGGGAGCGGCGGCGATCCTGGCTGTGCAATACCACTTTAGCGAATAGACAAGGCCCTACTATCTGCGGGTGGCCCGCTGCAACATTTTCGCTATGTCGTCGTTCCCGGCGGACCTGGCGAAATCGAGCGCTGTGGCGCTTTGGCCGTTTTTGGCTTTGGGGTCCGCTCCTTGTTCCAGCAACGCCTCCACGGTACTGAAATTCCCCTTGAATGCGGCGATCATGAGCGCGGTGGCGCCGGAATAATCCCTCAGGTCAAGCTGGGCCCCCCCTTTGGCCAGCGGGCCGATCATGTGCGACATGTCATATTCAGCGGCGATAATGACTGCCGTCCCACCCTTGGTGGTTTGGCGGTTCGGATGGGCGCCAGCCTTCAGCAGCGCCCGTGCGATCTCCCTGTGTCCCACCTGGGTGGCGGCCATCAGGGGTGTATGTCCGTTGAAATTAGGCAGGTCCGGGTCCACCCTGGCTTCCAGCAGGGCGAGCGCCGCTTCGTATTTTCCCTTTTCACAGGCCACGAACAGTGGTGTGAGTCCGTTTTTATCTTTCGTGTTTGGATCCAGGCCAGCAGAGATCAAAATTCTGACAACCTTGTCATGCCCGCCATAGACCGCGGCGTGAAGCGCGGTCTGCCCCTCTTCGTTGGCGTGGTCAATCCTTGCGCCGTTTTTCACAAGCAGGGCCACCATTTCCGCGTTTCCCTGGAAAGACGCGGCGATAAGCGGGGACATTCCGTTGTCCTCTGTCAGGTTCGGATCCGCGCCCCTGACCAACAGCGCGGCGGCGGCGTCCCCGGTGTCTTTACTCGCCGCCAGGATCAATAGGGTTGAATTGCCGCTGATGCGCAAGTTTGCGCCAGCGCCTCTGTCCATGGCAGCATTTACTTTGCGGGCGCTGTCGTTATATACAGCCAGCAGCAGAGCCCCGTTGGGATCATCGGGATTGATGGACTGGTTGAGCTTTCCTTTTTGTGGCGACGCGCAGGCCAGCAGCGCCATCATGCCCACGGCCATGACTGTAGCCAGATGTTTCACCCTCATACACCCCCGTCATGTAAAATTATATCGACGGCCCAGAAACCTAGTTCGAGAAATTATATCAAATTAAATAGCCATGTCAGTGGACATTTGACATGTTGGCGCGCGGCGCGCCAAGGACGCAGGTTTGAATGGAATCGAGTCATTTCCTGGCCGCGTTATAGGAGACGATCCATTCGTGCCCCAGCCAGCCAGGCCCCGTGACCACGTCGACGTATGT
>Ga0224496_10001318_pt1 | contig 15571 bp, 17 predicted proteins | sample SF_Jul11_sed_USG_2_FD_168127 | JGI IMG/M metagenome (GOLD analysis project Ga0224496, IMG submission 168127) | Sediment microbial communities from San Francisco Bay, California, United States - SF_Jul11_sed_USGS_8_1 | ecosystem: Environmental > Aquatic > Marine > Sediment | place: USA...
TTTAGGGCCGTGGTGATCAGGCCGTTGGGCACATGTTCCACCGGCAGGGTCTGGGTGGAGCCGTAGATGATTTTCGCGTCGGCGCCCTCCCGCTTGATGATCTGCCAGTGGCTCTTGGCCATGAAATACTTGCAGACGAAGAGCGGCTGGCGGTCAAAGATGCCGACCCGCCAGTCAAAGGGGGTGGGCAGAAATTCCTGGGCAATGATCAGATCGGATTTCTCCAGCATCTGCTGGGTCGCCTGGTGCAACGCCTCGCCGTTCTCCACCTTTACCACCCCTTGGGAAAAGGAGCTGTCCGGCACCTTGAGGATGCAGGGCAGTCCCAGCTCGGCGGTCAACTTGGCGGCGTTGTCCCGATGGACGATCACCGTTTTGGGGATGGGGATCTTGTGGCGCTGCAACACCTCGGCCAGAAAAACCTTGTTGGTGCACTTGAGGATGGAGATCGGGTCGTCCACCACCACCATGTTTTCCGCCGCGGCCCGCTGGGCGAATCGGTAGGTGTGGTGGTTGACATTGGTGGTTTCGCGGATGAACAGGGCGTCGAATTCGGCCAGGCGGGCATAATCATTCTTGGTGATCAGCTCCGCCGCCAGCCCCAGGGATTCGGCGGCGCGAATAAACCGGGTCAGGGCCCGTTCATTGGAGGGCGGCTCCTTTTCGTGGGGATCGTGCAGGATGGCCAGATCAAAGCGGGGCGCCTGCTTGCGGCGGGTGAGGCGGCGGCGGCCTTCGAAAAAGTCCCGGATCACCTCGATGACAAACGGGTAGTGCTCCGGCGGGATCTCGCTGGCCGCGATCGGGTTGACGTTCTGCAGGTGCCATTTCTCGTTTTTCTTGTTGTAGATAAAGTTGGCCCGCAAAAGCGGCGCCCGGAAGATATTGAACAGCTGTTGGCTGAGCACGGTGTGCTGCTTGGCCAGGTTGCGGCCGAAGTAGATGCTCAGCACGAACTCATTGGAGCGGATATGGGCCAGGCTTTTCTGGATGTAGCGATCCAGGTCGTCCGAGGCAATGCGGATCACGGTCTGCGACTTAAGATCCTGCACCGTGTTGATATCCGGCATGGGTTTGTGCCCCCGGGCCGCGGCCAGCAGCGAGACGTAGTAGCCGGTGGCCTGGTAGCGGTAGGAGCGGCAGAGATTGAAGACCTTGACGTTTTTCAGCCCGGCATAGTGCGGGTCGGTAAGATAGGTGCGGGCGGCGACCAGTTCGATGCCCTCGATTTGCAGCGGCCAGTCGCGCGGGTCGTTGACGATGATCAGGTTGGTCACGGCTTCCCCCGGTTCTTCATTGGTTCGATGAGCAGAAAGTTGGCATCGTGGGTCAGCACGCCGAGCAGGATGGCACCCAGCGCCCGGCCGATATCGATTTCGTAATATTGGCCCTCGCCCACCGGATTCAGGTGGTAGGGGTCGGCCACCAGCACATTGCGGCTCGTGCTGTCATAGCCGCACAGTACAACAAAATGTCCGGCCGGAAAACCCCGGACATCGTCATCCACGCCCAGTTCGCCATATTCCCGCACCATGCGATACAGATAGGTGGAACTCAGGCCGGTGAGGATGGGGATCGAGCGTTTCAGGTATTTGCGGATCAGGCTGGTGGTCAGATCCGCATATCGCAGGCGGCCGCCCAGTTCGAGAAATTCCAGGTAGCCGGCCGTGGCGACCTGGAGGCGGTGCTGGGTTTTGACGGCGGCCTGGGCCCGTAGTTTTTCGGCCAGATCGATTTTTTGTTCGGCGGCAAACCAGGTGGGGTCGAACATGTGCAGGTTATAGGTGAAAATGGTGGCCTGGTAGCCGCGCCGCAGGGCATGGCAGGCCAGATAGACCGCCAGGGTGCCGCCGTTTCGCAGCTTGCGCACCTCGCGGATCACCTGGGGCAGGGAGATGTCGTCGCCATAATATTGGTAAATGGCGTGCAGACAGGTGGGGCCACAGGTGGTGTCGTCGGGCTGGGAGAGGATTTCCAGATGCAGGCGGCTCGACATGGCTATGCTCTCCCCATGGGACGGCGAATTTTGCTGAGTCTAAGCCGTCGAACGCGGCCTTGCCGGGGGGGAGCCGGCCATGAAGACAGGGTGCCGATCATATGTTTTGCCCAATGCCTGCGGAGTTAGAAGGAATTTCCTGTATGGCTAAGAGCTTAACGGCGATTTTGATGGAAAGGCAAGTGAATTCTGGGGGGTGGCTCAGGCGGCCAACTCGGCAAACCGCTCGGCCATGCGTTCGGCGGTAAAGATCAGGGATTCAACATCCAGAAAATCCAGCACGTGGTGGTCGAAGAGCACCTTGACCTTGGCCGCGAAGCCGTCCGCCGGCTCGGCTGGCCAGAAGATGACATACTGGGGCAGCATGGGCAGCACCGGCACGATCAGTTCCACCTCGCCCGAGGTGCCGGGGCCGGCAATCGCCCCGATCTCGTGCCCCAGGCGGCGGATGGTTTCACTGTCCAGGTCCGCGAACAGCCGGGCCAGGGGGGCCTCGCTGTAGGTGGCCAGGGTGCGGACCTTGGAGATGGTGTTGGGCAGTGATTCCAGGCCCACCCAGGTGTTGTCCGGCGCCCGGCCACCGGCCATGGATACGTAGTTGTAGAGCAGGATCTGGTCGCGCGGATCTTCGGGCTCGGCGCCGGCCATGAGGATCCCGCTTTTGGCCAGGCGCACCGCGCGGCCCAGATAGGCAAAGGTCAGGACATCCGGCTCGGCCACATTCCAGCCGGCGCCCAGCGGTTCGGCAAGGGCGCCGAAATCCAGGGCGGCCACCTTGCTCTTCAGATGCGCCACCAGGGCCAGGTCCCGCTCCCGGGCCAGATCTTCCATGCTGCCGGCCTCTCTGGCCCCCAGTTCCAGGCCGGTGAGATCAAGATGGGGGCAGCGGGTCGGATCCTCGCCGGTCTTGGCCACGGCGGCGCCGAATGCCAGGCAGGTGGGGTGGCCGCAGGCCCCGCAGTTGGTTTTCGGGGTCCGTTTGAAGATGTCCAGCGGGTTCATGGTGGCCATGCCTGTTCTCCTGGTCTGTCCGGCCACGGCCGTGGCGTGCGGCATTAAATGGAGGTCGACCTATTCCGGAAGGGCGGGCAGTTGCGGCTTGCGGCTTGTCGCCGATTGCGGGTTTGTGGTGCCCGTAACCAGGACGGTTAGTCGTTCGACAATGGCTTGCAGATTGGTGGCCTCTTGTCGCATCTCCCGCGCCACCTGGGCGGATTCCTCGGAATTGGCGGCGTTGCGTTGGGTTGAGGTGTCGATTTCGGTGATGCCGATATTAATTTGGTTGATACCCTGGGTCTGCTCATGGATGGCGGAAACAATTTCATTGATCAGTTGCGCCACCTGGTTGGAGCCGTCGGTCACCTCGGCGAAGCAGTCCGTGGTCTGCTCAACCAGGGCGCCGCCGCCATAGATTTTGTCGATTACATCCTTGATCAGCGCCGAGGTGTCTTTGGCGGCCGAGGCCGAGCGTTGGGCAAGATTGCGGACCTCGTCGGCCACCACGGCAAATCCGGCCCCGGCCTCGCCGGCTCGCGCGGCTTCCACCGCGGCGTTTAAGGCCAGGAGGTTGGTCTGGAAGGCGATCTCGTCAATGGTCTTGATAATCTTGCCGATGCTTTGCCCGGCCACGGCAATTTCATCCATCGCCCCTTTTGTCTGTTCCATGAAATTGTTGGCCGTGGTCACCACCTCTTGATTTTTGCGCATCAGGGCCTGGGCGCGGGCGGTATTCTCCTCGTTACTCTTCGACATGGCGGTTATTTCTTCAAGCGAGGCCGAGGATTCCTCCAGGGTTGAGGCCTGGTTGGCGGCCAGGTCGGCAATGTTTTCAGCCCCGGCCGCCACCGTGTCGGATGCCGAGCCGATATGTTTGGCGCCCAGATCAAGGGCATTGGAGATGCGCTGGAGTGGCGTCACGATATGGCGGTTTGAAAAGAGCCAGGCCAGGCAGGCGGTGATAAACATGGTCAGGAGCAGTCCTCCCTGGACCAGGAGGATCGTATGCCGGTTGTTGCTTTTCTCATAGGCCACCACCGCCTGGTTCATGGCGATCAGCAGGGGGACGTTTTGCGCCTCAATGGCCAGGAGGGCCTGTTCTTCGTTCGAGGAGCCGGCCTCGGCGCTCAGCATGGCTTTGACGTGCACGGCAAAATCTGACCACAGTCGAGCTACCTCCTGCAATTGTTGACGAAGTTCCGGGTGGCGGGCGGCGCTCAATTTCTGTTCCGGGTCGCCGTTGATTAGGCCATTGAGCGTCTGGTCGAACAGGGTGAAGGTTTTTTGCAGGTCGGCGACATGTGCGCGTCGTTCCTCCGGATTGGCGGCGTCGTGCAACATGAAGGCCTCCTTGCTCATGCGCTGGGTGAGCATGCGCTGGCGGCCGGCCAGATTGATGGCATGGGCGGTGTGTTCGCCGCTTTTTACCACCAGGAAAATAATCGTGGAATTGATGACGCCGATCAGCAGGAAAACCGCCAGAATGACGCTGAGTTTTGTGCTGAGGGTGATTTGTCGCGCCATGTTCCGTCTCCCGAGCTGGTATTGCGGATTTCGATGTGCCGGTTAGAATTGCCTGGGCTGCCAAGGGGCTATTGTCGTCAAGGCGTCCACTTCCGGACAGGAAAAAACATTATTGCAAAAACTTGCCAGAGTCCTTGACTTAAATCAAGCAAAGATCGGCGGACCGGGCTGCTCCGCCTGCCGGCCCCGGCGCGGAGATTTGCTTTGGCCGCGCCGTTGTCTTGGCATACAATGAGCTAGCGCAACATTGGAGGAAACGTGTCTCGGCGGCAAGATTCACCCAATTGGGAACATTTCCATCACGTGGCCGACATCGGGGTCCGCGGCCGGGGGGCCACCATGGCGGAGGCCTTTGGCCGGGCGGCCGTGGCCCTTACTGCGGTGATCACCGATCCCGGTTTGGTGCGGCCGATCGTGGAGGTGGCGGTGGAATGTAGCGCCCCGGACCCGGAATTGCTGCTGGCCGACTGGCTCAACGCCATTATCTATGAGATGGCCACCCGGCATATGCTGTTTGCCGATTTCGCGGTTACCATTACCGGAGAAACATTGCATGGCCGCCTATGGGGCGAGGCCGTGGATCTGTCCCGGCACGCCCCGGCCGTCGAGGTCAAGGGGGCGACCTATACCGCGCTCAAGGTCTGGCGGGAGAAGTCAGGGCAGTGGCTCGCCCAGTGCGTGGTGGATGTATAATTTTTTAGAAGCCAGAAGCCAGAAGCCAGAAGCCAGAAGCCAGAAGCCAGAAGCCAGAAGCCAGAAGCCAGAAGCCGGAAGCCAGAAGCCAGAAGCCGGAAGCCGGAAGCCGGAAGCCGGAAGCCGGAAGTCGGGAGGTCGTCCATGGATCCGCAATTGTTCCGTCAGGCCACCACCAACGAGTGGGTGATCAATCCCCATGGCCGCATGTTGGTGCCGGCCAAGATTTTTGCCAGCGAACAGCTTATCCGGGAGATGGATGACAAGGTCATGGAGCAGGTGACCAACGTCGCCACCCTGCCCGGCATTGTCACCGCCGCCGCGGCCATGCCCGACGCCCACTGGGGATACGGTTTTCCCATCGGCGGGGTAGCCGCCTTTGATGCCGAGGCGGGGGGGGTGGTGTCGGCCGGCGGCGTCGGCTTCGACATCTCCTGCGGGGTGCGCACCCTGCTCACCGGCCTGCGGGTGGAGGATGTGCTGGCGGTGCGCAGGCAGCTGGCCGATCTGCTCTTTGCCACGGTGCCGGCCGGGGTAGGGTCCACCGGTCAGTTACGCTTGAGCAGCCGGGAGATGGATGAGATGCTCATGGACGGCGCCCGCTGGGCCGTGCGGCGAGGTTTCGGCACCAAGGCCGATCTGGAGCGGATCGAGGAAGGCGGCCGGATGGCCGATGCCCGGCCCCAGGAGGTTTCGGACCTGGCCAAGAAACGGCAGCGTGATGAGATGGGCACCCTGGGGAGTGGCAACCACTACCTGGAGGTGCAGCGGGTCGCCGACCTCTATGACCGCGAGGCCGCGGCGATCTATGGCCTGGCAATCAACGACGTGGTGGTTTCCATCCACTGCGGTTCCCGCGGCCTGGGGCATCAGATCGGCACCGAATTTCTCAAAAGCATGGCCATGGCCGCCGCCCGATACGGCCTGATCCTGCCGGATCGGGAGCTGGCCTGCGCGCCGATCAATTCGCCCCACGGGCAGGCCTATCTCGGCGCCATGCGGGCCGCCATCAACTGCGCCCTGGCCAATCGGCAGATCATTACCGAGTTGGCCCGGCGGGTCTTTGCCGAACTGCTGCCCCGCGCCCGCCTCGACCTGCTCTATGATGTGTCGCACAACACCTGCAAGGAGGAGGAACACCGGGTGCAGGGCAAGCTTCGCAAACTTTACATCCATCGCAAGGGCGCCACCCGCGCCCTGGGGCCCGGGCATCCGAGCCTGCCCGAGGCCTTGCGGTCGGTGGGGCAGCCGGTGTTGATCGGCGGCACCATGGGCACGGCCTCGTATATCTTGGCGGGGAATCAGGAGAGCGAGGCCAAGGCCTTTGGCTCGGCCTGCCACGGGGCCGGCCGGGCCATGAGCCGGCGGCAGGCCTTCAAGACTTACAAGGGGCGGCAGGTGGTGGATGGATTGGCGGCCCAGGGGATTATTATCCGTAGCCCGTCGTCGCGCGGCGTGGCCGAGGAGGCGCCCGGGGCTTACAAGGATGTCAATCAGGTGGTGGAGGCGGCCGAACAGGCCGGCTTGGCCCGCAAGGTGGCGCGGCTGGAGCCGCTTATCTGCCTGAAGGGTTGAGGGGCCGGTTTTTTTCCGGTTGTACCGGGTCCTGGTGGATGATGATGTCCGAGCTTGGGAATTCCGCCCGGATCCGGGCCTCCACCTCCCGGCTGATCGCATGGGCCGCGGCCAGCGGCAGCAGATCCTCCAGGTCGAGGTGGAGTTGGATGACGCTGGTCTGACCCGAACGCCGGGTGCGCAGGTCGTGGATACCCAGCACCTGGTCGTGGCTGGTGGCGATCTCCTGGATGCGTTGCCGCACCTCGACCGGGAGCTCCCGATCCATGAGCAGCTGGGTCGCTTCGTAGCCGATGCGGCCGGCACTGTAAAGGATGTAGGCGGCAATGGCCAGGGCAAAGAGCGGGTCCAGGCCCGGCCAGCCGCTACGGGCCAACAGCAGGGCGATGATCGTGGCGCTGTTGGTGAGCAGATCGGTGGCATAGTGCAGGGAGTCGGCCCGGATGGCGGTGGAGTCGGTCTGCTTTACCACATGGCGCTGTATGGCCAGCAGGGCCAGGGTGGCCAGGATGGCGAAGAGCATGACCCCGATGCCGACGTCAATGGCGGTCAGGGGGGTGGGCGTGGCCAGTCGTGCCAGCGCCTGGATGACCAGAAAGATGGCGGAGCCGATGATGAAGCAGGCCTGGCCCAGTCCGGCCAGGGCCTCGGCCTTGCCGTGGCCGAACTGGTGATCCTCGTCGGCCGACTTCAGGGAGTAGCGTACCGCCACCAGATTGATCAGCGAGGCCAGGACATCCATCAACGAATCGACCAGCGAGGCCAGGACACTGACGGAGCCGGTGAGCAGCCAGGCCGCGCATTTGACGCCGATCAGCAGCAGGGCGGTGGCCACCGAGGCGTTGGTGGCCAGGCGCAGGAGTCTGGCGTGGTGCGGGTCGATATGGCGGCTGGCGGCGGACATTAAGCGGAAGCGCCGCCCGGAAGGCTCCCCCGGGCGGCGGCGGGCTGGCTATTCCAGGCCTGGCTTGGTCATCTGGTCGTAAAACTCGGTGATCTTGTTCTTGCGGTCCGATTCCATGTGGGCCATGGCGGCGCGCGGATGCTGGTTCATGGTGCCGCTGACCATGTAGGGGATGAAGTAGCCCCAGTCGATTTTCTCCTGCCAGGGCAGAATCTGCTCCTCAATGGCCTCGATAAGCGGCCGTACCTTGAATTTGGGATTTTTCAGAAAGGAGATCAGGAGCTCCAGCGGGCAGTTGCCGGCCCCGCGGCCGATGCCGTAAAGGGTGGCATCCAGGTAGTTGATGCCGCCGATGATCGCGGCAATGGTGTTGGCAAAGGCCAGCTGCTGGTTGTTGTGGGCATGGATGCCGATGGTCTTGCCGGGCAGCTGGGTCAGGTATTTCTTGGCCAGCAGGTCGATGTCTTCCGAGTAGAAGGAGCCGAAGCTGTCCACCAGATAGATGATTGGCACCCGGCTCTTGCCGAGGTCGTCCAGGGCCTCGTCGAGTTCCCGGGGTTTGACGGTGGAGACGGCCATCAGGTTGATGGTCGCCTCGTAACCCTTGTCCATGCAGTGGTGGGCCAGTTCAATGGCCGCGTCCACCTGGTGGGCGTAACAGGCGACCCGGATCATGTCCAGGGAGCTGTCGACCTTGAGCGGGATGTCGTCATGGTCGATGCGGCCGATATCGGCCATGGCGGAGAGCTTGATTTTGCCCTTTTGGCCGCCGGTGATCCGCTGGATATCGTCCTCGGCGCAGAATTTCCAGGGGCCGACCTCCTTGCGGGAAAAGGCGTGCTCCGAGCTGAGATAGCCGATTTCCATGTAGTCGACCCCGGCCTCGTTGAGGGCGTTGTAGACCTTGCAGACGAACGCGTCGTCAAACTGCCATTTATTCATCAATCCGCCGTCGCGGACCGTACAGTCGATCACCTTGATTTCCGGCCTGAACATCTGTTGTTCTCCTCTGTAAGTTTGTGGCGCAGCCAAATATAAACCGGTCGCCCCGGCCAGCCCGCCCCGGGCTGGTAAAGCGGGGACGATTATGAGCAAGGATTTACCTTAGCATATTTTTTCAAGAAATCATCATTTTGCCGCGTGGATCTTCTTTTTCGGCGTAAAATTGGCCCGGAGCAGGAATTTTGCCCCGGCCGCTCAACCCAAAGTGGGCGTGGGCCTCCCTGCTTTCGCCACCGTTTACGATTAGTTCCAAGGGGCGCATCCGTGGCCTAGGAGTGGGGGGTGGTGAAAAGAATCAGAGGCCGAGGGCTTGGCGGCCGCCGGCTATCAGGGCGGCCAGGGTGGCATAGCGACCCAGTTTGCCGATAATCACCAGCATGGAGAAGTGCGGAAACGGCACCCGGAAGACCCCGCCGACCAGGCATAAGGGGTCGCCGATCAGCGGCAGCCAGGAAAAGAGCAGGGACCAGACGCCGTAGCGGCGGAAAAGGTTCTCGGCCCGTTGCCGGGACGGCGCGTCGATCCGCAAGACCTTGCCGGTCAGGAGCGGACCGCCGTGGATCCCGACCAGGTAAGTGGTGCAGGCGCCCAGGTAGTTGCCGGTAGTGGCCACGGCCACCACCGGCCAGGCTGGAAAGCCCTGGCAGAGCATGGCGGTCAGCAACCACTCGGAGCCCAGCGGCAGGAGGGAGGCGGCCAGGAAGCTGACCAGGAAAAGGGTCGGGTAGCCGGGGGTGCCGAAAAATTCCGCCATGGGCCGCGCAGGGTGAGTGGTTCAGCGCCGGGCCGGCGCCAGGACACAGACCAGCACCTTCACCCCTTCCTTGAACAGCACCTCGATCCGGTTGGGTTGGGTGGTGCTGAGCACCAGGCCCAGACCGAAGACCGGGTGGTCGATCAGGTCGTCTTCCTTAAAGGTGGCGGTGGTGGCGTAGGGCAGGGCCGCGGCCGGGTTACGGCTGCCGACGGCGGTTTCAAAGCGCAGGGCGCCGACGGTTTTGCGCGGAGTGCCGGGTGTTCTGGGGGTGGCGGTTTTTTTGGCCGCTTCCGGCTTGGCCGGCCGATAATTGTGGCGACCGCGGCAGACGTTGCACTGGACCTTGGCCACCTTGCCGTCGGTCAGGGCGATGATGGTGTGATTGGTCATCTGTTTACACTTGAGGCAATGGGAGTCGATGTCGTCGCCGGCCTCTAATTTTTTCTCGCTGCGCAATGGGGGCTCCTTAAATGGGGGGTCCGGGAAAAGGGAAAACTGTAATCTTAGCTGGTTCCGCCCGGAAACACCCGCTTTTTCTGTCAACGATTTGCAAGGTTCGAACGGTTGGCGCCGCAAAAAAAGAACGACGCCGCGCCGGTTGCCTAACCGCTCATGTTTGGTCTATATTGGTCTGAATCCGGCCTGGCACCCTGCCGCCGGGATTACATCTGACAAACAGGAGAATATCACATGGGCTCATCGTTTCTTGATTTGGGGCGCAAACAGGCCAAGGGGTGAGCGCCGGGAAAGGCGGTCGGCAGTTGCCGACCAGACAATCCGGCGTCGGGAGATCTGACCGCGATCCGGGCCGCCATTCGCGCGCGGTATTCCCAGGTGGCCGTCTCCGCGGCCGACCACTTCAAGTATCCCACCGGCCGCGAGGGGGCGACCACCCTGGGCTATGACCCGTCCGCGGTGCAAGCCGCCCCCGTGGATTTGCTGGCATCGTTCTGTGGGGTGGGCAACCCCTTTTCCCTGGGCGAGATTCGGCCCGGAGACCGGGTATTGGATGTCGGCTGCGGGGCGGGATTTGATCTTTTTGTCGCCGGCCGCCTGGTCGGGGATAGCGGTCGGGTCACCGGCGTTGATCTGACCGCCGAGATGGCCACCAGGGCTCGGGAGAATCTCCAGCGGGCCGGGCTGACCAATTGCACCGTCGTGCAGATTCATTCCGAGGAATTGCCGTTTCCGGATCACTCCTTCGACGTGGTGATCTCCAATGGGGTGATCAACCTGTCGCCCTGCAAGCAGGCCTGTTTCAGCGAGATTCATCGGGTCTTGCGGCCCGGCGGCAGGCTGCTGTTTGCCGATGTCGTGCTGGAGGGCGAGTTGCCGGCCCAGGTGGCGGACAGCCCGCAGGCCTGGTCCCAGTGAATCGGCGGCACGGTCCCGGTCCGGGACCAATTGCAGCTGCTGAGCGCGGCCGGGTTCACCGGGGAGGAGTGGTTGGGTGCCACCGGCTTTCATACCTCGCCCCAAACCGTTGGCGCCCTGTTTCGGGCCGTCAAGCCGTTGTAGGAGGATAACCATGATTGTGGATCTGCTTGAGAATGGTCCCCGTTATCAGGCCCTGCATCCGGGGTTTGCCAAGGCTTTCGAGTTTCTGAGTCGCGCCGACCTCCGGGAGTTGCCGGCGGGCAGGTATGAGATAGACGGTGAACGGGTCTACGCCATGGTGGCCAAGGATGCGGGCCGCGGGAAAGAGGAGGCCCAGCTGGAGATCCACGCGCGGTACATCGATATTCAATTGGTCCTGGCCGGCACCGACGAGATGGGTTGGAAACCCAAGGCCTGCTGCCGGCAACCGGTCGGGGAGTTTGACCAGGAGGCGGATATCCGGTTCTTCGCGGATCGGCCCGATGTCTGGCTGGCCACGACCAGCGGGATGTTTGCGATCTTCTTTCCCGAGGATGCCCATCTGCCGCTGATTTCGGACGGCTTGATCCATAAGGTCGTTGTCAAGGTGGCCGTGAACCAGCCCTGAAACCAGGCGGGCGGCCGGCCAGCGAAGGGGCACCGTTACCGGAAAGATGAAGCACAAGATCGATGCGGATTTCTTTTTAGAGGAATAGTTCTGGAACCTTTTCAGGAAAAGAGATGAAACTTAGCGAAAATGAAAAACGGGACGCGATCAAGCTGATCTACATCGCCACGGCCTTTGACCTGGGGGCCGATTTTTTCATGGATATCTTCGGCAACGACACCGGGAAAATCGTCGAGGTGTCGGTATGAGCAAAGCAAAAAAAGTAGAGGTGCTGGATCGGGATGTTGCCATCTATTCCGTGAATAAGGAAGATTATATCTGCATCACGGATATTGCCAAACACCGGGACGCGGAGCGGGGTGACTATATCATTCAGAACTGGATGCGAAATCGCAACACCATAGAGTTTCTTGGCATCTGGGAACAACTCAACAACCCGGATTTTAATTCCATCGAATTCGATGGAATTAAAAAACAGGCCGGGTTGAACAGCTTTTCTCTCACTCCGAAGCGGTGGATTACCGAAACCGGCGCCATCGGTATTGTCGCCAAAACCGGACGCTATGGCGGCACTTATGCACATAAGGATATCGCCTTTGAGTTTGCTTCATGGATTTCGGTGGAGTTCAAACTCTATCTGGTCAAGGAGTTCCAGCGGCTCAAGGAAGAGGAACAAAAACAGCTCGGCTGGGATATCAAACGCAACCTGGCCAAGATCAACTATCGCATCCATACCGACGCCATCAAGGAAAACCTGATTCCTCCGGAAGTAACCAAGGCCCAGGTGAATCATATTTACGCCAGCGAGGCCGATGTATTGAATATCGCCCTGTTCGGCATGACCGCCAAAGAGTGGCGGGACGGCAACCCGGACAAGAAAGGCAATATCCGGGACGATGCCAATATCTCGCAACTGCTCTGCCTCTCCAACCTGGAAAATCTCAACGCCCATTTCATCAAGGAGGGCATGGAGCAAAAAGAGCGGTTGGTAAAACTGAACGCCATTGCCATTCAGCAGATGCGGCTTCTGGTTGAAGATCATGGCGTCAAGAAACTGGAAGGAGGTAAGTAGTGGCCATCCATCCGGATTTCCCATCCTCGCCCCATGCGGAGCTTGATCTTGACCTGTGCTGGTTTCCGGCCGACGAAGGGGTAAACCGCCTAGGTCCTGGCGGTGCTGACTGGCGAACGGCATGCCGCCACCGTCGACAACGGCAAAAAAAGAAGGCCGATTCGGATTTCTTTATTGAAGAGTAACCTCAGGAAGAAAATAGTATTTTTCACCGGGTTGGTCGGGATTAAAAATAAGTCCGTCCCGGTTTTCCTTACAGCACAGGCCGCCTTGAAGGCCGAATTGATGGCCTGCCTGGGGGGGGAAGGCATGAGCAGGAAGAAAAAGACCGGCAAGGAAGTCTCTATTGTTCGCTCCTCTGCGGCAGAATATCTCACCTTTGTCGCCGCAAGTGGCAGCGGCGGCGTGGAAGCCGTTTATGCCGACGAAAGCATCTGGCTGACCCAGAAGATGATGGCCACGCTTTACGATGTGAATGTGCGCACGGTGAATGAACACCTGAAGAAAATCTTTGCCGATAGCGAGTTGCAGGAAGATTCAGTTATCCGGAAATTCCGGATAACTGCCGCCGACGGCAAGAGCTACAACACCCTGCACTACAAGCTCCCCGCCATCATCGCCGTGGGTTACAAGGTCAACTCCGAACGCGCCGTGCAGTTTCGCAAGTGGGCCACCACCATCATTGATGAGTACACCATCAAGGCCTATGTCATGGATGACGAGCGCATCAAGAGCGGCGGATCCATCCTGACCGAACAATACTTTGAAGAGCAGTTGCAGCGCGTCCGGGAGATTCGGCTCTCCGAGCGCAAGTTCTACCAGAAGATCACCGACATCTATGCCACCGCCATCGACTACGATGTTACGGCTCAGGCCACCAAACGCTTTTTCGCCACCGTGCAGAACAAGCTGCACTGGGCCATTCACGGGCAGACGGCGGCGGAAGTCATTGTCAATCGCGCCGATGCTGAAAAACAGCACATGGGTCTGAGCACCTGGAAGGATACCCCGCAAGGAAAAATCCAGAAGTTCGATGTCAGCGTGGCCAAAAACTACCTGGCCGAGGATGAAATGGCACAACTCGGCCGGCTGGTGAACGCCTACCTGGATGTGGCCGAGGATATGGCACTGCGCAAGATGCCCATGACCATGCAGGACTGGGAAACCCGCTTGAACAAATTTATTGAAGCCACCGACCGCGAAATTTTGCAGGACGCGGGCAAGGTCACGGCGGAGATCGCCAAGGCCCATGCCGAGAGCGAGTTCGAGAAATACCGCATCGTGCAGGACCGGCTGTTTGAAAGCGACTTCGACCGGATGCTGAAACAGATCGAGGCCGTTCGGAAACCGGAGGATGGCGATGAATAACGGGACGGCCTCACGCGAAGGCGGGGACGGGTATCCAGGTTCGCCGAAAGTAAATATCCAACAAGCTGTTGGACAATTGGCCGGACAGTTCTCTTCGCAATTTGCGCAAGGGGCGCCTGCACTATTCCCAGGCTTTCAGCACGGGGGGCAATCATGACCGAAGCCACCCGCAAGCTGCTGGAGCAGCACTTCGACACCGCCTTTGCTGCTCCGGCCGGCATCGCCAAGCTGCACGGGCTGATCGAGGAGTTTGTGACCCGCAACGGGGCGGATTGGGATAATGAGGGTTGCACGCTGGCGGATAAGGTGGGACAGGTTGTTCAACAACTGAAAAACAAGAAGGTTATGATCGTTTTTGACCATCGCTCACAAACGGCGAATATTGTGGCCTGTGGCAGCGGGATCACTTGATCATACGGCGAATGAAATTCGGAGCAGGTTGGCGAAAGAAGTAAGTGGGAAAATGATTTTTCAAACCAGACCTCACTTTTCGTTTCTGTGCGCCTGCCCAGCTTGACATCACCAATCGCTGGGGGTAATTAACTTATGGAAATAAATTGGATTAACTTAGAAACGAGCAACAAGTGAAACAGAGCGAATACATTACAATCGGCCGGACCCATTAACATTGGGTGTCCGATTTTTTTGGGGGTAGGCCGATTAGCGATTAATTAAGCGTGGTTATCGTAGCGCAAGGCTTTGCCGGCTTTTGATGCGGAGTGGACTTGGAATGGAAGAACATGACCTTGATTATCTTAAACATCGCCTAAGAGCCTTTGCCGAAGACCGTGATTGGGATAAATTTCACTCTCCCAAGAATTTGTCGATGGCGTTGATTGCCGAAGCCGCTGAATTGGTAGAGCATTTCCAGTGGCTTACGGAAAAGCAAAGTGCGAGCTTGCCCGAAGATAAGCTGGCCGAGGTCCGGGAAGAATTGGCGGATATTCTTATTTATCTAGTGCGTATTGCGGACAAGCTGGGCACGGATCTTTTTCAGGCGGCATCACAGAAAATTGAAAAAAATGAAACGAAGTATCCGATAGACAAGGCCAAAGGAACGGCTAAAAAATATACGGAATTTGGCTGATGATTGTTTATGCCGCAACAAAGACAGAGTTTGTTTCCGACGTTTGTCATAATCGGATTGAAAGGAAAATCCTTTCGGCATTTAAGCGCAACCTAGGACACTCAACCAGTGAAAGTGAAGTTAAGTCATGGATAAACTCAATGCAGTACATGAGCAATATTTTGCTCGATCGAGAAATCCCCGATGATGCCGGCGTGGCCATTGAGTACAAAATTCCTCAAACTTCCAAACGGATTGATTTTATCCTCACAGGCAGGGATCAAAAAAAACGAAATACCGTCATCGTTATCGAATTGAAGCAGTGGTCCGATGCGCAGCTCACCAAAAAAGACGCCTTGGTAATGACCTATGTTGCCGGCGGAGAACGTGAAGTCCCTCATCCATCCTACCAGGCGTGGACATACGCAGCGTTGCTTGAAGATTTTAACGAAGCAGTTCAGGATCAAGATATAGCAATTAGACCGTGCGCGTATCTTCACAATATGGCAACCGACTGTGTTGTCAAAAATCCATTTTATTCAGCCTATCTAAAAAAAGCCCCGCTCTTCATTCGTTCTGACACCGAGAAGTTAACAAAATTTATCAAACAATTTGTCAAGTATGGCGATCACGG
>Ga0224496_10001319_pt1 | contig 15570 bp, 11 predicted proteins | sample SF_Jul11_sed_USG_2_FD_168127 | JGI IMG/M metagenome (GOLD analysis project Ga0224496, IMG submission 168127) | Sediment microbial communities from San Francisco Bay, California, United States - SF_Jul11_sed_USGS_8_1 | ecosystem: Environmental > Aquatic > Marine > Sediment | place: USA...
TGAAACCTCCCATGTAATGCCAGCTCACCGAGAAGCACACCGTCCGACGAGGCATAGTTACCGATCAGCGGCGTCTTGGCTAACACATCTCTACGGATCAGGCCGAAGATAACTATAGGCACAACTGTGATGTCGTTATCGTCTGTTAAGCTTTCAACATACCGAATATAAGCCTGGGATGACTGGAGGTTAGGCTTGGTCATGTATTGTCGCACAACTTGTCCTTCCTCGTCGATCGCTTGCGCCTGCGTATAGCACAATATTACCTGTGGATCTCGATCGAGCACTTCAACGCAACGGGCGAGATACTCAGGTGCGCATAGGTCGTCATGTGCGGCCCACTTGAAGTACTCTCCCGAAGCCAGGTCAAACACGTGGTTGAAGTTTTGTGAAGCTCCCAGGTTGACCGATTGGCGCAAATAGCGTATACGAGGATCCTGTGCAGCGTACTTTTGGCAGATTTCCTGCGTCCCATCACTTGATGCGTTATCGGAAATTATTAGTTCAAAATCCTTATAGGTCTGAGCCAGCAACGAATCCAGTGTTTGAGGCAAAAAGTGCTCTCCGTTATATATCGGCATGCCGATACTCACTTTTGGCGTCCGGCTGTTCATATCAATATTCATGTTGGTTCTAAAAGAAGTATAAAAAATATTTTAATTGCGGCGAAACCATATATAAATTTTTTCTTTGAATCAATAAAATAATCGCTTGTAATAAAAAGCGTGTCCGATTGAAAGCCCGCCGTACCTTAATAAGGTTAAACTGATGGAAGGTGGCTAACTATATTTTATTGAAGATGTTAAATTAGTGTCTGTCCAAAAACGGCAATAAATTCAAGCTAATTCTAAAATTAGTATCTGTTGTTAGGCTTAATAAGAATGAACAGCTTGATGAAAACTGCCATCAATGGTATTTCTCCGATATATAACAAATAGTGCTAGATTGCACAAGTAGGGAAGCGCTGTTTTTACAAAAATAAAGTTAATGTAGTGAATTTTTGACTATAAATGGTATCAATTATTTTTGCTATTCTTGCTGCAATTTCCTTTTTTCCTGCATGTTTTCGCTGAATAAAATCGCAGAATCAAAAAATTCGGTTAGAACGGGAGGCTTGGAGAGGCGTGTTGCATAAATAATACAGTCAATATGTTATTGACAGAGCGCCAATGACTGACGCTACTGAACTCGATTCCAGGCTTATTGTTTGACAGAGAATATTGAGATTTGCTGCGCACATGAATGGGCAGTGGCTGCCATATGCGTACACAATGTACAAAAAATAATCTCTCTAACTTTCTAACGCTATGTCTAAATTAGAATCCTGGCAATCTAGTACTCCTTCAACTTGATATTTGTGGATACAGCGTTCACAAGATGTTTCGACACAAGGCTCAGCACGCAGACAATGGTTATTCCATTGGCAAGTGTTCAACGCAGAGACGGGGCAACTTGTAATCGCCCTGTGGGTTAGCTTTTCAGCGCCACTGGCGGCGTTAGCTTCCTTAGCAATGGAATAACCATTGCCTGCGGGACCTGCCTTGCCAGTAACGCTGAAAAGCTAACTGTATCCGGAAATATCAAGTTGAAGGAATACTAGTTAGTTACAGTAGAAGTATTGTGGCAAGGCCAAGAAAAATAAAAAATCCGCCACTATCGGTCACGGCTGTAATCATGACGCTTGATCCCAGAGCCGGATCGCGGCCAAATTTGCGTAGTGTCAATGGAATAAGAACACCCAGCAAGGCGGCCAGTAAAAGATTCAGTATCATGGCCATTGTCATGACCAAGCCAAGTGAGGCATTCTGATAAATTACATAGGTAAATATTCCCACGACGATGCCCCAAATTAAACCATTTACAGCGCTGACACCAATTTCTTTGGTAATTAATTTCCATGCACTGTCTGTACTGACTTGACCCAATGCAAGGGCTCTCACGATCATAGTGATTGTTTGGTTGCCAGAATTGCCACCTATCCCGGCTATTATTGGCATGAGTGCGGCGAGTGCGACCAGTTTCTCAATTGAGTCTTCAAAGATGCCGATAACGCGTGAGGCGATAAAAGCGGTCACCAGATTAACAGCTAACCAGACCCAGCGATTTTTAACACTTTTTAATACGGGTGCAAACAAATCTTCTTCTTCACTTAGGCCAGCTAAATTAAGCGCCTCGTTTTCTGCTTTTTCGCGAATAAAGTCAATCACGGTATTGACAGTAACGCGCCCTAGCAGTTTGCCATCCGAATCGACGACCGAGGCGGAAACAAGATCGTAGCGTTCAAATGCGTGAGCGGCTTGTTCAGCATTATCATCGGGGTGAAGTTTGACCATTTCTTTTGTCATGACTTGGGCAACTTCAACATCAGGGTCGCTGACTAATAACCGGCTGACCAGCAATACACCTTTAAGATGCTCATTTCTATCAACGACAAATAATTGGTCGGTATGATCGGGTAGTTCATCCAAGCGGCGCAGATAGCGCAAGACAACTTCCAATTTGACATTCTCACGTATTGTGATCACGTCAAAATCCATTAATGCGCCAACAGCGTCTTCCGGATAAGACATTGCTGCACGTAGCTGTTCACGTTCGGCGATGGGTAATGACCGAAATACATCATCGATAACCGCACGAGGCAAGTCTGGTGCAAGATCAGCAATTTCGTCTGCATCGAGTTGTTCCGCAGCAGCGACCAACTCTTCGCTATCCATGTCAGTGATCAATGATTCGCGAACTGCATCGGAAGTCTCAAGCAGGACATCGCCATCAAATTCCGTTTTAACTAGGTTCCAGATGATGAGGCGTTCTTCTAACGGCAAAGCTTCCAGAATATAGGCGATATCCGCAGGATGAAGTTTGTCAAGTAAGTGCTTTAGTTCCTCCAGATTTTGTTTTTGTACCGATGATTCAGTAACTTCTGGACTGGGTGTTTCCTGTAGGTTAACAAAACCCTCAACGAGTTTGTATTTGCGCAGTAAATAGATAACCCGTTGTAGCTGTGTCTGTAGATCTTCGTTATCATTGTGATTGTTATTATTAGTCATATCAGACTTTGCCCTTTGGAAGAAGCCAGGATTCACGGAATTACAGTTACAATTGATATATCTATTGCCGAATGGCAGAGAATAATATTTATATCATGGAATTTTTGCGGAATGTATGCGATTGAGAATAATTTCGCTTTTCTTTAACAAATGTTGTGACTCGCGGTTATGATCATAATGACGTGGGTTAGTAACCATCGAGGCGAGATAAGATGCTTGCTTTGCTGAAAGTGATGCAGCGGAAACACCGTAATAATGGTGAGCAGCAGCTTCTATGCCAAACACACCATTTCCCCATTCGATAATATTTAAATAAATCTCCAGAATTCGGCGCTTGGACATAACATTTTCCAGCATCAGTGTAATGATCGCTTCCTGTGATTTACGCCAAAATGTTTTTTCGCTGGATAAAAACAAGTTTTTTGCCAGTTGCTGACTGATGGTAGAGCCGCCGGCAACGAGTTTTTTTTCTTTTAAAATTTTTTTCGAGGCTCGATGGATGGAATCAAAATCAAAACCGTTATGCTGTAGAAACTTGCTATCTTCTGCAGCTATGATTGCGCGCTTCATGTCGAAGGAGATTTGTTTGTAAGGCACCCATTTGTGTTGCAAAATCGCTTCAGGGTTTTTCTCATGCAAAATGTTGAGTTGATTTTGCATGAAAGCGCTGTTAGTGGGATTTTGATTGTTCCAATAAAGTACATGGCAAAAAATCCACAGCTGGTATAGAAACAACAGGTAAACAAAGATAAATAAGAATCGCCAGAACCAGCGTTTGAGTACTCTTCCCATGGCATGATTTAGATTGTGTGATTGAATCAGCGTGCCATTTTTTGTTTCAGTCGGGTTTGTTGTGATACGGGTTTATGTTCTCTGTTTCAACCTATCTATCACGCGTTTTGTTTCTGGCCTTATTCCGCGCCATAAAAAGAAAGATTCTGCCGCCTGTTCAACAAGCATGCCGATTCCATCCGCCAAATATTTTACGCCTTGTTTTTGTGCGAATTCCAAGAAAGGGGTAAGTTCTTTGCTGTACATCATGTCATAGGCTAACGCTTCGCCGCAGAAAATACCTGGCGGCATTGGGGGCAGTGTATCTTGCAAGCTGGCGGACGTTGCATTAATAATGATATCAAAATTTTTTCCTGATAAATCGGCGAAGTCGCCGGATTCGAGATTTCCATGTGCAGCAAATTGTTGATGCAATGCTTGCGCTTTATTCTTTGTCCGGTTGGCAATAACCAATATACTTGGTTTGGCTTTAAGCAGTGGCAGGACGACGCCACGGGCAGCGCCGCCTGCACCCATTAACAGAATCCGTTTGTTCTCAATAGGGGTGCCTAGATTTATAGTGATATCACGTTCCAGACCTGTGCCATCGGTGTTGTCACCAAGAATGCGATCTTCATCGAATTTGAGCGTGTTAACTGCTTGAGCCATGTTGGCGCGTTCAGTAAGTTGCGTTACAAGTTTGTATGCTTCCAATTTGAATGGGACGGTCACATTCATCCCTTTGCCGCCATGTTGGCGAAACGCACTCACTGCTTCTGCAAAACCGTCTAATGGTGCAAGTAGCGCTTCATACCGCATCTCCTGACCAGTTTGGAGAGAAAATTCATTGTGAATAAATGGTGACTTACTGTGCGCAATGGGATTGCCAATAACGGCGTATAAATCGGACATGGGTTTATTGACTGATTAGCTTGTCTGAGCGGGCAAATACCCAGGTACGGGTAATGTGTAAAATATCCGTGTCATGACTGATTTCGGGTGGAAACGGCGCAAAACCATTTTGGCCAGATAGTCTAACGATACGTATTGCCGCTTCATCCAGAATTTTTTCTCCTGATGAGCGGTTGATTCCAATTGATTCTAAACTACCATCTGCCCTGATGCCGACTGTTAGCTGTAAACTGCCATAAAGCTTGCCTTTTCGGGCTTCCTCGGGATAGTTTAGATTTCCTATTCGCTCTACTTTGAGGCGCCAGTCTTCAACATAACGAGCAAATCGGTATTCTTTGGTGCGAGCGCCAATAAATTTTCGTTTGGGGCGTTTTTGGTATGCGTCATGATCTTTTGCAATTTGTGCTTTTAGGCGAGCGATATCAAGGCTGCGCTGAACTAAATCAGCCGTATCAGATGGTATTTTATTTTCTTCAGGTTGGTTTGTGTTTACATCTGGTTGCTCGATGAATTGGGTGCTTTCCATTGCAGTCATTAGTTTTTTTGCTTCTTGCTCTAGCTGTTTGACTTTTTGTTGAGCAGCCATATCGTCGGTCGATGGCTTGCTTTTAGGTAAAACGGGGAAGGGTGTTTTTGCGCGGCGGTCCGCGTCGGTGTTTCCTCCGCCATCCAAATTTGCCTGGGCAAGCGTTTCGGTCTCGGTTGGTTGTGCTTGGGTTTTGTTATTTACCAGCACGACTTCTATAGACGTCGCTATTCTATCGGTGTTTATTGGCATTTGAAAAGTTACACCAAGTAATATGGTTGCATGGAGTGCTAGTGAAACAAGCATGGCTATTTGCAAGCGCCGTGATTGTTTCAGCACAAAACTGCGCAATACGGGAAGTTCTGGTCTTTGTGTGTTTAGCGTGGCTGCCAAAGGATAAAAGCCTTCAAAATTAAATCTAGATTTTGGTAACAGTTCAGCTCAATGTATTGCTGCTTGGTCTGTAACTGCGTTAAGCATGCTTATTTGTCCGTGTAAACTGTGCATTTTTCTTTGTTGCGAAGCCAAACTGAAACGATCTGAATAATTATGACCCTTTTGTTACCCACATTGTAGGCAACAACCTATCGCTTGTCATCCCGACCAAGCTAGGCTTCTTGTCGATGTAGAAATTTTGCATTTAAGCTTCGTTCCAGCAAATCAATTTCAGATATTTCAAGTTCTACGTAAGTTCCCGGTAACACTTGAGGTAATGATGGAACGCGGACGATTAATGGTAAGCGATCTAATAACACCAGATTTTCCTTGATTACTTGCGCGCTTGTTGTATGAATATTTTCCTGTAATAACCACCGTAAACACCAGTAGCGCTCCATGGCACGCTGAAATTCGCCATAAACACTGTAGATCATTTCAAAATTACGCACTGCAATTAAAAGGTCATCACTTTGTTTGGTATAGGGGGGTGTTTCATTGCGCAGCAAAGCAACCAATTGTCGTTGGTTTATTAAATCGACATATCGGCGCATAGGTGAGCTGCTCCAGGCATATTGTGAAACGCCCAAGCCCTGATGCGGCGCAGGAGAAGTGCTCATTTTTACTTTTCCATTCCCTTGGCTTCGATAGATGCCTGCAATGCCCGCATCAGCTAGTTGTTTGCCCCATTCTGTGTTCACGTAAATCATAAGTTCCGATACCACTTTGTCTATCGGTGATCCACGCCGGCGCTCAAAAATTGTTACACGATCATTGTTGATTTCGAAGCTATAATCAATTTTTTCATTGTTGATATCACTCTTTTTGCCACGAAGTTCTTCCAATTTACAAGAAAAGCCCCATAATAATTTCAATTCTTCACTAAAAGGGTGGTTGAAACTATTATTCCTTAAGGTTGTTTCATTAAAATCTTGTTCCAATGTTTCATGTCGAAGATTGCTGACCACATTTATTTTTTCGATACAGCTCTTGGTGGTTGTCACGGTAAAGTCATCGGTCACATCAAGGTATAGCGAGAGCGCGGGGCATAGCCGTTCTTCTCCAAGTGTATAGTGATTGACGGCTGCCTCCGGCAGCATGGTAATTTTTTTACCTGGTATGTAAACGGTCGACAAACGCTGCGCCGCCGCTTGATCTAATGCAGATTGTGGTGTGATTCCAAGTGCAGGCGCGGCAATATGGATGCCAACTCTAAAGCTGCCTAGTTTTAGCGGTGTTACTGAAAAAGCATCGTCAATTTCTGTTGTCGTTGCATCATCGATACTGAATGCGGTGATATTTGCTACTGGCAAGTCCAATGGATCGTTTAGCTCAATTTTTGGATCAAGCGAGCCAAAGCCTGTGCCTTCAGGAAAGTATTCCAGCAAAAATTGATTGACATGATAATCATGCGAGGATGGTATTGCGCCGCATTTTTCCAGTAATTTAGGGATACTTACCTTGTTAGCGGCGCTTGCTGCATCTAGCGCTTTCCATTCAATCGTATTCTTGTCAGGTTTATAGAGCAGACTAGATAATAGTGGTTTAAATTCTTCTGGTAAGACGAAAGTGCGTAAGAGTGTGACATAGCGCGCCTGCAGTTCTGCTTGTCGCTGCTTCTTTTCTTGGCTGGCCAATGCTGCTTTGAGTGCCTCCGGGGGAGCAGCTTTGTAGCGTCCACGTCCTTTTTTATAAAAGTACATGGGTGAGCGATGTAGCATAATCAAAACTGCGGCAGCTTCTACCGGAGAGGGCGCGTGGCCAAAATATTCTGCTGCCAAGGAGTTGCTGGCAAATTCGTCATTACTTGCACAACATTCCCAAAGAAAATCTGTATCCAGTTCATCCGTAATTTTTTGTGCTTGATTCATAAATTCGGACAAAAGTGGCGTTTCAAAACGTAATAGTACGGCTGCAGCCTTAATTTTGGTGCGTTTGCCATGCGAAGCTTCAACTTGCAGGGATGTTGTGTTGTCGGCGAGTATAGCGCCTACCTTAAAAGCACCTGATTCCTCGTAAAATACATTCATGAAGTGGTTGTTGTTGCTGGTTTTACATTAGGTTGCGTGATGGTGCCGCAGCGCCATACTCTTTTATGAGAGTTCTTGAAAGCGCTTTTATCGGAAATAATGGAGAATCGGGAGAAAATCCGAGGTAAAATAAACGGATAAGAGGAAAAAAGTTGTTGAAGCTGGCTTGGTTTTTGATTCATCGGGAAAAATGATGGCCTAAGATATCGTTGTGGCCTTAAAGTAAGTTGGCAGGTACTAATAATTATATTTCGTAGATGTAATTATATATGAGATGAATATATCCATATTCTGAAATTTCAATCAATTTGTGGGTGGTTATTCTTTTTTGATGGTTCCTAAAAAGACGCCTGCTAGAACTTTCCCAAGGGTGGCTATCCTTTTTTTAACAGTGATTCAATAGCAGTTTTTAAAGTTGATGTAGGTAAGGTCTCGGCAAGTTGAGTTAGGCTAGCTACGCCACTTTTCCCTAACTGTCGTCTTTTTTGATTGAAATGATCTGTCTTATTAGCTTGGTAATGTGCTTGCGTAGCAATTTGAATTGAAGTAATCTCCCATCCAGAATCCTGCATTTTTTGTAATAAGGATGGGGAAATTTGCTTCAGTTTTGTTGCGATGGATCCGTTTTGTGCAAAAATGGTTAACTTCCCACTGTTTGGCAGACCAATTGCGCAGTGTTCGGCTAAATGAGATGGAATAATTGCGAATAGTGATTGTTGAATTTTGTTGAGTTTGTCAATTTTTAAGAATAAATCCTGGTGTTCGGTCTCCTTTCCAAGGATGCGGAAATATGCATTTATTTTACGTGTGGCCATAGTTAAAAAATACTTTTTCCTATCGATAGGTTGATTATTGCCGTTTACATCTATCTCGGTATAGGGAATATATTGAGTTGGTGTAAAAGATTAAAAATACAGTGTCATTAACTATACTGAAGTTTAAAACATTAGTGAAATGAATCGTTGTAATAAAATTTCAAGACAAAGAATATGAATATTATTTTAATAACCAGTCAGTCAGCGCGAACAAGAAAATTGACGCTGAAACCCGTGCACCTGGTATTAATTGCAATTGCTTTTCTTATAATTACCCTCATGGCGGCGTTGGCGATGAACTACTTGTCACTTCGTTATGCGGATAAGATTGAGCATTCTTTCTTGCGTGTATTGGCGGTCAATCCGCAGCAGGAAAAGCATCTTGAGGTTCAGTCACATTTGTCTGATAACCTGAATATCATGGCAGCTAAATTAGGACAAATGCAAGCACAGTTGTTACGATTAGATGCGCTGGGTGAAAGGTTGGCAGAATCGAGCGGTATTCAACCGCAAGAGTTTTTGTTCAATCAGCCGCCGGGACAAGGCGGTGCGCCTTCTACTTTGCCAGCACAAAATCATTCATTTGAAGAATTTAACCAGATGCTTCACGAATTGTCTCACGCACTTGATGATCGAACAGATAAATTAAGTGTATTAGATACACTGTTGCGTCAAGATAGACTTGCACAAAAAGTTTTGCCATCTGCTATGCCGGTTGATACGGATTGGTTTTCTTCTGGCTTTGGCTACCGAATTGATCCGTTTACAGGTAGGCGTGCCTTTCATGAAGGTGTAGATTTTGCTGCTAAAACCGGGACGTCAATCAATGCCGCTGCAGGTGGTATCGTAGTCTACTCCGATCGCCATCCTAATTATGGTAATATGATCGAAATTGACCATGGTGATGATCTCGTTAGTCGCTATGCGCATGCATCTAAACGTATGGTTGAAATTGGCGAAATTGTGACAAGTGGGCAGAAAATAGCCGAAGTGGGAAGTACTGGTCGTTCTACTGGCCCTCACCTGCATTTTGAAATCAGACATAAAGGTATACCCAAGAATCCATCCCTTTTTTTGAAGAAACCAGGTTAGGATTTAGATTAATAGTGCTTGTGGGGTGAGGTTGTAAACCTCGCCCTTTATTTTTTTCTAGTTGTTAAAATTATTTTCTTCAAGACGTTATGTTCAATAATCTACTCAAGAAAGTCTTTGGTAGCCGCAATGACCGGATGATTAAACAATATTCCCAAGTTGTGGGCACCATTAACGGATTGGAGCTTGCATTTGAAGCATTGTCCGATACTGAGTTGCGCGCCAAAACTGATGAATTCAAGCAGCGGATCACTAACGGAGAAGCGTTAGATAAACTGTTGCCAGAAGCTTTCGCGGTTGTACGTGAAGCCAGTAAACGCGCGCTGGAAATGCGTCATTTCGATGTGCAGCTTATTGGTGGGATGGTGTTGCATGAGGGCAATATTGCAGAGATGCGAACCGGTGAAGGTAAAACACTGATGGCAACTTTACCTTCTTACCTGAATTCATTGACAGGTAAGGGTGTTCATGTGGTTACGGTAAACGATTATCTGGCCAAACGTGATGCTGATTGGATGGGAAAGATTTATCAATTTCTTGGTATCAGTGTTGGTGTGGTCTATTCACAGATGGCGCATAATGATAAACAGGCGGCCTATGCTGCAGATATCACTTATGGCACCAATAATGAATACGGTTTTGATTATCTGCGAGACAATATGGTGGGGCATCCAGCTGAACGCGTGCAGCGAGAACTCAACTTTGGTATTGTAGACGAAGTTGACTCAATTCTTATTGATGAAGCGCGCACCCCATTGATAATTTCTGGTCAAGCGGAAGGTGATACGGATGTCTATATACGTATTAATGCGCTTGTGCCAAACCTTAGTCGCCAGGAAACAGAGAAAAGTCCGGGTGATTTCAGTGTTGATGAAAAAAACCATCAGGTATTAATCAGTGAGGCAGGTTTTGAGCATGCTGAGAAACTGCTGGTAGAGGCTGGAATGCTAACGCAAGGTTCTTCCCTTTATGATCCTGCCAATATTAATTTGATTCATCACCTTGGCGCTGGTTTGCGTGCGCATCACCTGTATCTCAAAGATCAGCACTATGTGGTACAGAATAATGAAGTTGTTATTGTGGATGAATTTACTGGACGGCTTATGTCCGGCAGGCGTTGGTCGGATGGTTTGCACCAGGCAGTCGAAGCAAAGGAAGGTGTGGCAATTCAGAAAGAAAATCAGACGCTTGCATCGATAACTTTTCAGAACTACTTTCGTATGTATCAGAAATTGGCAGGTATGACAGGAACAGCTGATACTGAAGCTGCTGAATTTCAGCAAATTTATAGCCTGGAAACGGTTGTTATTCCCACGCATCACCCAATGATTCGGGATGATCGTATGGATTTGGTATTTCGTACTATGGAAGAAAAGTATCACGCGATTGCCGATGAAGTTAAGGACTGTTATGAGCGTGAGCAGCCTGTTTTGGTTGGCACCACGTCTATTGAGAATAACGAATTGCTGTCAAGCCTGTTAACTAAGAAAAAACTGCCTCATCAAGTGCTGAATGCCAAACAACACGAACGTGAAGCAGATATTATTGTTCAGGCCGGTCGACCCAAAATGATTACCATTGCGACCAATATGGCGGGGCGGGGCACGGATATCGTACTCGGTGGCAATCCGGAACCTGAAATTAATGGTATTCGTCAAGACGAAAAGTTGAGTGAGGACGAAAAAGCGGCGCGTATTGAAAAAATAAATAAGCAATGGCAAATTCTGCATGATCAAGTGCTAGATAAAGGGGGCTTGCATATTGTTGGGACAGAGAGGCACGAGTCACGAAGAGTTGATAACCAGCTGCGTGGTCGTTCTGGTCGGCAAGGTGATCCAGGTTCCAGCCGCTTTTTTCTTTCTCTTGAAGATTCACTGTTGCGTATTTTTGCTTCTGATCGTGTCGCCAGCATAATGACGCGTCTCAAAATGCCAGAGGGAGAGGCGATTGAACATCCATGGGTTACCCGTGCGATTGAAAATGCGCAACGCAAAGTGGAAGCTCGAAATTTTGACTTGCGTAAGCAACTGCTGGAATTTGATGATGTCGCAAATGATCAGCGTAATGTTATTTACCAACAGCGCAGTGAGCTACTTGAATCGGCGCAAGATATTTCTGAAACAATCACTGCAATGCGTGAAAGCGTTTTAGTTGCCCTTTTTAATCTTCATATTCCACCACAAAGTATTGAAGAACAATGGGATGTTCCAGGCCTGGAAAAAACGCTGGCGACTGAATTCCAATTGCATTTGCCAATACAGGATTGGTTGGAAAAAGAGCCTGAATTGCACGAAGAAAACATGCGAGAACGTATCGTTGACATTGCGCATAAGCATTATCAGGATAAAATCGAACAAGTGGGTGCAGAAATCATGCATCAGTACGAGCGTGCAGTCATGTTGCAAAGTTTGGATTCGCATTGGCGGGAGCATTTGGCGGCTTTAGATCATCTGCGTCAAGGGATTCATTTGCGTGGATATGCGCAGAAAAATCCGAAGCAGGAATATAAGCGAGAAGCTTTTGAGCTATTTGCCAAAATGCTCGAAGAGATTAAAGCCGAAGTGACCAAGATACTCATGATGGTGCAGATAAAAAACGAAGAACAGGTGGAAGCGGTCGCTGAAACGCAACGAGCCCCTGTTAATGTGCAATATCAGCATGCCGATTATGGCAGTGCGTTAGATGAAGAGCCGAAAAAAGAGGATGCGCAACCTGAAAAAACACAGCCATTTGTACGTCAGGGCGAAAAGGTGGGCCGTAATTCTCCTTGTCCATGTGGTTCGGGCAAGAAATACAAACAGTGCCATGGAAAGATTCGCTAAGAATTCAATGGGCTGTTTTGGTTTTAAGGTCTTTTATGGCGTGTCGTGTTTTTAGGTGGACGCCATGAAAATGTACAATGTCAACAGTTATTCGTGAACAGCTTTACCCTACTCATACACAGGGTTATGGTATAATCGGGCGTTTGATTAGATTGGCATATAAATTAAGACAACGCTGAGCAATTGTAAATATATGAATTTAAGAGTGCAATTGTCAGTCTTGTTTAAGAGGAAATTAAACGGAATTGTAAAATATGGCAGATACTGGCAGTTTTAAAATTGAAGAAAAGATGAATGGTCGGCGGCGTTTTCTGGTCGCTGCTACCACTGTGGTAGGGGGAATTGCGACCGTTGGCGTGGCAACCCCTTTTATGCTTAGCATGATGCCAAGTGAGAGGGCCAAAGCGGCGGGTGCGCCAGTTGAAGTTGATATTAGCAAGTTGGAAGAAGGACAGCTTCTGTTGGTGGAGTGGCGAGGAAAAGTAGTCTGGGTGCTAAAGCGTTCCGAGGAAATGCTGGAAACACTTACCCAGCTAGAACAAGAAGATGCACTTGCTGATCCTGATTCGGAAAGGGAGCAGCAACCGGAATATGCAAAAAATACTACACGTTCAATTAAACCAGAAACGTTAGTGGTAGAGGGCCTTTGTACCCATCTGGGATGTTCTCCCGTATATAGAAAAGATATCGCGCCTGCGGATCTTGGTGAAGACTGGCTGGGTGGGTTTTTCTGCCCTTGTCATGGTTCCAAATTCGATTTAGCTGGTCGTGTTTATAAAAACTTACCGGCACCAACTAATTTGATTGTCCCACCGCATACTTATTTGAGCGACAGTCTTCTTTTAATTGGGTCTGAAAGCAAGGAATCTGCATAAAATGAGCAAAGAAAAAAACTCAATGATGTCATGGATAGACAAACGTTTTCCATTGACCGCCAACTGGAAGGCGCATCTTACTGAGTATTATGCGCCTAAAAATTTTAATTTCTGGTATTACTTCGGTTCGCTGGCCTTTTTGGTTTTGGTGAACCAGTTTATTACTGGAATTTTTCTGACCATGAATTACAAGCCTGACGCGGGCCTGGCATTTGCATCAGTAGAATATATTATGCGTGATGTGGATTACGGCTGGCTGATTCGATATATGCATTCGACGGGCGCGTCCATGTTTTTTGTGGTTGTTTATCTACATATGTTCCGCGGGATGATGTACGGCTCATATCGGAAGCCAAGAGAATTGCTGTGGTTGATTGGTATGGGCATATTTTTTGTACTAATGAGCTTGGCATTCACTGGTTACATTTTGCCTTGGGGGCAAATGTCATACTGGGGTGCGCAAGTGATTGTTAGCATGTTTGGCGCAATTCCAGTTATCGGTGATACGCTATCACATTGGTTGTTGGGTGACTTCATGTTATCCGATGCGGCTCTCAACCGGTTTTTTGCTTACCATGTTGTGACATTACCCATATTGCTGCTGGTATTAGTAGTAGTGCATATCATAGCGTTGCATGAAGTTGGTTCGAATAATCCTGATGGAATAGAAATTAAAGCCAATCGTGACCCCCAAACGAATATTCCCGTTGATGGTATTCCATTTCATCCGTACTACTCCGTAAAAGATATATTTGGTGTGGTCGGGTTCTTAATCGTTTTTTGTGGCATCATTTTCTTTGCGCCAGAGTTTGGTGGCTATTTCCTTGAGCATAACAACTTTATTCCTGCCAATACACTGCAAACACCTGATCATATAGCGCCGGTTTGGTACTTCACGCCTTACTACTCGATGTTGCGCGCAGTGACAGTCAACTTTCTTGGCGTAGATGCAAAGCTGTGGGGAGTGATTTTAATGGCGGCTTCGGTGATGATATTTGCGTTTCTACCTTGGTTGGATCGGAGTCCGGTTAAATCTATCCGCTACAAAGGGCCAATTTTCAAATTTGCTTTAGCAATGTTTGTTTTAAGCTTTATCGTACTTGGTTTTCTTGGTATGAAATCACCAACACCACTGTATACGTTGCTAGCACAAATATTTACATTTATTTATTTTGCTTTTTTCATTCTTATGCCGTGGTACAGCAAGATAGATAAAACTAAACCTGAGCCCACAAGAGTGAAAGAGTAAAAAATGAATAAAATTAAGATTCTTATATTTATATTTTTGTTGGCGCCGCTTGTCGCATTTGCAGCGGAACCTGGTATGCCATTAGATTCAGCGCCAATAAATACAAAAGACAATGAATCCTTGCAACGAGGTGCTGAAGCTTTTGTTAACAATTGTCTTTCCTGTCATGGTGCAAGTTATATGCGTTACAATCGGCATCGTGATCTTGGATACAGTGAGCCAGAGATCCTTGACAAACTGATATTGACTGACCAGAAAGCCGGCGATCTTATGCTGTCAGCCATGCGGGCAAAAGAAGGCGAGGAGTGGTTCGGTGTTGTGCCGCCGGATTTATCAGTCACTGCGCGTGCATTCGGTGCAGACTGGCTTTACACCTATCTGCGGGCTTTTTATCGCGACGATTCGACAGTCAGTGGTTGGAATAACCTGGTATTTGATAGAGTTGCCATGCCGCATGTATTGTGGCAACTGCAGGGAGAGCAGACTCTTGTTGTAGAAACTAATGGGAGAGAGGAAATCAAGACATTGCATTTAGAAGTTCCTGGAACCCTTACAGCTGCCGAATATGACCAATATGTGGCAGACTTGGTAAATTATATGGTTTATTTGAGTGAGCCAATAGCTAATTATCGTAAAGAATTAGGGATGTATGTGATGCTCTTTCTATTTTTAATGCTAGGCCTTACTTATGCGTTAAAGCGCGAATATTGGAGAGATATTCACTGATTTCTCCAAACATAATGAAAATAAACAGCATATTGTAATTATTAAATATTATAGTAACTGTTCAAAAGCCCCAATTCAGCTTTTCAGAATTTAGAGGTAATTCTCTTAGTTCTGCTTGGCTGGAGGTGGGGATATATAGTTCATGATCTAAGTTTCAGAAACTAAATTGTTATGATGACTTTATATTCAACGATTACTTGTCCATTCAGCCATCGTTGCAGAATTGTTCTGCACGAAAAGGATATGGATTTTCAGGTGATCGATGTTGAC
>Ga0224496_10001320_pt1 | contig 15562 bp, 14 predicted proteins | sample SF_Jul11_sed_USG_2_FD_168127 | JGI IMG/M metagenome (GOLD analysis project Ga0224496, IMG submission 168127) | Sediment microbial communities from San Francisco Bay, California, United States - SF_Jul11_sed_USGS_8_1 | ecosystem: Environmental > Aquatic > Marine > Sediment | place: USA...
GCTACTTATCCTTTCCTGGTCGGCAAATTCAAAGTCTCTGATAAAACTGAAGTCGCTGCCACATTCGGTACTGTCAGTGCTGATGCGGGTTCATCAGCGGCTGCAGCCGAAGGTTCTGGTATCACCGCCGGTGTATTCCAGACAGTTGCGCCGAGCACACAGGTGTTTGTCTCAACCAGTATGGTAAGTCTGGATAATGCAGCAGCTGAGCCTTCAGTGATCTCAGTGGGTGCTATTCATAAGTTCTAAGATGTTGTTTGTGTCATAGCTATTGGCCCTGGCGTAAAGTCAGGGGCCTTTAGTTTGTGTACCAGATCGTAATAAAAAAGCTCTTTCATAATGAAAGGGCTTTTTTTATGTATTAATTTTGAATGGACAGTTGTTCCAGAGTCCGGAAGGCCTGATCGATGGAGATGTCATCTCTGATCGGGATAGTGGTTTCATTGCCGGATTCAAGATTGTTACGAATTGACTGTTGATCATTAGTGTCGTGCTGATCAAGGCCGTCAATAATTTCACGGGTAATGCGGCCGCTGACTGTGATTCCATCGGGTGCAAAGAACAGCTTTTTCTCGGGTTCTTTTACCGTCAGGTTATCGAGGGAAATAGTAAATCTGACATTTGGGCAGGCTTTGGGTGCAAAGCCATAAAGGTCTTCAGCGCCGTATTTGATACAGACCTTCAGGGTATAGGATAAAATGTCATGGTTTAACAAAACATGGCGCCCTTTTATCGCTTCGCGTAGAAATAACTCAGTATCATTAGTCGTTGTTGCCGGTGTTTTAACGGCGGCGTCTCTGGTCTGTACTGTAGAGTCTTTACCGGTTACTGGACTTTTGGGTTGAGGTAATGAGGTTGTCTCACAGAGTGAGGTAATTTGAGTGGGTGTGAAACCCTTGGTCAGATAAAATTCTACGTCATCTCGACTGCAGGCGGCATTGCTATTTAACGAGATAGCACAGAGTGTTGTCAGCGTTAGTGCAGTTAAAACCGGTTTATTGAAAAGTATCACTAAATATACTCCAGAATACAGGATGAAGTGTATCTTCATCTGGTGATGATGTATTTGCAGGAAAGGTTGGGTCTATTTTAGCAGGTTTCATTTTTTGCAAAGAATGATTTTTGTCATGGTCAGGGTGTTCTGATTTTGCTGTCCTTGAGGTGTTGATCTGGTTATTATAAGCGGATTAAAAATACTAACCTCCAGGGATCTGTTTTGTATAAACTTGTTGAACGCCGATTAAAACGCCTTTTGGATTCAGGTGACAGGCATATTCTTGATGGCAGACTGATTGGGGTCGAAAAAGAATGTCTTAGAGTTTCACCAGAAGGTAGTATTTCGCAACAGCCACATCCGCTTGCATTTGGTTCTGCACTGACAAATCCCTACATAACAACCGATTATTCCGAAGCCTTGCTGGAGTTCATAACGCCACCTGTGAATCATACTGCTGAAGTGCTTGGGTTTTTGCGGGATGCTCAGGCCTATGTCTACAGCCAACTGGACAATGAAATTCTCTGGGCCACCAGCATGCCGTGTGTGGTCGCTGGCGATGATAGTATTCCTATCGCACAATACGGATCGTCAAATCAGGGGCTTATGAAAACGGTTTATCGCCGTGGCCTGGGCTATCGATATGGTCGTGTAATGCAGGTGATTGCCGGGGTTCATTTTAATTATTCTTTCCCCGATGATTTCTGGCTGGCTTATCAGCAGATGGAGGAAAATACTGATTCACTACAGGATTTTATTTCAGAACAATATTTTTCATTGATTCGAAATTTGCAACGCTTTGGCTGGTTAATACCTTATTTGTTCGGCGCATCCCCTGCGGTATGTAAATCATTTTTGGGCGACAAACCAACGACTCTGGAAGAGTTTGATGTGAATACCTATTATGAGCCTTATGCAACTTCATTACGCATGGGTGATATTGGTTATCAGAACAATAAAGAAAATGAAATTGGAATTAAAGCCTGTTACCGTAATCTGGATGCTTATGTGAATTCATTGCAGTTTGCGATTACAACACCGTATAAAGATTATGAACATTATGGCGTTAAAGTAGATAACGAATACCGGCAGCTAAACGCTAATATTCTGCAAATCGAAAATGAATATTACAGCACGGTAAGACCAAAGCAGATATTGCAGGGTAATGAAAAGCCATCAGTTGCGTTGAAGAAAAGAGGCGTTCGATATGTAGAGCTTAGATCACTGGATGTTAATGCTTTTGAGCCTTTAGGCATAGATGAAACCCAGTTGCGTTTTCTGGAAGCTTTTATGCTGTTTTGTTTATTGCATGAAAGTGAGCAGATCTGTTTCAGTGAAAGAGAGGAGATAGACCAGAATGAGCTGGATGTTGCGCATAAAGGTCGAGATCCCGAGCTGAAATTACAGCGGGATGCATCAGAATGTTCATTAAAGGACTGGGCTTTAGAGTTATGTGATGTGATGCAGGGTGTTTGTGATTATCTTGATGTAACACATGATAGTGATGTTTATTCGCGGGCGCTCAGGGAACAGATAGAAAAAGTAAAAGATCCTGATTTGACACCTTCAGCAAGAATGCTGAATGCCATGAGAGAAAATAAAGAAGGTTTTTATTATTTTGCGAAACGTATGTCGCAAAGTCATTATGAATATTTCAAGGGTATTAATCTGAGTGAAGATAAAAAGCGCTTTTTTTCTGAAGCGGCTGAAATTTCATTGAAAAAACAGAAGCAGATTGAGGTGGAAGATAATTTGTCTTTTGATGATTATTTAAAAGCTTATTTTTCTCAATGATATAACTGAAATTTCTGGGTTACTTCTTTAAGTATTTTAATTAATAATAGTTTCTCGTCATAACCCAGGAATGATCCCATTTCCATTTCTTTGCCATGAGATTTTATGCTGACTTTGGGTATGTCATAGAGTCCATGCTCATGTATATAAATTTTTGACCAGTGACGTGGGTATTCCCATGATTTTTCCGGAGATGCTTTTCCTCTTTCGATAACGACTTTGTCATCTGTAAATGTGATGACTTCACAATGGTTGTTGCGTTTAAAAAACAGGTAAACAGCAATGCTGATAAGTAATAGTTCAAGACCAGAGAAGGGAAGAACCAGCCAGCCGCCCAGGCGATAAAAGTGAATGGCTATGGCAAAGGTGATGATGCAAATAATATAGAATATACGAGTGTTTGTTTTCCAGCTTAAGGACAGGTTGGGTTCAAGTAGAATATGCCCATTGTAGCCATTATCATTTATGGAAACAGTTACCATTAAGCCTCCTGGGGTGTGGCTTTTATTTTCCTGGCGCCCGGCATTTTAATGCCGGGCTAGTTTTAAAATGTAATTATAGTGTCTGTTTAGATTAGTTGCAGGTTAAGTATGCCTTCCATTTTTTCAGCTGTTTCTGATTTGCCTGTACGACTATCGCCAACCAGTGCAACGGTTATGCTGACTTCCTGTGGTTTTTCATTCATACGACTGCGTTTTTCCTTTGCCTGCGACTTGATCAGATTGATCAGGTCTTTAGCCAGGCGAACCGGGCCTTCCTGTTCAACCTGTTCACGATTAGTAAAGCCGCAGCGTGTAATATCATCATCTTTGTTGCCTTCATACGCGCCTGCCATGAGCTGACTGTGAGCAACGCCAACTTTCAGTTCGCCTCGATTAATCAGAATATTCATGTCGCCAATGAAACCCTTCTCATTTTCTGAGAATTTCTCGTAAAGATCAGGGTGGATAATGGTGCCGTCATTGCCCTTTAGAAGAGGGAATGGGTTGGCCCAGTAACTGCTTTCCTTGGAGCCTCGATGTGTTTGGGTTGAGCCTGCAGCGACACGTTCACCAAGACGGAAATGTTCCAGTGCTTGTTCGATGTGCATGTCAGCCTGTATAGTGGTGACGCCAGGTTCGATAAGCGTGAAGTTATTCATGTATAACAGAACATCAAGTGGATCATTACGGAAGAGCTCACCAACATCGGTAACCGGTACTATTTGACGTGCATTGCTGCCTGTGTCTTTGTTGTATCCAACTTCTCGCCCGGCCATCTGCATTTTTGCCTGTTCACTAAAGCCATCAAGGCAGGCAAATGCTCCGGTTTCTGTACCAAAGAAAATAGGTCGTGTTATTTTATCATGCGCATCTTTAATTAAACTGATTTTACCCATGTCATCTGCTTTGATTAGCATTTCAGCGATATAGGGTTCTTCTTTATCAAAGCGCACAACATAACGTGTACAGCCACAATGCAGCGGCAGATCACCATCCAAAATGGCCAGCACATTATGTAATGTTAAAATTGGTTTTTTGCAATAACCAAAATATTTTAACTCATCTATATTGGGAACCATTCCGATTAGTATTTTATTATCGTTATCATAGTAGTAGCCAAGATCTTTCTCTTCGGCATTTGGATCGCCAAAAAAGAAAATACCATCAGCTTTGCGTTGATTAATAATGTCTTCTACTTTGGCGAACGGGAATAAATTGAGCAGGCCAGGTTCCATTTCAATACAGCCGCGTGATTTATGAATAAAAGCAATGATTAATGAGGTGCCTACGCGTAAAGGTACTGAAACCCAGTCTTCGACAACGAATTTTCTGAGCTGTAAAGGGTTATGTTGTAGTTCGTAAAACGGCTTGGCGCGTTTGTTTGAGGGTGTAGAATAATCAACGCCGGTTTTCATATCTGCGGCAATGGTTAACGGCACATGTGCCAGCAGGTGGTAATCGCCCGAGTAATTAAAATAGTGACCTGAGATTTCACCCGCCGTTACATTAGGTGATGCATCCATGCCGGGTGTGCGACGAACGCCTTCTTCGAGGTTTACTTTTTTTAGTAACAAGCGGCGTGTATCAAGAATTAAATCTGCCAGATCCTGTGCCTTGTCAGTGACTTTTTCTTTAACTGTTTCAGGTGTTTCCAGACCGGTAGATACAACATCATTTTGCAGGCGTACCAGACGTGAATAGGCTGAGCCGCGATAATGATGAAATGCGCCGTCCATAAAGCGTATTAGTTCTCGGGCATATTCAGCCTCTTGAGGTGTCTTAAAACCATCGGTATCCAGAATTGAAATTAGATCACGGGTGCGGACAGTCTTTATAAATTCAATTTTATGCGCGGCTTCCTGTTTGCGGTCGTCAGGCCGATTTTTAAGATCATTAATGAATGCCCGCTTGTATGACTTAAGGAATCTTGAGAAGGCGAGACTTCTTAATAGTTGGCCGGGTGTATTGCAGCCGTCACGAATTTCTAGAATCTGTTCCATGGTGCCTGTTTTAAAGATTGTTGAGTAGATTGCAGATAATACCCTTTATCAGGAAAGGCATCCAATCAGGGGTTTATACCCGGGTATTAGTTTTTTTAAGTCTTTCATATAGTTACCGATACAGGAAAAAAATTTGAAATATTTATTTTGCATGATATACTTTAAACAGAATATTATCATATTCTAATATAGATAATATGGTATTCCCTCTGGTTTGCGTATTAATGGCTTCATGCCAGGAAAGTCTCGCAGCCATCAAATGAATAAAGTCATTGCCGGTTTTCACTGGCAGAGCGGCATTTCCCTGCTGATAACTTAAGATCATTAGACTGAGTTTATTTTTTATGTCTGTGGAAATGTGATGATTATCAGTAATTTAAGGAATTAACAATGAAGATTATTCGTGTCATAACTACAGGTTTTCTGGCCTTCTGGCTATTATTTCAGTTATCAGCTGCACAGGCTGTTGAACCCAATATTTTTAAAGATAGACTTAAACAACAGCACTTATTGAATAGTAAAGAAGAGAGCGCTATCAATGCCGAGTTTAGAAGTAAGTTTTCTCAGGAAGACTACAATAAACAGGATTTGAATAAAAACCCATGGGATACCAAGAAAGCCCAGTTGAAAAAGGCTGATGCTGAGTCAGATAAACTGGCTAATACATGGGGTAATTGCCGTGAACATGCTTATACACAGAGAAATCAGTGTTATGCCAAGCGTAATAATATGTATACCTGTGAACGTTATTATGATGCACGTGTACGGATATGTGATAGCCATTTTTAAGACGGTCTTTCGAATAGAAATGGAAAAGCCCGATCAAATGATCGGGCTTTTTTTTGCCTGATTAATAATATTGCTTGGCATGTATATAATAATTATCTGCAAATTATGATGACAGAATTAAGTATGAATAAGATAAAAGTAGAACATCAGCCAGATCCGGCAAAATTAATAGCGCTAGGTGTATTTGAATGGGGTATCTGGGAAAAAGAAGAGTCTGAGTTTCCCTGGTTATATGATGCTGAAGAGACCTGTTATCTCCTTGAAGGAGAAGTCATTGTTACATCGGATGATGGTATCTCGGTGAAAATAGAAAAAGGTGATCTTGTGGTCTTTCCTGCCGGACTGTCATGTCATTGGAAAATAATTAGATCCGTCAGAAAACATTATAATTTTGCATAAGTTAGTTGAAACTACTGCGTCTGTCCTTGGGTACATGGCCTCTGAGGAAATCCATTTGATCGACCAGTATTCTTCTGTTGGCAAGAATCATGGCCTCTGCTTTGTTGGGTGCGTAGGGTAATGCCAGTAGTGGCATATGTGCGCCACCGGGTGTACGACAGCCTTTTTTTACATTACATGCTTTGCAGGCCGTCACTACATTGGTCCAGGTATCTCTACCACCATGTGCTTTTGGTTTTACATGATCTCTTGTCAGTAAAGAATGTTTAAATGTATCGCCGCAGTAAAGGCAGGTATGTCTATCGCGTTCGAAGAGCGCTCGATTGGTAAGTGACGGTGTGACTTCTTGATTGTATTTAGCTTTTGCGCCTTTAACGGCAATAATGGTATTGAGATCAATGAATGATTGAAGACCGGTTAAATGACTGATGCCACCAAACACGCGTATGAATGATTCACTGGCAACCCATGCTATCTGTTCTCTAACATAAAGATTGACCGCTTCCTGCCAATGAAGCCAGTCGATAGGTTTGCCTGCGCTATCTAATGTCAGGATCAAAGGTATGGGTTGTGAAGTATCCATCATCAGCCCCTGAGTTCAGAAATTATTTCGTTCTTGAATTTATAATATTTTAATCAATTATAGTATGAATAATCGATAACGCCAGTCAGGCACGTTATTCTGATTGTTATTCATCAATATATATGTATTTATTACGTAATAATTTTATAACAGGGGATATATTTTTTTCCGGGGAGTTTCATGCGGTGTTGTTGCACAAATGATTCAAGTAATGCATCAAGTGGTTTCATTATGGATTTATCGCCACGAATTTCAAAATTGCCATGTTCTTCAATGGATTTAATGCCATCTGCTTTTACATTGCCGGAAACAATGCCGGAAAATGCACGTCGTAAATTTGCGGCTAATAAATGTGGTTCCTGGTTTTTATGTATTTCAAGTTGCAACATATTTTCATGGCTGGGTATAAATGGTTTCTGGAATTCATGATCAATATTTAATACCCAGTTATAATAAAATGCGTCACCATTTGCTTTTCTGAATTCTTTAATAGCATGCATGCCGGTTTTCATTTCTCGTGCGACAAGAACAGGGTCGTCAATAATTATTTTGAAACGTTGTTGAGCTTTAAAACCAAGAGTTGATTCAATAAAATGATTGATCTGGCGGAAATAGCTTTCACTGCTTTTGGGTCCGGTAAGGATAAATGGAAAAGGAATCTCATAATTATCAGGGTGTAATAGAATCCCGAGGAAATACAGAATTTCTTCGGCTGTTCCTGCGCCACCGGGAAAAACAATAATGCCATGTCCTGTTCGTACAAAAGCCTCTAGTCGTTTTTCTATATCAGGTAGGATAACCAGTTCATTGACGATTGGATTGGGTGATTCTGCAGCGATAATGCCAGGTTCGGTAATGCCAAGGTAGCGTCCATTGTAGATACGTTGTTTGTTATGGCCTATAGTTGCACCTTTCATTGGGCCCTTCATTGCGCCCGGTCCGCAACCTGTACAAATGTCTATTCCACGCAGTCCTAATTCATGGCCGACTTCTTTGGTGTAATCATATTCATTACGATGAATTGAATGTCCGCCCCAGCAAACTGCCATATTAGGATCACGTCTTGTTTTTAAAATATTGGCATTGCGTAAGATATGAAAGATTGCATTGGTAATGCCCTCTTTTGTTTCAAGTTTGAATTTATTTCTGAGTTCAATTTCGTTTTTTACATAAACAATATCGCGCAATACAGCAAATAAATGCTCCTGAATACCGGTTATCATTTCGCCATCAACAAAAGCGCTTTCTGGTGCGTTGACAACTTCGAGTTTAACGCCCCGTTCCTGCTGAATAACGCTAATGTCAAAATCCGGGTATTTTTCTAAAACTGCCTTGGCATCATCCATCTGGCTGCCGACGTTTAGAACGGCCAATGAGCAACGGCGAAAAATATCATAGCAGCCGTCGGCGCTGGTGCTTTTTTTTAGCTGGTTAACTTCATATTGTGAAAGTGTTTCCATTGGCCCCTTGGGGCTGACGCGAGCTATTTTATGTTTTTTTTCCATAGTCTATCTTATTGTTATTTAATAATTTTATTCTATAAATAATGTATGCTGAGATTGATAAGGTATTTAATTATTGATGTCCATGAAAGTATAGTCGGACATTTATGTTATTGTGATGACGGTGTGTTGAAAGGGTGTGTATTTTATGAGTACTGAAATGTATGAAGTGGCTTTTAGTGGTCAAATAGCCGAGGGTGCTGACCTTGATAAGGTAAAAGCAAATGTTGCACAGATGTTTAAGGCGGATGATGCAAAACTGGCACAATTGTTTTCGGGTAAGCGAGTTGTTATAAAAAAAGATATCGATAAGCAGACAGCATTGAAATATCAGGCGGCGTTAACAAAAGCCGGTGCTTTGTGTGAAGTTGCTAATTTATCGGCAACTAAACCCCCTGTGGTTGAGGCTGCTGTAACCGTGCCGGTAGAGCCAAAGCCTGCGGTTACTAAAGTCATCACGAATACGCCTGTTGAAGATATACCCCCTGCTCCAAAAACAGTGCCACTGGATATTACCGGTGATCAGATTAGTGATTTATCGGCGTCTCTCGCGCCAGTTGGTAGTGATATGCAGGATGCTAAAGCTGAAATTCCGGAAGTGCAGATTGATTTAACCGGGATGGATATGGCGCCACCGGGGAGTGATCTGGTTGAGCATAGAGATAAACCTGTACCGCCATTACCGGATACTTCCGGTTTATCGATAAAAGATGGCTAACTGATTAGTGTTTTGAGGAAAACCACTCCAGGCCCTGTGCTGAGGCCAGTTCAATTTTGCCGCGTGATAGCGCTATGCATCCCTGGCGCTCAAACTCCTTAAGGATTCTGCTAACCACTTCGCGTGTAGTGCCCAGTTCATGAGCCAGTTCCTGGTGAGTGATTTCTAATATCTGGCCATGATTTCTTTCAAAGCGACCACCTAGCATGCAGGCAAGTCGCATATTTAGGTTATCAAATGCCGTTGTCTGGATGATATACATGGATTCGCATAGTCTGCCGGTCAGGGTCGTCAGAACATAATTTCTGAAAGTTTCAGATGCGTTCATTACCAGGCTAAAGTCGCTTGCCGACATTATTAGTGCCCTGGATGGTGTCTCGGTGACGGCAATGGCATTGAATGGCTGTCCTTGCAGCATACTGTTGAGGCTGAGTACGCATATACCGCCGGGTTCAATTCTGTATAAGGTCAGTTCTCTACCATCGGAAGCGGTTTGGTAGACTCTTACTCGGCCTTCAAGCATCAATATGAAGTTATTGCAGGTCGTATTGGCACTGAAGAGTTCCATATTGGCTGGAATCTCCATTAATTTGGCGCGATTGATGGCATCAATCCAGGCAATGTCAGAAATACTGTTGAGAACAGGATAAGCCTTTGACAGATAAGGTTCTCTATCAGTAGCAATATGAGGTGGCAGCTTATTGATATGATTATTAATTGCGTTCATGTTAAATACAAAATCAGTGGATTGTTAGGTCATTCTTTTTTAACCGGGGGAGAAGCAGTTAAATAATAGGTAGATCACTTAGTTGCTGTATGTGATATATGTTACATAGCATGTAAATGAGCTGGCTGCATGCTTTATGGTGATTTTTCAGTCAGTGTACAACTATTTGTTTTGAACTTGGTATGTTCTATACTGTCATTAGTGTATTGGTGGTTACTAATATTAAAGGGCATTATGTGTACGATTCGCTATAAACATCATCAACTCAGGCAGCTAGGTCGCTGGCTTGTCGTTGTGTTTGTTATTAGCTGGTTAAATATAGCCTTTCAGGTTCCGGTTCATGCGGCCATGATGCAGCAGAAAGCATCTAGCAGTCAGATGGATATGAGTGGTATGAACTGTCATTGTCCGCCGGCATTATGCGATACCATTTTATCGCTTGATGATCAGTCCATGGATGGAGTAAGTTTTTTCAATGCAGCAGATTTTGAATTTACTGGTATTTTTGTATCGATCATAAAAGAAAATCTGGGCACATTATCTCAGCTTGGTTTGGTTCATTCGGATATGGTGTTTAGAGATACCAGTCCGCCCCCTATACTTCTTAATACTATTCTTCTGATTTGATTTATCCCTGCTAATTGTTGGTTTCGTGTGTCAGTTAATTGGTAACATGGTGCACAGTTTATGAATCCTTATTTTGGTATGTGGGTATGAAAACCTCAAAAATTTTTAGATTAGTTCTACTCTATCTAGTTTGGCTGCCAGCAAATATATATGCTGAGAATATACTATCCATTGATGCCGCTGTTCAATTGGCATTGCAGGCAGATCCTATGCTGAAGGGAAATTCACAGCAGGTCCAGGCATTCGATGAATACTCAGTTGCGGCTGATACCTGGTCAGATCCTAAAATCAAACTTGGAGTTCTTTCTCTGCCGACAGATTCAATGGAGCTGGATCGGGAGCCAATGACGCAGGTAATACTGGGTTATCAGCAGAGTTTGCCGAGAGGTAATACTGCTGAGCATGAGGCCGGGCATCTAAAGGCAAAAGCAGATGAACAGCGTGCAGAACTTGAGTTGCGACAACGCAAAGTCAGGAATAGTGTTCGCAAGGCGTGGTTAAGCGTCTATTTACATGAGCAATCAGAAAAAATAATTAAGAAAAATAGAAGGCTTTTCAAACAGCAGCTAAATGTTAGCCAGTCTCTATATGCCTCCGGGCGTAATCAGCAGCAGGATGTATTACAGGCAGAATTAGAATTGTCTTTACTGGATGATCAATTGCAGCAGATGAATTCTAAAATCAAAGAATCCCGTGCGTTACTATTTCGGTGGATTGGATCTCAGGATTCAGGTCGGCCATTGGAAATTACCGAGCAGCAACTGGATCCATTGATGAATTTTAATGTCGCTGAATTGATTGATATGCTGGATGATAATCCGCTTATTGATAAATATGAGGCTAAAGAATCGGCGAGTAGGGCGCAGGTCGATCTGGCAAGGCAGAGTTATAGTCCACAGTGGGGTTTTGATGTTACCTATGGTAAGCGGTCTGGTCAGAATATGGATGGGTCAGATAGATCGGATTTTCTCAGTACCGTTATTAATGTTGATTTGCCTGTGTTTACCAGTCAGAAGCAGGATAAAGTCCTGTCGGGTAAAAAGAAACAGTTACTGGCCAGTCGATATGAAAAACAGGATGTTTATTTGCAGACTGTTTCGGAGTTAAAGCAAGCCTTTGAACGTTATCAGCAGTTAAAAAGCAGGGTTGATCTGTATGATCGACAGGTATTGCAACAGGCAAGGCAGAATGCAACGGCTGCTCTAAATGGTTATCAGTCAGGCGTGATTACGTTTTCTACATTGACACGGGCGCGCAGTGCAGAGCTAAAGTCAGAATTGCAGCGTCTGAATCTTATTGTTGAGCAGGCAATAGCTTTTGCAGAGATTCGATATCTGGTTGGGGAGATATAAATGAAAAAATCATTCAATATTGTTGTTGCTATGATTGTTATGCTGGCACTGGGCTGGTTTATTTCACAAAAAACAGGTGAAACTGTTAATGAAAATGCCTTGCAGCATGCAGAAAAGCATCTGAATCCTAAATATGTTTGCCCTATGCATCCGCAGATTATCAGAGATGAAGAAGGTTCGTGTCCTATCTGTGGAATGGATCTTGTAGCGGTTAAAGCAGAAGAGAAAGAAAGCGTAAATAAAGATAAAAAAATACTTTACTGGGTTGCTCCAATGGATGCGAATTATCGTCGAGATGCACCGGGTAAGTCACCTATGGGTATGGATCTGATTCCTGTTTATGAGGAAAGTGAAGATAAAAATACTGATGATGGTCCGGTAGTGAAGATTTCGCCTGCAGTTATAAATAACATGGGTGTGCGGACAGCAACAGTTGAGCGGGGACCATTGTGGCGACGAATTGATACGGTTGCTTCAGTGGATTATGACGAATCAAAAGTTAGTCATATTCATTTGCGTACCGATGGCTGGATTGAAAATTTGAATGTTCGATCTGAAGGTGAGCGGATTAAAAAAGGTGATCGCTTATTTAACGTTTATTCACCCACATTGGTAAATGCCATGGAAGAATATGTGCAATCACTGACAAGCAATAATCGCCGTCTCGTGAATGCATCAAGAGATCGTCTCGGATCGCTGGGTATATCTAATCAACAAATTGATGTGCTGGAAAAAAATAGAAAGGTACCGCAGACAGTTTCTATTTATGCGCAGCAGGATGGTGTTGTTGTGAGTCTGATGGTGCGTGAAGGCATGTACGTAAAACCCGATACTGAGATCATGCGACTGGCTGATCTGTCTCGTGTATGGATATTGGCGGAAGTGTTTGAAACTCAGGCTGACTGGGTTGAATTAGGGCAGTCTGCTGATGTTAGTCTTAGTTATCTACCTGGGCGTCAATGGGAAGGTAAAGTGGAATATATCTATCCTACGCTGGATGCAAAAACACGTACTTTAAAAGTTCGTTTGCAGTTTGATAATCCAGATGAGGCTTTAAAACCTAATATGTACGGCCATGTCAGTATTTATGGTGGTGCAAAAAAAGATGTTCTGATTATGCCTCGTGAAGCATTAATACGAACAGGTCATGAGCAGAGAGTCATAATGAATCTGGGTAATGGTCGTTTTGTACCAAGAAACGTTAAAGCTGGAATAGAGTCTGGTGACTGGATAGAAGTCATTGAAGGATTGAATGAAGCAGATACAGTGGTTGTTTCGGGTCAGTTTTTGATTGATTCAGAGGCCAGTCTGAAAGCAAGTTTGATCAGGATGCAGGAGTGATTCTATGATCGAAAACATTATTCTATGGTCAGTAAAAAATCGCTTTCTGGTTTTATTATTAACAATTTTGATAACTATCTGGGGTGCTTACTCTGTCAGCAAGACATCTTTGGATGCCATACCTGATCTATCTGATGTGCAGGTCATTATTAAAACATCATATCCCGGTCAGGCGCCACGTGTTGTAGAAGACCAGGTAACTTATCCTTTAACGACAGCTATGTTGTCTGTGCCCAAGGCGGTTACTGTTCGTGGTTACTCATTCTTTGGGGACTCTTATGTTTATGTTATTTTCGAAGATGGTACAGACCTGTACTGGGCACGCTCTCGTGTTCTGGAGTATCTGAGTCAGGTTTCAGGTCGTTTACCAGCGCAGGCAAAACCGGAACTGGGTCCTGATGCAACCGGGGTTGGCTGGATTTATGAATACGCACTGATAGATAAAACCGGCAAACATGATCTCTCACAATTGCGTTCGTTGCAGGACTGGTTTCTGAAGTTCGAGTTACAAACGGTTCCAGGTGTTTCAGAGGTTGCAACAGTTGGCGGTATGGTTAAACAGTATCAGGTTGTTATTAATCCTGATCGTTTGCGTGCATATGGTTTGCCACTGGGAAAAATTCGCGATGCCATACAGAGATCAAACCAGGAAGTGGGTGGTTCGGTTATTGAGATGGGTGAAGCAGAATACATGGTGCGCGTGACAGGCTACCTGAGTGATAAACAAAGTCTTGAACATATTCCACTGGATATAAATAAAACCGGAACGCCTATATTGTTGAAAGATGTTGCCGATGTGCGTCTTGGGCCGCAGCTTCGACGTGGTATTGCCGAGCTTGATGGCGAAGGTGAAGTGGTTGGCGGTATTGTTGTGATGCGTTGGGGCGATAATGCACTGTCTGTTATTACCAAGGTGAAAGAAAAACTTGAGACATTGAAAAAAGGGTTGCCAGAGGGGGTTGAGTTAATTGAAACCTATGATCGTTCGATATTAATTACCAGGGCGGTGGATACGCTTAACAGTAAACTGGTGGAGGAGTTTCTGGTTGTGGCACTGGTGTGTGCAGTATTTTTGTTTCATATGCGGTCATCATTGGTGGTTATATTGTCTTTACCTGTGGGGATTCTTGTCGCATTTATTATCATGCATCAACAGGGTATTAATGCCAATATTATGTCATTAGGTGGAATTGCCATTGCTATTGGTGCCATGGTCGATGCGGCTATTGTAATGATTGAAAATGTGCATAAATATATTGAGCGAGAAGGGTTAACCGATGAAAATCGCTGGTCATTAATAGCCAGGGCATCAACGGAAGTTGGTCCACCATTGTTTTTCTCTTTATTAATTATTACCTTGAGTTTTCTTCCTGTATTTACACTTGAAGCGCAGGAGGGCCGATTGTTTGCACCATTGGCGTATACTAAAACGTTTGCGATGGCAGCGGCAGCAGGATTATCTATTACACTGGTTCCCGTTTTGATGGGGTATTTTATTCGGGGGCATATTACGCCTGAAAATAAAAATCCGGTTAATCGATTGCTGGTGACTATTTATCAGCCATTCATCAATGCAGTACTGAATTCTCCCAAAGCAATTTTGGCATTGGCATTTATTATTGTGCTTATTGGGTTCTGGCCGGTAACACAAATAGGTTCTGAATTTATGCCTGATCTGGATGAAGGCGATTTAATGTATATGCCAACAACCTTTCCAGGTGTTTCAGTGGGTAAGGCTCAGGAGTTGTTGCAGCAAACAGATAAGCTTATTAAAACATTGCCCGAAGTGAAACGTGTTTTTGGTAAAGTAGGGCGTGCTGAAACGGCGACAGATCCCGCGCCTTTAACCATGATTGAAACCACAATCCAGTTGAAACCACGCAGTGAATGGCGTGATGGTATGACAATGGATAAGATTAAAAAAGAACTGGATGAATTGATTCAGTTTCCTGGTCTGACGAATGCGTGGGTAATGCCAATTAAAACGCGTATTGATATGCTGGCCACAGGGATTAAAACTCCTGTGGGTATTAAAGTGGCGGGTGCTGATTTATCTGTTATTCAGGATATAGGTAAACGGATTGAAGATGTGGTTCATAAAGTGCCGGGTACCGTTTCTGTTTATTCTGAGCGTGTTGCGGGTGGCCGTTATGTGACAGTCGATATTGATCGTCTTACAGCTTCGCGATTTGGCTTGAATATAGCGGATGTTCAGGAGGTTATTCGTACCGCTGTGGGTGGTATGAGTATCACT